>OGQH01003144.1_pt1 | contig 9884 bp, 6 predicted proteins | sample 1553181 | NCBI WGS metagenome assembly OGQH01 (sample SAMEA2579946, study PRJEB22360) | human gut metagenome | biome: human gut; feature: human-associated habitat; material: faeces | place: Denmark | collected 2008/2010 | reverse complement strand
CCGTCGCGGAGATCGCGGTCTGGTTCGGCAGCCGGCTGGCGTTGCGTCTGAGCGTCGAAACACCCGAACGGATCGTCATCTCCAAGGCCCGGGTTCCCGAATTCAAGCGTTGGCTTACGTCGGTTCATCCTGCCGATTAGTCGGTTCACCCGCCGATTTTGCCCATTGACCCCGCTTTCGGCACCGGAAAGCCGTTCGGGGCGTTATCTTTGTTTCGTATAAATCCGACGATGAGATCGATTGCCGACATAGCGTTTCGGGGACTGATGCCGTCTCTTGCGGCCGGGGGGGCCTCCTGTCCGATGGACGGAAGGAGATGCCGCTGCGGCGGAGTTGCGGCCGGACGGGCTCGTCGGAAGAAAACGATTCGGATGAAGCGCAGGGCCGCCGACGTACGTCGTAGAAGGTTGGAAAAAGTGGCTGTCGCCGAGAGGTCGGCTATGAAGCGTGTGTTAAACGACGTACACCGTCAACAATGGGAGAAGCAGCGGTCGGCGGACCCTGTGCATCATCTTCGCCGCGGCGTGCGGCGCAGCGGACGGGGCGCATCCGGCGTCCTACCGTCGTTCGATAAACCACTTCACATTTTAATAGGGCTTCAGAATTGATTTGGTGAAAGGGGTGTCAAGTCTCTTGACACCCTGTTTTTTGGAAGGCCGGTCCGTGTGTTTCGGACGCCGGAGCGGACAAATATAGACGGGGTATTCGCGGCGGTTTGCCGGATTTTGGCTATCTTCGCGAAGATTTGCCGATCGGCGATCGGAACGATCCCGGGAGAAAGATAAAAGAGAAGATGAGACGAACGATTTTACTGTTTGTGACATTGTTCACCGCGATGGAAATTTATGCCCAGTCGGGCAGCGTGACGGCGACCGTGATCGACGCCTCGACGCGCGAGGGCGTGCCGGGTGCCGTCGTGGAGTTTGCGCCGGCGGATCCTGCGGCGCAGAAACGTTACTTCACGACGGGGTACAAGGGGCGCGTCGAGGCGACGGTTCCCTACGGCACCTACAAGGTTTCCGTTTCGTTTCTGGGCTACGAAACGCTTGAAAAGGAGCTGAAACTGTCGGCCGCCAAAAAGTCGCTCGGCACGCTCGAGCTGGCGCCTTCGTCGACCGAGATCGAGGCCGTGGTCAAGGAGGTGAAGTCGATGCGTACGTCGCAGAAGGGCGATACGGTGAGCTACAATGCCGGAGCCTTCAAGGTGACGGCCGACGCCGATGTCGAAGGGCTGCTCAAGAAGATGCCCGGCATCACCATTACCGACGGCGAGGTCGAGGCACAGGGCGAGACTGTGAAAAAGGTCTTCGTCGACGGCAAGGAGTTCTTCGGCGAGGACGTAACTTCGGCGATCAAGTCGCTGCCCGCACAGGCGGTCGACAAGGTCGAGGTCTACGACAAGTTGAGCGATGCGGCCGAATTTTCGGGTATGGACGACGGCGAGGGGTACAAGGCGATCAATATCGTCACGAAGCCCAACATGCGTCAGGGCCAGTTCGGCAAGCTCTATGCCGGTTACGGCTACCAGCCCGAAACCGAAGGAACGACGTCGAACCACAAGTACAACGTGGGCGGCAACGTCAATCTGTTCCATGGGTCGAGCCGCGTGTCGGTGATCGGGTTGTTCAACAACGTCAACCAGCAGAATTTTTCGTTCGAGGACATTCTGGGCGTGTCGGGAGGTTCGGGCGGCCGCGGCGGCGTGGGGGCGCTGATGGTGCGGCCTCAGAGCGGCGTGGCGTCGGTCAACTCGTTCGGCGTCAACTACTCCGACAGTTGGGGAAAGACCGGCCGGCAGGACAAGGTGACGTTGCAGGCCAGTTATTTCTTCAACCGTACGACGACCAAGAACTACTCGACGATAGACAAGTGGTACGAAACTCCGTCGCCGATCGATACGCTGCATACGGACGGCTATTCGAACAATACGAACGGCAACCACCGCCTCAATGCCCGTCTCGAATGGCGTATTTCGGAGAACCAGTCACTCATGTCGCGCACGGGGCTCAGTTTCCAGAGCTACGATCCTTACAGCACGACTTATGGCCACCAGTGGGGAGAGAGCGGTCTGCGCGTGGTGGACAATTTCAGCGACGGCGGCCGCACGGGAGTCAATCTGAACCAGTACCTCTCCTATCGCACGAAGCTGGGCAAGGACGGCCGCACGCTGACGCTCGACGGCAGCGTGCGCTATCGGAACAACAGAGGAGATACGGACAGCTATTCGAACCAGGCGCGGGGTATCGATCCCGATCTGATCGTCGTTCCTACGGATACCCTGCTGCTGCGCTACCAGCGTGCGCATTCGCCGTCGTTCAGCTACAACCTGCGCGGCGACGTGACCTATACCGAACCGGTTTCGCAGTATGCGCAGCTGAGCCTGCAATACCGTGTGGCCTATAACTATCAGGAGAGCGACAAGAAGGTCTACGTGACGCCGGACGACCGGTTCGAAACGGCTGGCGTCGAACCCGATCCGAGCCTGTCGCAATCGTCCAACACGGGCTATCTGACGCATCGTATCGGGCCGGGTTTCCGTATCGTGAAGGGCAAGAACCGTTTCGTGGCCAATGTTTCCTACCAGCGCGCCCAGCTGACGGGCGAGGTGCTCTCGGCGACGAAGGTCATGGGGGCGGGCGACGATGCGAAGACGTCGCACGGATTCAACAACCTGACCTATTTCCTGATGGGACAGCTCAACATCAACAAGGAGAATTCGATCCGGCTGTTCATCAACTCCTCGACCGACAACCCCGGTATCGGCGAGTTGCAGAACGTCTACGATATCTCCAACGCGCAGAGCATCTCCAAAGGTAACCCCCATCTGCGTCCCTCCTACTCGAACAACGTGCGGTTCCACTACGTGAACTCCAACGTCGAGAAGGGACGTACGTTCATGTGGATGTTCTCGATGCAGAATACGTCGAACTACATCACGTCGAGCATGGCCTACGACGTGGAGGTGGAGGTCCCGACCGGAGAAGTCGACGGCGGCGGCGATCCCGTGACCGAAACCTACAATCCGCACACCTATTCCACCTATACCAACATGGACGGCTATTGGAACCTGCGCACGCATCTGAGCTACGGATTGCCCGTCTCGTTCCTGAAAAGCAACCTCAATGTGATGGCGGGCGTCAACTACACGCTTACGCCGACGCTGGTGGCGCGCAAGGCGACCGACGGAAGCGTCTATCTGGACAACGGCGAAATCGTCGGCGGCGAGCGCAACGACGCCAGCCGTCTGAGCTACGATTTCCGCGCCGTGCTGGGCAGCAACATCTCCGAGAACGTTGATTTCACCCTTTCGTGGCACGGTGCCTACAACATCGCGAAAAACTCGCTGGTCGTCAACGATTCCGATAACAAGAACCGCTATTTCAACCATGTGGCGACCGCGGCGATGAAGTTCGTCTTCCTGAAAAGCTTCACCTTCACGGGGAATGTTTCCTACCAGCAGAATATCGGCTTCACGAACGATTACGACAACTCCTACGTGCTGTGCAACGTCTATCTGGGCAAGAAGGTCTTCCGCAACCGTCGGGGCGAGGTGATGTTCGGCGTCAACGACCTGTTCGACCAGAATACGGCCTTCTCGCGCACGACCGGTTCGGGATATACCCAGAATTCGATCAACAGCGTGATCGGACGCTACTATACCGTGCAGTTCGTCTACAACCTGCGCAATTTCGGCAAGCGCGGTTCCAAGGACATCAAGGATTACGACGGCATGGGGGCGCTGGGCGGAAACCGCAGGGGTGTCGGCCGTCCGCCTATGGGGCCTCCTCCGGGCGGCAGAGGCCCGATGTTTTGATCCGGAACGTCGGTTGAAAAGTTCGCTCCCGAACACGGAAACCCCTGCTGCGGTTCGCGGCAGGGGTTCGTCGATTTTTCGGCGAGGTTTTATTGCCCGCCTTCGTCCTGCTTCTGGCGTGTCAGGATCACGTGGATGCCGATGCAGGCCAACCCTCCGTAGACGAAGACCTGCGCCCACAGAATCCTCAGTTCGGGCATCACGTCCCGCAGCGAAGCGCCCATCGTCCGGATTCGGATGAAGGCGTTGACGCCGCTGCTGCTCGGGAAGACCTGCCCCAGCGTGTAGAGCCATTCGGGGATGGCTTCGCGCGGGAACGAAGCGCCGCTGAGCAGCAGGATGGGAATCGATGTCCAGAAAAGCAGCAGCAGCGATTGTTCGCGGTAACGGAACAGCGTCGAAATGGCGATACCCAGCATGATGCAGGCCAGCAGATAGGGCACGAGCAGTCCGACGACGGCCTCCGTCGAGCCGTTGGAGGGATAGTGGAACAGTTTGTAATGCACCGTCATGATGTAGAGCAGCGTGACGGCGTAGATCGAGATGTAGACCAACGCCTTTCCCAGCACGATCGGAAGCGTGTACATGCGCTTGCAGTTGGCGGGGATCAGTTTCCGGTAGAGTCCGAATTCGCGCCATGTGCCGCCGATCATGCCGATGCCGATCAGGAGCGTCTGCTGGATGATGACGATGATGATCGCGGGCATGATGAACGATCCGTAGCCCAGATAGGGAATGAAAAGGTTGTGCGACTGGTAGATGACCGGCTGCGTCGCGGCCGTCGCCTGCGGGATGTCGGCGCCTTTGGCGATGAGCCGCTGGAACTGTACCATGGCCCCCGTCTGTCCGATGCCCGTCACGAGCTCCTGGAACACCTGCCGGTACATGAGGAAGTAACTGGCGTCGACATAGAGCGATACGGCGGCCGACGAACCGCCCAGCAGTTGCTTCTCGTAATCTTGCGGAATGTAGACCACGCCGTAGATCTTGCGGGCGAAGAAGAACTCTTCGGCCTCCTCCATGCCGCTCGGTTCGTAGGCCACGTAGGTATTGGGGCCGGCATCGAAGGTGCGGATCAGTTCGCGGCTCGACGGGGTCTGGCTCTCGTCGATCACGCCGATCGGGACGTTGCGCAGCACTTCGGGAGCATAGGCCGATGCGTAGAGCGTCGAGTAGATGAAGATGGCCAGCACCATGACCAGCAGTACGCCGCCGTCGGTGAAGACCGCCTTGTATTCGTTGCGGATGACCGAAGCCAGTTCGGTTCGGTAGGCTTGCAGTATCTCTTTGATTCGTCCCATCGTTACATCCTCCCCCAGTATTTTTCATCGGAACAGATCTTGCGCAGGCGCGGCAGGCAGAGCATCGGCAGTACGATGAAGAGTGCGATATACCCCATGTCCCACAGCGAATCGACGACTGGTGCGCCGCGAAGCGCCTGATCGATGAAGATGTCGGTATAGAACGTAAAGGGGAAGATCTTGCTGAACGCCTGCACCCACGGGTACATCGCCATCATCGGAAAGGTAAGTCCCGAAAAGGTGAAGGCCAGCACCGAGTAACCGCCGCCGATCGAGAGCGACAGGCGCAGGTTGCTCAGCAGCGTGACGATCAGTACGCCGATGGCCATGTAGGCCAGCACGAACAACATGCAGCCGAAGAGCAGGGCCGTGAGGCTACCGTTGAGCGGTACCCCTACGATTTTGAACAGGATCAGGAACATCGTCAGCGTCATGAGCAGCATCATCGTCACGAGCGGCAGCATCTTTCCGACGAGCGCTGCAAAGACCGACCCGCCCGCCGTGTCGAGCCACTCGCGCGCCCTGCCCGCTTTGAGTTCGGTGCCGATGGCGAAGATCGTGACGAGCATGGCGAAGATCATCAGCATCATGGGCATGAAGCTCGGCGAGAGGTAATAGCTGTAATTGATGTAGGGATTGAACAGTACGTGCTTGACGAAACGCACGGGCATGATCTGCGCCATCGCCTGTTTCTCGGTCAACCCCTGCTTCATGAGCAGTTGCAGCTGCACGCCTGCCTGAAAGGTCGTGACGGCCGTTTGCAGGTCTTTCGACAGCAGTCCGTTGACGGTGATGTTCGTGCCGCTCACCGAACATTCGATATGGGTCTGGCTGTTGCTGAGGATGTTCTTCTCGAAAAACGCCGGAATGTGGACGATGGCCGAGATACGTCCTTCGCGCATGAGCCGCTGGGCCTCCTCCATGCTCTGCACCTCGTAGGAGACCATCGCCGTCGGCGTGTCGTCGATCATCTGCGTCACCTTGCGCGACAGCGTCGTGTGGTCTTCGTCGAGTACGGCGATCGGGATGTTGCGCGCCACGCCCTGCTCGAAGATGACGGCGAAGAAGGCGAACGACACGACGGGAAGCACCACCATCAGCACCCAGTACATGGGCAGACGGACAATGCGCCGCAGTTCGCGCCGCACGACCTGATCGGTTTCTTTGAAGTAGTTGCGCATGGCTCCGATCGGCTACTCGATTGCGTCCCAGTCGACCAGAACGCTCATGCCGGGGCGCATCCCCTCTTCGGCGCCGAGCGGCTTGGCCTTGACGGCGAAGGTACGGATGTCGAATCCGCCCTGCGTGCGCGTCGCGGCCCATGTGGCGAAATCGGCCTGCGGAGCGATGTAGGTGATGTGGAAGTCGACATCGCGGTCGAGTGCGGGCACATAGCCGCGCAGGTGCTTGCCCATTCGGATCTTTGGCATCAGCGTCTCCTTGATGTTGAACGTCACCCACATGTCGCTCATGTCGAGGATGGCGACCACGGGATAACCGCTGCCCACCAGCTCGCCCTGCTCGGCGATGATCGTCGAGATTTCGCCCGTAACGGGCGAATAGACCATCGCGTCGCTCAGGTCCTTGCGCACGAGCATGATGTTGTAAACGAACAGGCCCTCGACATCCTCGGTGTTGTTATAGGTGTCAGCGGGGATGACGGACTTGGCGTAGTACGGATACTCCTCGACGAGCTTGTCGCGGCCCTCGCCGTCAATGGGGACGACGACCATGTCATACTGCACGCTCAGGTCCATCACGGTGGCGTTGGGCAGGCCGGAGGTGACGAACACGGCGTCGCACTGGCCGTTCTTCATGTTGTCGATGGCTTCACCGTAGGCGAGGTAGTCGGGCTTGATGTCATCATAGGTGATGCCGTAAGCGTTGAGGATCATGCGGGCGTTGATCTCCACGCCGGAGTTCGCCGCGCCGACGCCCACGCGCTTGCCGCGCAGGTCTTCCACGGACTTGATGCCCGTGCCCTCGACGGTGACGAGCTGGACGTAGTTGGGCCACAGGCGCATCAGCGCGCGCAGGTCGCTGGCCTCGCCCTTGCCCTCATAGGCGCCGGTGCCGGTGTAGGCCTGCATGACGGCGTCCTGCATGGCGATAGCGATCTCGGCGTCGCCGTTTAAGATGTTCTGGATGTTCTGGCCGGTGGCGTTGGTCGCCTCAGCGGAGGGCTGGTAGCCGTACTCCTTGAGGGCGGTGGCAAATGCGCCGCCGATGGGGAAGTAGATACCGGAGGTCGGGCCGGTGCCGACGGTGATGAACTCCTTGGCGCGTTCTTCAGCCGTCAGGCCCTTGATCTCGCCGGTCTGTTCGGTATTCGCATCGGTATTGCTGTTGTCGGTGTTGTCGGAAGCGGTATCACCGCAGGCGACGAGCGAGAGCACCATGATCAGTGCCAGCGCGAGGGATAGAAACTTTTTCATCTTCTTTTCTCCTTTTCCTTAATTCTGTTGGTACTGGTTCAAAAGAGCAGCTCCTGCACTTTCTATATGTGAATAATATGTGAATTTTTTGACTAATCAAGAGTCTGGCGGGGAACTGTTGTTCTCCGCGCGTGAACGGCAATTTTCGGCGTGTAAACGGGAAAGTGAGGAAAGATTGCGTTTATCCGATTTTTCTATGATTTTATTTCAAGTTTCCGCTCTTGAAATGTGAAAAAGGCGCTGCTATACTGTAGACATATAAATTCTTAACAGCGAAGGGGCGCAGCCTATGCAGAACAATCTGCTCTTTTCTCTCATCCTGAACATCAGCCTGCTCGTGCTGATGGCAACGGTGCTGACAGAGCTGCGCCCGCTGCGCCTGATGATCAAGCGGCAGGAGCGCTCGGTCTACAATCAGCTCTTTTTGGGGCTCATCTTCGGTCTGCTCTCCATCAGCTGCACGTATACGGGCCTTTCGTTCGAGGGAGCGGTCGTCAACACACGCGTCGTCAGCACCCTTGCCGCCGGTCTTGTCGGCGGCCCTATGAGCGGCGTGTGCGCGGGGCTGATGAGCGGTATTCACCGCTACTTTTACAATCCCGCGGGTTTTACCTCGTTCGCCTGCGGTATCGGCACGTTTGGCTTCGGCGTGTTCGGTGCGGTGCGCTACCGCCGGTGGCAGGGGCGGGGCCCCCCCCCCTCTCCCCCCGCCGCGGGCGGCGCACGCTCGACCTAATTCTGCTGACCGTCGCTGCCGAGCTCATGCAGGCGGCGCTCATTCTGCTGCTCTCCAAACCGTTTTTCGCGGCGCTCGCGCTCGAAAAGGCGATCTTGCTGCCGAAGATGATCGTCAACTCCGTCGGCCTTGTCGCCTTCATGCGCATTCTCGACCGGCTGAACCGCGACCTCACCATCGAGCTTGTCGAGCAGCGCGCAGTGGCGCTGCTGATCGCGCAGGAATGCCTGCCGTATCTGCGAAAGGGCATCCGCAACCGCGAGGATCTTCAGCGCGCGGTGGACATTGTGCGCGAAAAGCTCCCGCACTTTCAGGTCGCGCTGACCGACCGAACACAGGTGCTCGCCGCAAGCGGCTGTGACCTGTCTGTCACCCCCCTTCCCATTGCCGCGCGCGAGGCAATGGCCCAGCGGGAAACGGTCGTAATGGAGGTCTCGAAGGGGCACCGCAGCGCCATGCTGTCCGCCCCCCTCGTCACGGACGAACAGGTCATCGGCGCGCTGCTTCTCATTGCGCCGACGGGGCCGAACCTTGTGCTGGACGCGGACGTCAAAACGCTCGAGAGCCTTGCGCAGTTTTTCTCCGTCATGCTGGAGCTCGGTGAGACCGAGCATCAGATCGCACTGCGCAAGCAGGCGGAATTCCGCGCGCTGCAATCGCAGATCAACCCGCATTTTCTCTTCAACGCACTCAACACCATCTCGGCGCTGTGCATGACGGACCCTGACCGCGCGTGCAAGACCATTCTGATCCTCGCCAACTACTTCCGCCAGACGCTTACGATCAACGAGCCCTTCGTCCCGCTCGAGCAGGAGATCTCCAATGTGGATAACTACCTCATGCTGACCGAGGCGCGCTTTGAGGGCGCGCTGCACGTCGAATGTGAGCTGCCGGACGATCTGCGCGCGCTGCGTCTGCCGCCGCTCATCTTGCAGCCCGTCGTGGAAAACGCCGTGCGGCACGGCTTTGTCGCCGTGGACGACCGGCGCGTGGCCATCAGCATCCGCCAGGACGATAAGCGCGCCTATATCCGCGTGAGCGACCAGGGCCACGGCTTCCCGCCGGAGGTGCTCAAAAAACTCGAAGACCCCAACGACCCGACCTACACGGGCCTTTTCAACGTGAGAAAACGCCTGCGCAGCATTTACGGCGAGCAGTGCGACTTTCATATCGACAGCAGCGACAAGGGCTCGACCGTGTCGTTCTCGCTGCCGCTCATCCCGCCGGAAATGCCGGACGCTGAATAAGAGGAGGGTATTTTGATGCGTATTGCCGTGATCGACGATGAAAAATATTCCCGTGTGGCGCTTGTGCGCCAGATCGAAGGCTTTCTGCCGCACGCCGAGATTTTCGAGGCTGGAAGCGGCGCGCAGGCGGTAGAGCTGCTGGAAAAGCACACATTCGACATTCTCTTTCTCGATATCCATCTCGGCGATATGGAGGGCACGACCATTGCCGCCCTCGCCCGCCGTCTGATGCCGCAGGCGAAGATCATCTTCGCCACGGCCTACTCCGACTACGCCGTGCGTGCCTTCGAGCTGCGCGCGGACGACTACCTGCTCAAGCCCTTCGACCCCGACCGCATCCGTGAGGCGCTC
>OGQH01003140.1_pt1 | contig 9899 bp, 7 predicted proteins | sample 1553181 | NCBI WGS metagenome assembly OGQH01 (sample SAMEA2579946, study PRJEB22360) | human gut metagenome | biome: human gut; feature: human-associated habitat; material: faeces | place: Denmark | collected 2008/2010 | reverse complement strand
GCATCCGCAGCCATCATTGTTATTCCATCCACCACAGAATAACAGGATAAGGATGATCCACATGCAATTGCATCCGCCAGAAGTAGTTGTCTGTGTGCATCCGCCGCAGTTTGTTGCTGCCAAATCACTCATAGGAGATACCTCCAAAATCATTTACAGTGTATCTTATGCGTCATAGTCTCAAGGAGTTACACTTTTTTATTTTTCTTTCGCCGTTTCTGTAATAATGAGGAAACCTCGCAGAATATATCTTCACTGATCAAAGCAGGATGAGCATTAGGATAAATGATCCATTCAGTGCTTGACAGCTTAATGCGTTTTTTGCTCTTAGCACTTTCCTTTTTTGTAGTTCCCTGAATAAGCGTACCAGTATAGACGGGATTAGTTAGAATATGGCGCACACTTGAGGCAGACCATTTTGGAATTTTGCCGTCAGCTTCATCTGTGATTTTATTTTTAGAAAAAGGCGTCTGAAATAAAATGCCCTGTTGGATCTTATAAAAGCATGGCGGCATAACCTGCTTTTTAGTGAGCAAAGAAGCGATTTTTGAAAGACTAAATCCATCAATATAAAGCTGATAAATTTCCCGTACAACGGCGGCAGCAGGCGGATCAGGAATTAAGCTGTGCAAATGGGCAGGGTCCTTTGTATAGCCATAACAAGCAAATGAGCCAATAAACTGGCCACGCATCATCTTATCGCGAAGAATCTGGCGAATATTATCGGAAAGATCCTCACTGTACCATTCATTAATCAGCCCATTTATCTGTCGAAGCCGTAAATTTTTCATGTCATTTGTATCAACACCATCACAAATTCCAATCAGACGGACATGCCAAAGAGGAAACACTTCATTTAAATAATATTGAGCCGTCTCCATATCCCTGGTAAAACGTGACTGGTTTTTGCAAAGAATCGTGTCAAAACGCCCACAGCGAGCATCCTCAATCATGCGGCAAAAAGCAGGACGTGTATTATCAAGTCCAGAATAATTTTCATCCACATACATACAATAGACAGAGAATCCATTTTTCTTCGCATATTCGCAAAGCAGCTTCTGCTGATTTTGAATGCTTTCGCTTACCTCATCACAAGCCAAATTGTCATCCTCGCGGGAAAGACGGCAGTAAATAGCAGCCCTTTTTTCCATCCGCATAGCTCCTCTTTTACCCCTTTTTATCAGATTATGAAAATATGCAAATAAACGTGTTATAGTTCATGGATAAGTCAATTAGCCCTAAGGTGTAATGGTTTCACTTGATATATGTTTACAATATGCCAAAGCCCGAAGGTGAATGGATTTCACGAGCCGGACACTGGGAGCAGGCCTTTCAAAATAATGTATAATAAGAAAGAACATAATAGGAGCCTGCGGAGTTTGGTCCGGCGACGAAACCATTACACCGAAGGGCTCTTGCGATATAATTGCGAAAAAAATTCAATAATAGCCCTTGACATATGGCGCAAAAAAAGGTATAGTTAAATCAACGATTAAACAACCGTTTAATTGAAAGAGAGCGAAAAAATACGCCAAAATAAAAAAAGAAAGGATGGCAAACATTATGAGAAAGACATTTGAGTTAGAGGATTTAGACTGCGCAAACTGCGCTGCAAAGATGGAGGAGGCAATCAAGAAGCTTCCTGGTGTAAAGAGAGTTTCTGTAAACTTCATGACACAGAAGATGATTTTAGATGCTGAGGACAGCCAGTTTGATGAAATACTGCAGGCAGCAGTAAAGTGCATTGCAAAGGTAGAGCCAGACTGCAGAGTAGTTCTGTAAGCACACAAAAAGTGAAAGAAGTGGTTTAGTTATGTTAAAGAAGATGACAAAAAAGCAAAAAAAGCAGTTTTACAAGATTGTGGTAGCCTTTGTGCTGTTGATTGTCGGAGTCATTCTTCCGATTCCAGAGCTTTATAAGCTTATATTTTTCATTCCTGGCTATTTGATTGTTGGCTATGATGTGCTAGCGAAGGCAGGAAAGAATATCACAAAGGGTCAGGTGTTTGATGAAAACTTTCTGATGGCAATTGCAACAATTGGTGCATTTGCGCTGCAGGAGTATACAGAAGGAATAGCTGTTATGCTGTTTTATCAGGTAGGAGAGCTGTTCCAGTCATACGCTGTAAATCAGTCCAGAAAATCAGTTGCATCATTAATGGATATCAGACCTGACAGTGCAGTTGTTCTTCGCGATGGTGTTGAGGAAGAAGTATTTCCAGACGAAGTTGCAGTAGGCGAGACTATCATTGTAAAGCCAGGTGAGCGCATTCCTCTTGATGGTATTGTGTTAGAGGGAAGCAGCATGGAGGATACAAAGGCTCTTACAGGAGAAGCCGTTCCAAGAAAGGTATCTGTTGGCGATGAGATCATCAGCGGCTGTATCAATCTGACGAATATCTTAAAGATTCGCACCACAAAGGAATATGGTGAGTCAACTGTAGCAAGAATCCTTGATCTTGTTGAAAATGCAAGCAGCCAGAAAGCAAAGGTAGAAAACTTTATCACCAAGTTTGCACGATATTATACGCCGATTGTTGTCGGTCTGGCAGCATTTATTGGTTTGATCGTTCCGATTTTCCTGCCAGGTCATCCGTTTGCAGAGTGGATTTATCGTGCATTGTCATTCTTAGTTTGTTCCTGTCCATGTGCACTTGTTATCTCAGTACCGCTTAGCTTCTTTGGAGGCATTGGCTGTGCAAGTAAGAATGGTGTGTTAGTAAAGGGAAGCAATTACCTAGAGGCTGTATCAAAAGCAGAAACTATGGTATTTGATAAGACAGGTACGCTGACAAAGGGAACATTTCGTGTGACAAAGCTTGCCCCGGTAGAGGGAAGCAGCGAGTCATCACTTCTTTTAAACACAGCTACAGCAGAGCAGTATTCCAGTCATCCAATCGCATTGTCTGTATTATCTGCATGGAAGGAAAAAAATGGCGGTGAGCTGGCAAAGGTAGAGGATGCACAGGAGATTGCAGGAAAAGGCTTAAAGGTAACTGCCGGTGGTCATGTAATCCATGCTGGAAATCAGAGCCTTATGGCAGAGCTTGGCTTGACAGTTCCGACACCAGAGGAAGCGGCAACTGTTGTATATACAGCAGTAGACGGCGTATACAGCGGCTATCTTTTAATTTCCGATGAAGTAAAAGAGGATGCAAAAGAGGCAATCAGCCGCCTGCATCATGTCGGCGTAAAGAAAACAGTTATGCTGACAGGAGACAGAAAAGCCATAGGTGAGTATACAGCAAAGCTGCTTGATCTTGATGAAGTGCACACCGATCTGCTTCCGGCAGATAAGGTAAGCTATGTCAATGATTACTGCAATAAAAAGACAAAAGGCAGAATGGTTTGCTTCGTAGGAGACGGCATCAACGATGCACCAGTTCTTGCAAGAGCTGACGTTGGAATAGCCATGGGCGGACTTGGATCTGATGCAGCAGTCGAGGCAGCAGATATTGTAATCATGGAAGATCAGCCGTCAAAGCTTGCCGATGTAATTCAGATAGGAAGAAGAACAGTTCAGATCTGCAACCAGAACATTGTATTTGCAATTGCAGTCAAAGTTATTATTCTTGCACTTGTAGCAGCAGGCTTCGCAAATATGTGGGCAGCCGTATTTGCTGATGTAGGTGTTGCAGTTATAGCCATCTTAAATGCAATGAGAACATTATACTATAAACCACAGAAATAAGAGAAAAGAGAGCACAGAAATGTGTTCTCTTTTTTTAGAAGAAACGAAATTATATTTACTATTTTTATAGAAGAATATTTCCATTTTTAAGAAAAAAGTAAAAATTGCGCTATATATATGAAAAATGTTATTGCAAAGCGACTTCTTTGTATGATATGATGAAAGAAGTGGTTAACCACGGACTCTATAAATGCTAAAGGAGAAACCTTTTATGGCAACATATCTTATTGACTATGAAAATGTCAAATCAGAAGGTATTAAAGGAATTGCGCAGCTTAGCGAAGAAGACCGCGTTGTGATCTTTTATAGTCACAATGCAGACACCATTACTTTTGAAGCAATGGATATGATTTTTAATTCAAAGGCACAGGTATCAAAGTACAAAATTCTGTGCGGTGGAAAAAATGCACTTGATTTTCAGCTATCCACGTATCTGGGCTATCTGATTCATGAGGCAAAAGATTCCTATTTCTATATTATCAGTAAAGACAACGGATTTAAGCACGTAGTAGATTTTTGGAAGAGAACATTCCGCTTTGACGGATATGTATACTGCTTTGCGACAATCGCAGATGGCAATGCAAGACAGAACCGCTTTAAAAATGCAACTGCAAAAGAGCGTGCACGTGCAATGGAAGAAGAACTCGCAGCAATGAGCGAAGAGCTTGAGGCTCAGGGTGACAGTGACTTAGAAGAGTCAGAAGAAGACTCTGCACCAGAAACAAAAGAAGTTGTAAAAGAAGCTGTAAATGAAGCTGTAAATGAAGCAGAGGCTGTTAATGACAAAGAAAGCAGTGAAGCAGAAGAAATGAAGCAGGAAGAAGAGCCAGAAGAAACAGATGAAGTGGCTGAACAAGAAATAGAAGAAGCACCTGCAGAGGAAGAAGTACAGGAAGAACCTACAGAAGAAGAACCAGTACAGGAAACAGAGTCAGTACAGGAAGAGCCTGCAAAAGAATTAGTACAGGAGACAGAACTGGTACAGGAAAAGTCTGCAGAAGAGCCAGTACAGGAAAAATCTGCAGAGAAAGAACCAGCAGAAGAGCCAGTACATGAACCAGAACAGCAAAAAGAAAACAAAGAACCAGAAAATTTTGCATCTGATACAATAATTTATCCAGTTCAGCAGCATAAGCCAATTTCTGTAATGCCACCTGCACAGCTTCCAGATTCTGTCAGAAAGGAGCTTGAAAAGGCAGATGCGCAGTATAAGGATAGCAGCGAGGAAGATCTTCAAAAGAAGATTGCTGCGGCAGTGTCAGCTTCAACTATTACTGTAGTGGAAAGCGGAATGACCATTCATCATGTAGAAGAAACTAAGACAAAGCCGGTAAAGAAAAAGGCACCTGCAAAAACGAAAAAAGCACCAAAGCAGGAAGAAGCATCAGAAAATGAAGTAAAGCCAAAGAAGACAAGAACAGCTAAAACTTCAAAGAAGAAAACAGAAAAAGAAGCTTTAGCAGCAGAAGAAAAGCTAGAAGAAAAGCCAGCAGAAGAAAAGCCGGCAAAGCCAGCCAGAAAGCCAATTACAAGAAGTACAAGAGCTAAAAAAGAGGCAGCGCCAGCTGAGGAAAAGCCAGTAAAGGAAAAAACGGCAAAAGAGAAGCCAGCAAAGGAAAAGCCAGTGCAGGAGAAGCTAGCTGAGGAAGCAACGGAACCAAAAAAGCCAGCGCGCAGAGGACGCCGTCCGAAGGCACAAAGCAACATTGCAGCAAGCTTTGAATAAATATAAAAAAGGAGATGTGAATAATGAAATATTATTTAGCAGTTGATATCGGTGCATCAAGTGGAAGACATATTTTAGCACATCTTGAGGATGAAAAGATCGTTCTTGAGGAAATGTATCGTTTTACAAATGGAAATGTAACAAGAGATGGTCATCTGTGTTGGGAGTTAGACAGACTGTTTGAGGAAATTGTAAACGGAATTGCAGCCTGTGCAAAGGCAGGCAAGGCACCATCATCTATGGGTATCGATACATGGGGTGTTGACTTTGTTCTTCTTGATAAGAATAATCAGATTCTTGGAGATACAATTGCATACCGTGACAGCCGTACAGATGATATGGACAAACTCTTAGAGACAATGATCTCCCCAGAGGAGCTGTATGAGCGCACAGGAATCCAGAAGCAGCTGTATAATTCTATCTATCAGCTTCTTGCAATCAAGAATGAGCATCCAGAGTATATTAAGAATGCAGAGCATTATCTGATGGTTCCAGAGTATTTTAACTACCTGCTTACCGGAGTGATGATGAACGAGTACACCAATGCAACGACAGGACAGCTTGTAAATGCCGTTACAAAGGATTGGGACTACGAGCTGCTTGACAGAATCGGCATTCCATCTAAGATCTTTGGAAAGCTTCATATGCCAAAGACAAGCGTTGGTATGTTAAAGCCAGAGATTGCAAAAAAGTGCGGATGCCAGACAGAAGTAATTCTTCCGGCAACACACGATACAGGCTCCGCTGTTTTGGCAGTTCCGGCAAACGATGATGACTTTATCTATTTAAGCTCAGGTACATGGTCACTTATGGGAATTGAGAGAAAGTATGCAGAGTGCAGCTTAAAGAGCATGAAGTATAACTTTACAAACGAAGGCGGTTATGATTATCGTTTCCGTTATTTAAAGAATATCATGGGTCTGTGGATGCTGCAGAATGTCCGCAAGGAAATGAATACAGACAATAAGACCTACACGTTCCCAGAGCTGATTGCAATGGCAAAAGAGGCAGATGGCTTCCCGTCAATCGTAAATTGCAATGACAGCAGCTTCCTTGCACCAAAGAGCATGACGGATGCAGTACGCTATTACTGTGAGAGAACAGGCCAGAAGATTCCGCAGTCTATGGGTGAGGTTATGGTAGTTATCTACAATTCACTTGCTCAAAGCTATAAGGATACTGTTGCAGAGCTTGAAGAAATGTCTGGACGCAAGTTTACAAGAATCCATGTTGTAGGTGGCGGCTGCCAGGATATGTTCTTAAATCAGAAAATCAAAACCTTTACAGGAAAAGAGGTTTATGCAGGACCAGTAGAAGGCACAGCACTTGGCAATCTTATGGTTCAAATGTTAAAGGATGGCAGCTTTAAGACACTTGAAGAGGCAAGAGAGTGTGTTGCATCATCATTTGATGTAAAAAAAGTAGACTGATTTACAAATTAGTTTGTGATAAAAGACGAAAAAAGAGAATCCCGTTTCGGCGGGGTTCTTTTTTTGAAAACAAAAGGCAAATCTCAATATATTTATAATAATTGCAAAGTTATTTTATTTACAGCAGACATATTTCGTGATATGCTTAATTCAGCATCAGGGAAATACCTGATAGTGAAGCGGATATAAGCAGATAAGGAGATTACAATTATGCAGACTAAAATGAGAGAAGAATTTGCAAAGATTTTTGGAGAAGGAAGAGAGCCTGAGTTTTATTTTGCGCCAGGACGTGTTAATCTGATTGGAGAGCATACCGATTATAACGGCGGTCATGTATTCCCATGCGCACTCAGCATTGGTACCTACGCTCTGGCAAGAAAGAACGACTGCGGCAAGATGCGTTTTTACTCCCTGAACTTTACCAGATTTGGAATGCTTGCAGTAGAGGGACCGGCAAACGAGTTTACAAATGTTCCGGCAGATAACTGGTGCAATTACCCGAAGGGTGTTATGTGGGCATATACACAGAAGGGTCATACCATTGATAGTGGTCTTGATATTTTATATTATGGAAATATTCCGAATGGTTCCGGTCTTTCCTCCTCAGCATCTATCGAAGTAGTAACAGCAGTTATTTTAAATGATCAGTTTGGATTTGATGTTGATATGGTTGAAGTCAGCAAGATCTGCCAGTTCTCAGAGAACAAATTCAACGGTGTAAACTGTGGTATCATGGATCAGTTTGCTATCGCAATGGGAAAAGCAGGTCATGCAATCTTCCTTGACACAGCAGATCTTTCCTACACATATGCACCGCTTGAGCTTACAGGTGCAAAGATTGTAATTGCATGCAGCAACAAGAAGAGAGGACTTGCAGATTCCAAGTATAATGAAAGAAGAAGCCAGTGTGAGACAGCACTTGCACAGCTTCAGGCAGTAAAGCCAATCAACAGCCTTGGTGAGCTTACAGAGGAAGAGTTTGATGCCATTGCAGATACAATCACCGATCCGGTAAACAGAAAGAGAGCAAAGCATGCTGTATATGAGAATCAGAGAACTATCCGTGCAGTAGAGGCACTTAAGAATAACGATATCGCACTGTTTGGAAAGCTTATGAACGAATCTCATGTATCACTGCGTGATGACTACGAGGTAACAGGAATTGAGCTTGATACCTTAGCTGAGACTGCATGGGAGCAGCCAGGTGTAATTGGTTCCAGAATGACAGGAGCAGGTTTTGGTGGCTGTACAGTAAGTATCGTAGAGGATGACAAGATTGATGCCTTCATCGAGAACGTAGGAAATGTATATAAGGATAAGATCGGCTATGCAGCAGACTTCTACGTAGTAACCGTAGGTGACGGCGCACATAAGATGTAATACCAGGGGTGAAAAGCAACGGAGCAATTCGTAAGTATTACTTAACTTAGAAAAAAGACTTTTTAGAAAGGCATGGTAGAGTGATGACAGTATATGAGGCAATCGCAGCACTCGTTCAGTATGGAATTGATACAGGACTGACACCTGAGTGTGAGCGCATTTATACAACAAATCAGCTGCTTGAAATTATGCAGCTTGATGATTATGAGGAACCGGCAGAAACGACAGCAGCACCGTTAGAGGAAATTTTAGATGTGCTGCTTGCAGATGCATGCAGTCGTGGACTGACACAGGACAGCGTAGTGTACCGTGATTTGTTTGACACAAAGCTGATGAATGCGCTTATGCCAAGACCGTCACAGGTAAGAGAGGCATTTTGGAAGGAATATAAGGAAAGCCCAGAGAAGGCAACCGAATATTTCTACAAGCTGAGTCAGGATTCAAATTATATCCGCCGCTATCGTGTATGCAAGGATATGAAGTGGATGACCGCCACTGAATATGGCGATCTTGATATTACAATCAATCTGTCAAAGCCAGAGAAGGATCCAAAGGCGATTGCAGCAGCACGTACACAGAAGCAGAGTGGCTATCCAAAATGTCTGCTTTGCATTCAGAACGAAGGCTATGCAGGACGTGTTAACCATCCGGCAAGACAGAACCACAGAATCATCCCGATTACAATCAATCAGTCTCAGTGGGGCTTCCAGTATTCTCCATACGTGTACTATAATGAGCATTGTATCGTATTTTGCGGAGAGCATTCACCGATGAAGATTGACCGCAGCACATTTATAAAGCTGTTTGATTTTGTCGGCCAGTTCCCGCATTACTTCCTTGGATCAAATGCTGATCTTCCAATCGTAGGCGGTTCTATTCTGACACATGATCATTTCCAGGGCGGTCACTACGAATTTGCAATGGCAAAGGCTCCAATTGAGACACCAGTAACAATCCCAGGCTACGAGGATGTAGAGGCAGGTATTGTTAAGTGGCCTATGTCAGTTATCCGTATTCGCCATAACGACAGAGAGCGTCTGATTGATCTGGCTGATCATATCTTAAAGGCATGGAGAGGCTACACCGATGAGGAAAGCTTCATCTTTGCTGAGACAGATGGAGAGCCACATAACACAATCACGCCAATTGCAAGAAAGAAAGACGGCATCTTCGAGCTTGATCTTGTGCTTAGAAACAACATCACAACACCAGAGCATCCGCTTGGCGTTTATCATCCGCACGAAAAGCTGCATCATATCAAGAGAGAAAATATCGGTCTTATCGAAGTTATGGGTCTTGCCGTACTGCCGTCACGTCTAAAAGGCGAGCTGTCAGCACTCAAAGAGGCTATTCTTGCAGGAAAAAATCTTCGCGAAGACGAAGTTCTGGCAAAGCACGCTGATTGGGCAGAAGAATTTTTGGCTTCCTACGACAAGATAGACGAATCCAACATCGATGCAATTTTGCAGGACGAGGTAGGAAAAGTATTCGCACAGGTTCTAGAAGATGCAGGTGTCTATAAGCGCACAGAAAGCGGAAGAGAAGGATTCCTTCGTTTTATCGGAACACTATAATTAGTGTTATTACAGTTCACAGGACGTTAAATATTTGCAGCATGCCCGAAGGTGAATGGATTTCACGAGCCGGACACTTGAAGCAGGTCTTTCAAAGT
>OGQH01003132.1_pt1 | contig 9919 bp, 8 predicted proteins | sample 1553181 | NCBI WGS metagenome assembly OGQH01 (sample SAMEA2579946, study PRJEB22360) | human gut metagenome | biome: human gut; feature: human-associated habitat; material: faeces | place: Denmark | collected 2008/2010 | reverse complement strand
CCGCCGCTATCGCGCATATCATCGCGCGATCGCCGCGCTTTGACGCGCACAGCGGAGCAAAAGGCTGTTCGCGCTGGAACTTGCCGCCGCCACGGCTATCAGCGTGAATTGGTTGCTGTACATATATCTGGTGGTCAACGGCCAGGCGCTGCAGACCTCAATCGCGTACCTGACTACGCCTCTGCTCAACGTGGCGCTGGGCGTGGGCATGTTCACTGCGCAGTCACCGACGTTCCCGTGGATGGCAATCGTGCTCGCCGCCAGTTTCTCCGTCTACGGTCTGCTCAAACGCTACGTGCCGTTGGACGCCATTGCACAGGCCGAGAACGACAAGGACATGCGGCAATGGGAACCATTGAACAGCATGCTGTTGATTTCCAGCACACTCGCTTTCGCTCGATATGATGACAAACGCATGTGGGCCTATGACGTGATCGAGAATGCGATGACGCGCAATCTGGGATACTCGTTCAGCGAAGAATACGACGAAAGTGCCGAGGATAACGAGGATACGAACGAAGTTGGTGGACAGCCCGGCCTGCGCCCGAACTACGGACCGACCTATTACGCCGCTTTCGTGCACGATCCGGAAGGCAACAACATCGAGGCCATGCTCGTCTGAGTGTCCGACAGCTCAACAGCGGCAAAACCAGATCCCGCCATACGTAATGTTCTCATGGCGGGACCTGTCATATTCCCAGAGAATCAAACATCTCAGCAGCCGTATGGAAACGCGGGCCGTTCTCCGCTGAATATTCATGGACTTCCCGCAAGGCAGAAAACGTATCAGTAGGAACGGCGCTCTGTTGAGGAAGGTCTAATGAAAGTCGGAACTCGTACGTGTCTGGATTGGAACACATGTGATTTCCCCCTTTAGCCCTGGTTACTTGAACAGGTCGAACAGGCTGAACGTAGTCTTCTTGTAGATGGCGTTGTACAGCTTGCACTTGGGATGCAGCCACCCCATGCCCTTCTTGCCATAGCCGGGGATCAACGCACGCTTGACCGCACGGGTGGCACGGCCCTTCGTGCGCGCGGACAGGCTCTTCTTCCAACTGGGTTTTCTCATCCCGTATTTCATGGCGGTCTCTTTTCGGACGGTTATGTATCGCTCAACATTGCATACGCATCGGCTGGATAAACTCAAAGATGAACATAGATGAACATCAAGTACAGTCAAGCAATTACTTACTGGCAGCTTCTTTGAGAGCGGCCTGCAGTTCAGGATCAACGGCGAATAAATACAATCCATGCACACCGCGTTTGAGCAGAACATTCAGTTCATTACGCAGATTGGATTGCGCGTAGCTGATTGAGCCGTTCCTCTTACTCACTGCACGTTTATTACAACTTGCCTTTTCGTTAAAAACGATTTTCCCTTCGCGATAGGTAACCGACGGTCCAATGATGACACCTACATAATTAAGATCAAACCCCTGAATAGAGAACGTTGATCCCACTTCATTAAGCGTATGCGGACTTTCCGCCCAGACAGCATCTAGGGAAAGACCCTTATCCCCTACCTTGATTTCGTAATTCCATGGATGACAGAAATAATCAGCTCTTCCATCAGGATTAAACGCATCGTATCCTCTCTGCATTCCCGGAGCCGCTCCCATGCGCCATACTCCCTGTGCATCGCGATGCATCTCAACATTCCAAAGACCATCGGGACTGGAATCGTTGATTTTGCCGCCCTTATACTCCCAATCATACGTAGCAACCACACGAGAAAGCCCGCATCCGTCAACGCCTGAAGCCTTTAGATATGCCTTCTCCTTTATGGCTTTAAACAGTTCAACCGGCGAATCGAATACTCTGATTTCAAATGGCTCGCGGACATATTCGCCTGTTTTTCTATCCTTCTTCCCAATGTCTTGAGGAATACGACCTATTCTCTTACCATCAGCGAAATCATCAATCCATCGAATCGTCGTATCATCCGCAGCAATGCGAAATTGCCTATGCAAGCATATGCGACTTAGCAAATAGCGATCACCCCACATATTCAATGGCACAAATCGCTCCAACTGCCCGCTATAGCCAGCAGCAGTTTTTTGCACGTCGCTTTCTGCTTGCTGCGGAAAGAGCATGTCCTGATCCTCTTCGCTCCAACGCTGCGAAGTTTGCAAAATCTGATTCGGGTCGAATACCGCAATAACCACTTTCGCACGACGCAATAAATCGTGCAGCATGTTCTTGCCCGAGTATCCTTGGTCACCCTGCGTCAACAGCAGATGAGCTTCATCAACAAGCACTACATCGGCTTTGCCTCGGGGCTTGTCCGCAATAGCTCGATTACTTGTTGTTTTCTCACTAAATCGATTGATGAATTGACTCGGTTTAAGAGCCACCTCGCCAAAATGTTTCTGCAAACCTAATTTGCTTGCAATTTGGTTATAGACGTGCATTTGCTGGTTATGGTTGACAAGAATATATGCTTTTCTGCGATCTTCCTTACTGATTTTTAGTGATGAATCGGTTTCCAGAATATCTTCATCATCTTCGTCATTGATGCGCCCATTGATGTCCATTTCTGTTGCTATGCGATAAAATAGGTGACTTAGCAAAACCGTCTTTCCAGTACCCGCAACGCCTTGCACGAAAATCAGTCTCGATAAACCGGAATCGGCTGAATTACCAGAGCCGGCAAGAGCTTCAGAAAGCGCGTCCATAATCGATTCCTCCGCAGCTATCTGATCATCACTCAATTGGTGAAAAGGCGATGCTTTAAAAAGTGCAGAATCGCGAATAATCTCCTCAGCCGGAAATAGTTCCGGATCCTGTCGGTTCAGTTCCAGCCAGATATCCGAGAAAATCTGGCTGAATTCATCCTGCGTATAGTAGTCGCCTTGCGCGTTGGTGCGACGATTGTTCAAATTCTTGACTGCATCAGAGCCAAGAAGATAATGCATCAGCCGATTCTCCACGTCCAAAGTCAGAGATTTGTTGAAATGCGGATTGCCAATGACATACTGCCACACAGAACGAGCGTCGCTCTGCAAATTTTCTTGAAATTCCTTCCAATCAACTCTCGTTTTGGGATCTTCCCTCAGATGCTGCATTGTTCGACTACGAATATTATTCGTCTCTCCCACATACACCGTATATTCGGGACGTAAAGTATGCTGATTCCTCTTCTTTGAATGAACCACATACACCGTTGGATAATCGAAAATATAGTGCAAAGTCTCACGCTCAACAGCGGATAATGTCTCGTATCCTAATTGCTCGACAAAGGCTTTCTCTATTTCTGCTTTGTCATCAATGCTCTGATACGGCAAATCTATAATGATTGGCTTTGGAAGCGCGCTCTTCGTCATATGCTCATTATGCACCCGAGAGAGGCCTTCAGAAAAGATTCGACATACACTTACGTATTATGATTTCCGATTCAAGCATCAACGCGATCCGTAAATTCGTAGCAGAGCGGGACTGGTCTCAATTCCACACTCCCGGCAATCTTGCCAAATCTATCAGCATTGAGGCCGCAGAACTTCTGGAATGTTTTCAATGGAACGACGATCCACAAGACAGCAATATCGAACATATTCATGAGGAAATAGCAGATGTACTCATATATTGCATCATGCTATCTGACAAATTTGGATTTGACCTTGACGAGATAATCCTCGATAAGCTTGCGAAGAATGCTCAGAGATATCCGGCTGAATTTGCCTACGGCAATAGTAATAAAGCCAATTGACGCTGTATATACGTTCGTAGGTAACACCTGAATAGTTGCGCTGCCCAATCTGCATTCACTATGAGCCACGTTTTCTTCGCGAGCGCGACGGGGGTTCCAACAGATAGAACCTGCATCCAGGTTAGTAATCCGTCAGAATGCGTTCGCGCACTCTCGCGCACTTTCACGCATTCTCGCGTACCAACATCTTGATTACATATTCTGTTCATGTACGGCATGCTCACTTACCCAAGGATGTACAGTCCTGTTCTTCGATGCCGGATTCGCCACCCTGCGAAGATTACGTGAGCAGCTGCAGCAACCCGGCAACCATCTTCGCCTGAAAATCAGTAACGCATTGAGACGTCTCGCGAGGCGCTTGGCGCGTTCTTCGCTGTCGAAGAACTTCGGCACACGCTTCACCACTTCCAACCGCTCGTTCCGGGGACGACAGAGGTTTCCGGCAGCGTTTCCTTAAAAGCCACGGCATACGCAGTGGTCACCCATTCCCTCTTTCAGAGCTCATCGAAGATCAGTTCCTAAAATCTTTCAGATGCTGGGTTCTCCTCTGCAATAGCGTCATCAGAATTCGAATCGCGTCATAATCGCGTCACCAAGACCCGAATCGCGTCGTAATCCCGTCACAATCCCGTCGTCGAAAACTGTCTCTGAGCCATTACGATAGATATTGATGCACAGATCCGTATCGCCGCCAAGGAATTTTGATTCCGGCAATCCGGCATCACATACCTTCTGCATCACACGCAGGATACTGCCTTCATGCTCGATATACCCATGTACTCAAAAGCAGAGGCCAAGGCATCGTTACGTATATTTCAAATAGCCCCGCTTCATGCGTTCAATGGTCTACCCATCGGCAAGCGCTCTGACGAGGTGATTTCAAGCCGATTGTCATAAATCTCAATCTGAATGCTCGAATAGTTGTAGCTGCGATGCACTTGCGTTGACAATCAGCTCGCAAATGGCATCCGACGGAATCTCATATACGTCCTGCCAATGCACACTCTTGAACCAGACACCCATATGAATGTCGCACAGCACATACTGGTAGGACTCTTCGATAAGCTCCTGCCTAGGCGGGTAATCACAAATGTAATAGGGACTCCATAATCTCGCGCAAATGAGCGAAATCAGCATCAATGTCACGGTGCTCATCGGCAGCTTCAACGCTTGCGATGAAATCGGTCATGCTATCCCCCATTCATACTCACAAGGATGATTCACGCATCGGGAAAAACCCAAATGAATCCGGTCTCTTCATAAGAATATCCACCAAAGAAGGACTAGGCAGGAAGGGGACCACCGTGTCGGAATTTTTATCGAACAGATGGGCCGCGACCATGGCCTTGAACAGATTGGACCGGAGTTTCTTCGCCGTGCCCTCGCTTATGTTTTCCAGCTCAGGATGCCATGTGGCTTTGTCCGCAATGAACCGATCATAATCCTCAAAGTCCAGATGCGTATTGCCGGTAAGATAATGCTTTTTAAGTACTTCGCCGGCGAATTCCCCGACGATTGCGTAATAACGGCACATCGCGATCCACATAAGTGCCTCGCGGTCGGATGTGGAGGAATCCGGGCCTGCCAAATATGAAAGCTCCCCAACCGTGAGCGCACTGAGCCGCCTAGTAGTTTCCGCCACGACACGCCTGTTCGCGGAATCCGTGCGAATCGCAAGAACGTTTTCCTCGATGGCCTGTTGACGAATCGCGGCAATGGATTCGCAGACTTCTTCGCCAGCATTCTTGTCGCTCTTTTCGTTGGCCTTTTCAGAGATCTTTTCAGAGATTTTGGTTTGGGAAGAACGCTCAGTGCTGCCACCGCCCATACGATTCAGGTACATTTCGGCAAACGCACGGCCCTGCGGGGAGAGAAGTCCACCAACGGTGAAGGAAAGCCTGTATCTCCCCCCTGCGTCGTCTCCGCGCCGTATGAGCCAGCCATACGATTCTCCTTCTGCTAAGACATCAGTGTTAAGCCACAAGAATATTTCAGAATATTTCAGAATATTTCATGGTGTGGATACCAGTAGTATCAGCCCCTAATGGTGGAATCATTCCGTATATCTTGATCTAGAAGTCTCTTTCGATATGCAGCTATCCACCGCTCGAGCAATAGGTAATATAATGATGCGCAAGCTTAACAATTAGAATAGCCTAAAGCCAAAGGAGACGGATTATGTTCGGCAAAGTTCGTAAGACAAGAAGCGACTGCACTGTCGGCACGTATGAAAAGAAGCACGATCTTCCAACCGGCACCATTCGGAATAAGGACGGACGAAAGGCACGCAAGGACAAGACGCTTGCAACGCTTCGCAAAGAAAATGGGAAAGATTATCGCTGATAGATCGGTCGCCGGTTAACAACGCTCCTCCTTGAAGGCACAGGTACAGCAAAAACGCACAACGATGTTTCGGGCATACTTGTTCCTTCCAATCAGGGAGGCACAAGAAAAGTCAGCAGCTCGTACTATGGACGCCAACTTGCAGAAACACACACCACGACCGAGCAACTGAGGCGCGACCTCAACAACTACGTATGGTGGTTCAATAATCAGCGACTCCACTCCACCCTTGGATACTGGAGTCCAAAAGAATTCACCGAACGAGGACTCGTCTTCTAGAGAACCATCCAACACACCGTTACCAATCCATATAAACAAGCAGATAGTTAATTAGACAGTCTGGGGGATATGCGATGTATATAAAGGAAATGCGCGTATTTGGATTCAAGAGATTTTCCAAGCTGCAAGTTGAATTCTCACCTGGAATTAATATTGTCGTCGGTGATAACGATGCAGGAAAGTCAACACTTCTCGAAGCCATCACCGCAGTATTAGATGGACAATATAGAGGAACCTCTTTAGCAAGGAATCTGTCGGAGGATTTATTTAATGCTGAAAATGTAGCCACATACATAAAAAATATTCGTTCAGGAACTCAATGCGAACCGCCAGAGATTCTTATCGAAGCTGTATTTGGCGGTAATGACCAAGAAAAATTATTAGCTCTCTATGAAGGGGACGCCAATTCCAAAGGGGCGAAGGAATCTGGTATATCCCTTCGCATCACCTTGGATACGGACTCATTCGCCAATGAATATCAAGAATTCGTTGATTCCAGAGAATGCTTTGGAATTCCGATAGAGTACTACTCTTGTTCTTGGACTACATTTGCCCGTAAATCAATCCGCCCTGTCGGGATTAAATTCAATGCTTCGCTAATTGGCGGAGGGCACGCATTTGCTTGGGCAAATGCTAAAGCAGTTGTTTCAAGAATTGCTCGGAATGTACTGGAACCGAGTGATCAGATTGTTATCTCTCAGGCGCATAGACAAATGAGAAGCAACTTTTCCACAAATGAAAAAGTCCAACAAATCAATGACAAGATATCCGAGAAAGTAGAAAGCCTAACTAGAAAAACGGTTACCCTAGGCTTCGAGGCAGATACCGTTAGTTCTTGGGAGAACGGCATTGTAACAAAATTGGAGAATATCCCTTTCTCAAATGTGGGAGATGGAACCAAAAGCATTATCACTGCAGAATTGGCATTATCGAAAAGTAAAGATGGTCAAAAAGATGTGATTCTTCTTGAAGAGCCAGAAAACCACTTATCTCATACACGGCTGAGCATGTTCCTCGACGATGTTAAAAACCGTTGTAAAGACATACAATTGATAGTAACGACTCATAGCAGTTTCGTGGCAAACAAACTTGACCTCAAAAATCTCATACTATTAAACGGAGACGAATCGACTTCCTTCGCAGATTTGCAAAAAGATACATCTCGCTTTTTCATGAAGGCTCCTGGCTACAGTACCTTGCGCGTTTTGCTCTGTAAGGCATCAATACTCGTGGAGGGAGATGCCGACGAACTCGTTGTGCAGCGTGCATACCTTGACTCGTACGGAAGGCTTCCGATTCAGGACGGCATTGACGTCATATCAGTAAGGGGGGTCACTTTCTTAAGATTTTTGGAAATCGCTCGAAAAATCGAAAAAGATACTGTTGTCATTACCGATAATGACGGGAGCGTCGAAGCTCTTCGAAGCAAATACAGGGACTATCCTTTTATTAATTCGCCAGAAGCCACCAATGCCCATCAAGTTATTTCTTATGATGAAGGCTATCTCACTGAGGGGAAAGCGAAAAAAGTAAACTACAATACCCTCGAATCTGAGATATACGAGTCGGCAGGTGCGGAAAAGTTAGCTAAAATTCTGGGCAGATCAACTAATAACCGCGATGAAACACTCGACTATATGGAAAAACATAAAACCGAAGTGGCTCTAAAAATATTTGATGCAACAGAAAAGATAACATACCCAAATTACATTGTTAAAGCTATCGAATGGGCTGCCCGTAAAGTTGGCGCCAAGAAGGTTGGTGTTGGCAAATAATGTCTAGAATGTATCTAGCTGCGGCGGGTTCCGGAAAAACAACATTTCTTCTGGAAAAAACCTCAGATAAAAGCAAGAGGTATCTATATACAACTTTTACGGATGAAAACGCAGAAAACGCTCGAGACATGCTCATCAAAAAATACGGATGCGTACCATCGAACGTGACCATTCTTCCATGGTTCAGCTTTCTGCTAGAACATGGGGTTCGCCCATTCCAAGGTGCCGCTGGTTTTAAAGATATGCAATTTACCGGCATACAGATAAAGCCAGAAGGCCGTAATTATTATAAACAGCCAGCCCCTAGACATTACTGCAACTCGTCCAACGCAATTTATGCGGCTAAGCTGCCTGAACTCGCTTTGCTCTGTAATAAGCAGAGTGGCGGAGCAGTACTTAATAGACTGCAACGCATATTTGATGCTGTCCTGATTGACGAAGTTCAAGATATGGCTGGATACGACTACGAATTCATAGAACTTCTCATCAATTCCGATATCGATATAATCCTCTGTGGAGATGAGCGACAGAAAACTTATAGAACCAATGGAAGCCGCAAAAACAAGGGCAAAACACTTGAATGCTTTCTTCAGGAAAGGAAACTGACCGGTAGATGTCCAGTAGATCGAAGCACCTTGAACGGCAGCCACAGATGCGGAGAAACAATTATCCAGTTCGCCAACAAACTATATCCCACATTTCCCCAAACCAAATCTTTAGCGAAATCATCGTCAAGTCGTCATTCTGGAGTTTGGCTTGTCCCAGATTCGTGCGTGCAAGCCTACTCCGATAAGTATCATCCAGTCGTCCTTCGCGATAAAAGCAACGTCAAAACCATAGATTCATCCAACATTCTCAATTTCGGCAAATCTAAAGGAAGGACCTATGATGACGTTCTGATTTATCCTGTTGGCAGTGTCCGAAAATGGCTCAGCAATCATGAACAAGATTTAAAAGAACAAACATGTTCACGCTTTTATGTTGCAGTCACGCGAGCTCGTTACAGCGTTGGGATTGTCCTTCCCGACAAAGAAGCTAATCAGCTAAATGATATTTATCAAGTATGGAAAAACACTTCTGAGTAGAAGGTAACATAGAAACAGACAAGGGTCGCAGACGTTTTCTTGGAGATAATCACGCAGCCATTCCTTGGCTTTGATGGTATCTACTAGGGCTCATCCAACTAAGTGACTGTTTGACGCGCTCATAGTCAGTCATGCCAGCGGATGCGACCGTCGCCAGAACCAACGCCTCTTCGCTCAGTTTTTTCAATCGTCTATCTCAATCGCGTGAATCGCGACTTCGCCATCTTCCGAGAACTCGGCTTTTCTGAATTCCAGGCGGAGTTCCATGCCGGTCTCGTCGAACTCACCGTTCAGATTGCGTACCAGTGCATCGACCAATCAGCCGCTAGAGCTCTCAGCCATATTCTCTCTACTCCGATAGACGCACTATGCTTAACGCCCATGGTGTTCGTTCCTTTGTCTGTTCGGTGGATAGCATGCGGGCATTCACCATGAGCCATGTTTTCTCCGCGAGCGCGACGGGGTTCCAACAGATAGAGCCTGCATCCACGTTAGTAATCCGCCAGAACGTGTTCGCGCACTCTCGCGCACTTTCATGCACTTTTGCGCATCTACGCCCTGATTGCATATTTTGCCATTCATGCGGCATGTTCAATTGCCCACTGATGTACAGTACTGTGCATCAGTGCCCATCCAAGGCTACGTTTACGTCCTGAAACGCGGTGGGCCTCTTCTATTTCTTTGCTGCTGCGAGTAGTAGCAACAGCTTCCAAGCCTCTTAGCAATGCTCA
>OGQH01003131.1_pt1 | contig 9920 bp, 8 predicted proteins | sample 1553181 | NCBI WGS metagenome assembly OGQH01 (sample SAMEA2579946, study PRJEB22360) | human gut metagenome | biome: human gut; feature: human-associated habitat; material: faeces | place: Denmark | collected 2008/2010 | reverse complement strand
ATTCTGTGTGTTCAACTTTTGGCGGAAGGTGGGCCTGCCGATATAGCCGGCGCCACCGGTAACTAAAATCTTCATGATAACCCCATTTCTGCGCTGCAGTAAAATAATAAGTATCGTGTGTAATAAAATATTGAGTAGGCGTACAGACAATTTTGGCCGCAGCGCTGGCCGATTGCCTTAACGTGCATTTGGAAATCGTCTTGACTTTCCTCTACTTACAATTATAATGAGAGAGGAATGGTATGGCAACAACTATTTTCGAAAAAATTATAAGTATTTTGAGGTTTCTATGCAATTAAAAATTAATAATGAGAAAAAAGAACTGAAATTTCACGGAAGCTATGAATTTCCAGTGTTTGTTAGCCATGAAGTGCTGTCTGATTACGAGAGAGGCGCATTTGCCTGGCACTGGCATCCGGAGGTGGAGTTAACTTATATTGAGGAAGGACAAATCGAATATCAGGTAAATGACACTGTATATTGCCTTAAGGCAGGAGAAGGACTTTTTTGCAATGCAAATGCACTTCACACTGGTCATATGCTGAATCAGGGAGACTGCCGCTATCTTTCCGTTACATTTCATCCGCGAATGATTTATGGCTTTGAGGGAAGTGCAGTTGACAAAAAATATGTAGAGCCTGTAACAAGAAATGATTTGCTTGGAGGACTACATCTTGTGCCAGATACTGAGTGGCAAAAACAGGTACTTTTATCGATCCAAACTATTGTGACAGATTATGAGGGTCATTTGCCAGGATTTGAGCTTGCAATTTGTCAGACACTTTTGCAAATATGGAATACATTGTATACAAACGTATGGAGTGAAATTTCGCCAGATCCATCGGCTCAGTACAAAGATATTGAGCGTCTTAGAAAGACGATTACTTATTTGCAGGAGCATTATCATGAGCATGTGACTCTTGGAGCTATCGCAGAAAATGTTAATATCTGCGCGAGTGAATGCTGCCGTTTTTTCAAGCGTCATATGAATCAGACGATATTTGAATATTTGCTGGAATACCGCATTGAGAAAAGTCTGCCCCTTTTGATCAAGGGAGAAGACAGTATCACATCGATTGCCCAGATGGTTGGATTTTCCAATCCTGCCTATTTTGGAAAGGTATTTCATCAGGTGATGAGATGCTCACCGAGCGATTATCGAAAGTCTTTCATTTCAAAGACACAGAAAGTATAGTCAGACGATATGACAAAAGTTCCCTAAAGACATCATAATATTTTGGCGATATAGGGAACACAGGTTTGTATTGCGTGAAAAAACTGGAAAAATTTTTTCAAAGTTGCAAAAGCACCCACTACAATTGTGAATTCGATAGACGCCAAATACAGTATAAATACATTGACAAAAACACAAGATGTTGTATAATGGTGAGGAACAACTTGATTAAGGGGGCTGCATAATGAAGATTATTAAAAGAAGCGGAGCAGAGGCAATCTTTGATGCAAATAAGATTGCACAGGCCGTGAAAAAGGCCAATGACAGCGTGGTTGAGGCTGAAAGACTGAGCTATCATCAGATCGCTCATATTGTGGAAAAAGTAGAGAAGCAGTGCCTTGCAGTGAATCGTTCCTTAAACGTGGAAGAAATACAGGATCTTGTGGAGAATGCCATTATGCGTGAGCAGGCCTTCTCTGTAGCGCGAAATTATGTAAGGTATCGTTATGAGCGCGAGTTAGCCAGAACACACAATACAACTGATGAACGTATCAAGAGTATTCTTGAGTGCAACAACGAAGAGGTAAAGCAGGAAAACTCAAATAAGAATCCGACTGTAAACAGTGTACAAAGGGACTACATTGCAGGTGAGGTAAATAAGGATTTTACAAGAAGATTTTTGCTGCCAGAGGATATTGTGGAGGCACATGATGCTGGAATCATTCATTTCCATGATACAGATTATTATGCACAGCACATGCACAACTGTTGTCTGATTAATCTTGAGGACATGCTGCAAAATGGCACTGTAATCAGTGAGACTATGCTTGAAAAGCCAAAGAGCTTTTCCACTGCATGTAACATTGCAACACAGGCCATCGCACAGGTAGCCAGCTCACAGTATGGCGGACAGAGTATTTCACTGGCACATCTTGCACCTTTTGTACAGATCAGCCGTGAGAAATTCCGTCGTATGGTTCGCAAGGAGATGGAAGAAGCAGGAATCCCGGTAACAGAGGAGCAGATCAATCTTATCGCAGAAAAGCGTGTAAAGGAAGAGATTAACCGTGGTGTTCAGGTAATTCAGTATCAGGTTATCACGCTTATGACAACAAATGGACAGGCACCGTTTATTACAGTATTTATGTATATTGATGAGGTACCGGAAGGTCAGACAAGAGAGGATCTTGTAGCGATTATCGAGGAGATGCTTCATCAGCGTATCAGAGGTGTCAAGAATGAGAAGGGTGTATGGATTACACCGGCATTCCCTAAGCTGATTTACGTACTCGAAGAGGATAATATTCACGAGGACAGCAAGTATTATTATCTGACAAAGCTTGCTGCAGAGTGTTCAGCGAAGAGACTTGTTCCAGATTATATTTCCGAGAAGGTTATGAAGGAACTCAAAGATGGAAACTGCTATCCATGTATGGGATGTCGTTCCTTCCTGACTGTATATCATGATGAAAATAATAAGCCAAAGTTTTATGGCCGTTTCAATCAGGGTGTTGTCACAATCAATCTTGTTGATGTTGCATGTTCATCAGGAAAGGATAAGGATCGTTTCTGGAAGATCTTTGATGAGCGTCTTGAACTGTGTCACCGTGCATTAATGTGCAGACATAATCGTTTAAAGGGAACACCGTCTGATGTTGCACCGATTTTGTGGCAGTATGGTGCACTAGCTCGTTTAAAGAAGGGCGAGACGATTGATAAGCTGTTATATAATGGCTATTCAACAATTTCCTTAGGCTATGCAGGTTTATGTGAGTGTGTTAAGTACATGACAGGAACAAGCCATACTGATCCTCAGGCAACTCCATTTGCACTTGAGATTATGAAGCATATGAATGATGCATGTGCAAAGTGGAAGGCAGAGCATAACATTGATTTTAGTTTGTATGGAACACCGCTTGAGTCCACTACATATAAGTTTGCAAAGTGTCTGCAGAAGCGTTTTGGACTGATTCCTGGAATCACAGATAAGAATTACATCACAAACAGCTATCATGTTCATGTAACAGAAAAGATCAATGCATTTGATAAGCTGAAGTTCGAGTCACAGTTTCAGAAGTTGTCTCCAGGTGGTGCAATCAGCTATGTTGAGGTTCCAAACATGCAAAACAATATCGATGCTGTTCTTTCTGTCATGAAATATATTTATGAAAATATCATGTATGCCGAGTTAAATACAAAGAGTGATTATTGTCAGGTATGCGGCTACAATGGAGAGATACAAATTGTATCAGATGATGACGGAAAGCTTGTATGGGAGTGTCCAAATTGTGGAAACCGCAATCAGGATAAGATGAATGTCGCAAGACGTACATGCGGCTACATCGGAACTCAGTTCTGGAATCAAGGAAGAACACAAGAGATTAAGGAACGTGTATTGCATCTGTAAGCTGCACATCTGTAAACATATGCGAATCTGTAAATTAATATAGTGTAAGAGAGACGTGTTGGGATTTTTATCTCATACACGTCTTTTCTTTCATCTTGCCAAGTGCCTTTTTCCATGTTATACTAAAGCGAACATGCCTTTTTGTTTTGAGGGTGTATTAAAGGAGAATGAAATGATTTCCTATATTTCAGGAGTATATGCCGGACACAGCACAGATGCCGTGGTAATTGAGTGCGGCGGAATTGGTTTTTGTATCCGGGTACCGGAGACTGTTTTGAATCGCCTTCCGGCAAAGAATAGCGAATTTAAACTGTATACATATCTTCATGTGAAGGAAGATGCTATGCAGCTATATGGTTTTATAAGTAAAGAGGAACAGGAAATGTTTGAGCTGCTGATTGGTGTCAGCGGTATTGGCCCGAAGGGAGCACTTGGCATTTTGTCAGCATTGTCAATGGACACACTTCGTTTTGCAATTTATGCACAGGATGCAAAGACGATTGCAAAGGCACCTGGCATTGGAATTAAGACAGCCCAGAAAATGATTCTTGAGTTAAAGGATAAAATTTCGCTTGCAGATACTCTTGGAGAGCAGTCTGCTATGGTTTCAGCTGGTGCTGTGGATTCGAAAACTAATGCAAATCGTGCTGAGGCAATTGAGGCATTGACAGCACTTGGCTTTAGTGCATCTGAGGCAGTCAAAGCAGTCTCTGGAGTTAAGGATATTGAGACACTAAGTACAGAAGCAATAATTAAGGCTGCGTTAAAGAAAACATTGTAAAAACCGCGGTGTCAGAAATTGTGTCTGCAGTGTCTGCTGTATATCTGGCCGAATAACTGCGAAGAAAAGAACAGAGGAACAACATGGAAAGAAGAATTATCACGACCCAGCTCGAAGAAAATGAAAACGTGCTGGAAAACCATCTCAGGCCGCAGTATCTGTCAGAGTATATCGGACAGGAAAAAGCCAAGGAGATTTTGAAAGTATATATAGAGGCAGCAAAGAAGCGAAAAGAAGCACTAGATCATGTGCTTTTATATGGTCCTCCGGGACTAGGAAAGACGACACTTGCCGGAATTATTGCAAATGAGATGGGCAGCAATATTAAAATTACGTCAGGTCCAGCCATTGAAAAGCCAGGCGATATGGCAGCTATTTTAAACAGCCTGTCTGAAAATGATGTGCTTTTTGTTGATGAAATTCATCGCCTGAGCCGTCAGGTCGAGGAAGTTTTATATCCGGCAATGGAGGATTTTGAGATTGATATAATGATCGGAAAGGGCGCGACAGCACGTTCTATCCGTTTAGACCTGCCTAAATTTACATTAGTGGGTGCAACAACAAGAGTTGGTCTTTTAACAGCACCTCTTCGTGACAGATTTGGTGTTGTGCATAAGCTTGATTTTTATACGACAAATGAGCTTGTGCAAGTGCTTGAGCGTTCTGCTAATGTACTGGATGTTACGCTTGAGAAAGAAGGTGCGTTAGAGCTTGCTCGCCGCTCAAGAGGAACACCGCGTCTTGCAAACCGTCTGTTAAAGCGTGTGCGTGATTTTGCGCAGGTACGTTATGACAGTGTTATCACAAAAGAAGTTGCAGAGTATGCACTTGATCTTCTTGAGGTAGATCGCCTTGGACTTGACAAGGGAGACCGCGCAATTTTAGAGACAATTGCAGATAAGTTTGGCGGCGGTCCGGTGGGATTAGATACAATCGCAGCTGCATTAGGCGAAGATTCAGGCACGATTGAGGATGTTTATGAGCCATATTTGATTCAAAACGGACTGATCGAGCGTACACCAAGAGGAAGAGCAATCACACGTTTAGCTTATGAGCACCTTCACAGACCGGTGCCTAAAGTATGAGATTTTTGAGGGTTTTAAGAACATGGAAAGAAATAGTACAGATGTTATAATAGAAGATAAGGTGTATAAGATCAGCACCGATCAGGACGCATCCTACGTAAGAGAGCTTGCAGAGTATATTAATGAAAAAATGGAGCTTTTGCATCGTCAGTCAGCGTACAGCAAGCAGGCAAATGCTTTTCGCCAGATCATTTTGCTTATGAATATGGCAGATGATTACTGTCACATGAAGCAGCAGGCAGAGGAAGCAACAAGAAAGTACGAGCAGCAGGAAGCAGAATTTTACAATATGAAGCGCGAGATGGTCAATATGCAGATGACAATAGCAAGCTTAAAAAAGCAGCTGCAGGAGAAGCCCAAGACGCAGGCAGTATGTCCATATCTGCAGTCGTTAGCAAAAGAGACAGAGGCAAAAAATACACAGACCGCGCAGGCATCACAAGAGAAAAAACAATATCCGCCGTATGGATCATTCGCAAACAGTGAAGCGGCACACAAGAAAAAATAAACTATAGAAAAGCCCGGGCAGTGTGCCGGGGCTTTGTGCTTTAAGTCAATAGTTATTAATTAAAGATAATTTATAAGGAAAGGCAGGCATAAAAGATGAAACAAATAGCAGAGCTGCTTGCACCAGCCGGGTCTGTAGAGACGATGTACGCGGCCTTTGCAGCAGGTGCAGATGCTGTATATATAGGAGGAAGTCGCTTTGGAGCGAGAGCCTATGCAGACAATGCAGAGAGTGAATCACTTTTAGATGCGATTGATTATGCGCATTTGCATGGAAAAAAATTATATCTTACTGTCAACACGTTATTAAAAGAACAGGAAATGGATGAACTGTATGAGTATCTTTTGCCTTTTTATCGCCAGGGACTTGATGCAGTGATTGTGCAGGATTTTGGTGTCTTTCGCAGTGTGCGTGAGTGGTTTCCGGATCTGGCGATTCATGCCAGCACACAGATGATAATGAGCGGAGAGCTTTCAGCAGAAAAATTAAAAGAACTCGGTGCAACGCGTATAGTAACACCACGTGAGCTTTCACTTAATGAGATTCGCAGCATTCATAAAAGCTGTGATCTGGAAATTGAGAGCTTTGTGCATGGAGCACTTTGCTATTGCTACTCAGGTCAGTGTCTGTTTTCAAGTATTGTAGGCGGACGAAGCGGCAACAGAGGACGCTGTGCGCAGCCATGTCGTATGGCGTATAGCGTTGAACAAAATGGAAAAGTGATTTTGCCGCAGCAAAAGGGCTATATTTTAAGTCCAAAGGATCTATGTACAATAGAAATTTTACCCAAACTTATAGAGGCAGGAGTGTATTCACTTAAAATTGAAGGAAGAATGAAAAAGCCAGAGTACACAGCAGGTGTAGTCAGCATTTACCGCAAGTATCTTGATCGTTATCTGGCAAATCCCAAAGCACCATATCGTGTGTCTGAGGCAGACAAGAAGCATTTGCTTGGTCTGTTTAACAGAAAAGGATTTACAGATGGCTATTATACAAGACATAACGGCACTTCCATGATAACATATACGGCACCTGATTTTCGTGCAGGAGAGGATGTATTCCTTGAAAAGATCCGTACCGACTATATTGGAACAAAATTGAAAGAAAATATAAAAGGAACGGTAAAGATTTATCAGGGAAAACCTGCTATACTATCTGTGACTGCGGCTGCAGCGTGTGAAGATGGTAACGTGAGCGTGCTGCAAAAAAAAGAGATTACTGTCAGTGCAGGCATGGTGCAGGAAGCAAAAAGCCGTCCGCTCACAAAGGAAGCGATTCAAAAGCAAATGGAAAAGCTTGGCGATACTGATTTTTCATGGGAGTCTCTTATGATTGAGACAGATGAAGCATCATTTTGCCCAGTTGGTGTGCTAAATGAGCTTAGAAGAGCAGGAGTACAGTCAATCAAAGATGAGCTTCTTAAAGTATGGCACAGAGAATCTGTCATATCAGGAGAGACTTTCAAAGAGAAAGCACAGAAGACAGTGACAGATGTGCAAGGTTTGGCATTGATTTGGCATGCATCGGCTGAGACAAAAGAGCAATTTGAAGTGCTTTTATCGCAGGATTGGATTAGTCAGGTGACAATTGACAGTCATATATGTGAGCCAGATCAATATGAGAAATTCGTGCAAAAAGCACATCAGGCAGGAAAAATGTGTTTCTTATATTTGCCAAAGGTCTTTCGTCAGGAGAATGAGCCATGGTATTTAGAGCATAAAGAAATCATTAGTGCTGCAGGCTTTGATGGCATTTTGGCTTCTACGCCGGAGGCGTGGCTATTTGCGCAGAAGTATCTGCTGCCAGGAAAGGTATCAGCTGATCATAGTTTGTATAGCTGGAATACACAGGCTGCGAAGGAGCTTTCTTCATGGGGAAATCAATACAGGACGCTTTCTGTTGAGCTAAATAGAAAAGAGTTGGAAGCATCGGCAGATTTGACAAGCGAACTTATTGTGTATGGCAGGCTTCCAATGATGGTGTCTGCACAGTGTATTTGTAAAAATACGATTGGATGTAAAAAACAGCCAGTAGAACTGACACTTGTAGACCGAATGAGAAACCGTTTTCCTGTTAAAAATAATTGCAGGGAATGTTATAACGTGATTTATAACAGTCTGCCGCTGTCTCTGGCCGATCAGTGGTCGTCTGTGCGCACACTTTCGCTTCGCAGTGTAAGATTAAGTTTTACTACAGAAACACAAACGCAGATGGCAGAGGTATTAGCTGTATACAAAGAGCTTGCTAAGACAGGAAAGACGTCGGCAAAACTTGAAAATACAACACGCGGTCATTATAAAAGAGGTGCTGAGTAAAAGTGAGGTCAGCAGTATACTAGACAACGAAAGGGAAGAATAGATGACAACATTATTAACGAGTGTATGTAAATATTCGATGATCATTGTGATGATCTTATATACGGTGCTGGCATTTTGGTCACTTCGATATAAGAGTGTTGAAAATATGAGAGGGTGTTATTGGGGAATGAACCTTTTGACCTTTTCATTTTTGACATTAGGTTTTGCTGTGATCGCAGTGAAAGAGAGAAGCATACTGATAGTGGGCTACTATGCAGCTATTATGCTTTATTTTATGGTGTATCTACTTGTATACCGCCATATGTACAAAAAAGCAAATTTAGCGCTGCTAAGCCATATGCTTATGTTTTTGTCAATTGGTTTTATACTGCTTACAAGGCTAAATCCAAAGCAGTCAATAAAGCAGTATATTATAGTAGTAGGTTCCTCTGTGCTTACACTAATAGTTCCCAAAATGTTTGCAAAACTGAAGGCTGCACGTAACTGGGCAATTGTGATGGGCATCATCGGTATTTTGATGCTTGGCATAGTGCTTGTGCTTGGTAAAATTACAAGAGGTGCAAATCTTTACATCAATCTGGGATTTTTCAGCTTTCAGCCGTCTGAGTTTGTAAAGATAAGCTTTGTATTGCTGATTGCGGTACTGCTTCGTGAGCGCACAGATATAAAGCGTGTACTCTTGTCAGCAGTAATCGCAGCAGTTCACGGAATAATTCTTGTTGCCTCAAGAGACCTTGGTGCTGCACTTATTTTCTTTGTTTCTTACTTGATGATGTTATATGTGGCAACGAAACAGAAAGCTTATCTTTTTATTGGATTGATTGTCGGCTTTTTTGCCTGCATCGCAGCGTATTATCTGTTTGCCCATGTGCGTGTGCGTGTTCAGACATGGCTTCATCCATTTGCTGATTTTTACGGAAAAGGAAATCAGATTGGAAATTCCTTGTTTGGAATTGGAACAGGCGGATGGTTCGGACAGGGACTTTACAAAGGACAGCCATCTAAAACACCAGAGGTTATCATGGACTGTATCTTTACAGCAGTCTGCGAGGAGCTTGGCGGTATCATTGGCATTTGTCTGATTTTAATTTGTATTGCATGTCTGTTAATGTTTATTGCAGTCGCAGCAGAGCTGTATCTTCCATTTTATAAGCTGATTGGAATTGGTCTTACAGCCATATATGGCACACAGGTCTTTTTGACAATCGGAGGCGGAATTAAATTTATTCCGCTTACAGGTGTAACACTTCCACTAGTCAGCTATGGAGGAAGCTCTGTGTTAAGTACATTTATTATTTTTGGAATCATGCAGGAACTGTATATCAAACGTCAGAATGAGGTGGAAAGACTTGAGAGAATCAAAGAAAGAGTCCATTATTAACGAGAAAGAAGCAGCTGTAAAGAAAAACGAAGAAGTAAAACCAGAAAAAAAGAATGAAGAAACAGCTGCAGAGAAACAGGAGCAAAAGCCAGAAATCAAAAAAGAAAAAATAAAACAAGAAGAAATAAAACAAGAACCAAAGGCGCAGAAAAAAGTAAAAAACACCACTAAAAAAGAGGTAAAAAAAGAAAAAAAGCCGACAAGCCGCCAGCATGAAATTAAAGTGGCAGGGGCGACATTTGAAAGAATTCTTGGTAGACCATAGC
>OGQH01003129.1_pt1 | contig 9923 bp, 9 predicted proteins | sample 1553181 | NCBI WGS metagenome assembly OGQH01 (sample SAMEA2579946, study PRJEB22360) | human gut metagenome | biome: human gut; feature: human-associated habitat; material: faeces | place: Denmark | collected 2008/2010 | reverse complement strand
AAAACGTTCAAATGCCTCTCTTCCTTCTGCTGTGCATTTATACACACCGGCATCCTGAAGAACTTCATTGAACACAAGTCCGATCTCCTCATGAAGAATATCCATTACATTTTCCTCTGTGATCTTATCATACTTTGGAAGGAAACCTTCTGCCCACTCTGCATGGGAAGCAAGTGTTTCGGTTGCACGAAGATCTTTTCCATTGACCAGTGCATCGGCAAGTTCTGCCATCTCATCTTTGAGACGCGCCGGAAGTACTGCCAGTCCCATTACCTCAATAAGACCAATGTTCTCTTTCTTGATGTGATGCAGTTTTGCATGCGGATGATATACGCCAAGCGGATGCTCCTCGGTTGTGATATTGTTACGCAATACCAGATCCAACTCGAAATCCTCTCCACGTCTGCGGGCGATTGGTGTGATCGTATTGTGTGGTTCTCCGTCTGTCTCTGCAAATACAAATGAAGCTTCATCGGTGTAGCCTCTCCACGCAAGAAGAATCTTATCGGCAAGTTCAATCAGGCGCTCCTTGTCAGCTCCGGTGATACGGATAACGGACATTGGCCACTTTACGATACCTGCTTTGATATCTTCGAATCCGTCAAAATGTAATTCTTTTTCAATCGGTGCCTTTGCCATGGCAAATGTGTAATGACCGCCCTGGAAGTGATCATGACTTAAAATCGATCCTCCTACGATTGGCAGGTCCGCATTCGAACCAACAAAATAGTGTGGAAACTGTGTCACGAAATCCAAAAGTTTTCCAAACGTTGCACACTCAATCTTCATTGGTGTATGACAGGAATTGAACACGATGCAGTGCTCGTTGTAATATACATATGGAGAATACTGGAAATACCACTCACTGTTGTTGATCGTCACCGGAATGATTCTGTGGTTCTGTCTTGCCGGATGATTTACACGACCCGCATAACCTTCATTTTCTTTGCAAAGCTGGCATTTTGGATATGCACTCTGCTTTGCATTCTTTGCTGCTGCAATTGCCTTTGGATCTTTCTCAGGCTTAGAAAGATTGATCGTAATATCGAGTGTTCCAAACTCTGTATCTGTTGTCCACTTCTGATCTTTTTTGATACGCTGTCTGCGGATATAATTGCTGTCGCAGCTTAATTTGTAGAAATAATCAGTAGCTGCCTGTGCCGATGTATTATTGTACAGATTCCAGAATGTTTTGCGCACTTCGCTTGGACGTGCCACAAGACATCCCATGATTTTGGTATCAAAGAGATCCTTGTAAACAATGCTGTTTTCTTTCATGATTCCCTGCTCGTATGCATAGTCCATCATGTCAGAAAGAATTCCCTCCAACGCATCCTCTGCCTCTTCCTGTGTCCAGTCCGGAAGATTTTCTACCTTTGCAAATGTTTCATCCTCAATGTCATCCACTGCAAAAAGCTCCAGCAGACGATTGATTGTATATACTTTATCCTCCGGATTTACCAGACCGGTTGTAAGACCGTATTTTACTAATTCTAAAATTCTCTCCTGAATCATGTTATACTCCTTCTTTCTTTATAAGCCGGCGCTTAACACATTATTCTACTAGGTCCATCACCGATAGAAACTACATAGAACTCCGGTGTCTTTCCGACTTTTTCCTGATATGCTGCAGTAAGCTTCTCCTTGAATTCTTCCACTGCCTCATCCTTTACGATGCTGACGGTACATCCGCCGAATCCTCCTCCGGTAATACGGGAACCGATCACACCGGAAATCTTCCATGCCTCATCAACAAGTACATCCACTTCCGGGCAGGATGTCTCATAATCATCACGCAACGATACATGAGATGCATTCATCAGTTTGCCAAATGTTGCAAGGTCGTTGTCCTTGAGCGCCTTTACTGCCTTGATGGTACGCTGGTTCTCATAAACTGCGTGCTTTCCTCTCTTGCGGGCAACCTCATCTTTGATTGCATCTTTGTGTGCTTCGAATTCTTCTTCGGTGAGATCACCAAGTGTCTTGATATCTACAACCGTCTGTAAATCTTTCAATGCCTGTGCGCTTTCATTTCTTCTGTCATTGTAAGCAGAAGTTACCAGGCTGTGCTTTACCATACTGTTGGTAACCACAATCTTTGCGCTATCCAAAATGACTGGTGCATACTCGAAAGAAAGTGTTGCAGTATCCAAAAAGATCGCATGATCTTTCTTCCCCATAGCAGATGCGAACTGATCCATAATTCCACAGTTACATCCATTGTAATTATTCTCGGAATACTGTCCGATCAAAGCGAGATCCTGATTTGTCACATCGAATCCGTAGAGATCCTTTAACATATATCCCGTTACTACTTCCAGAAAGTCCGGAACCATTTGGAATATTACCAAACAATGCAATATCAAGTCCCTGCTCTAATTTCATACCTCGACCTTCAAATGCCCACATAACGCCCATTGGATAGTTGATCCAGAGTCCGTCCGGATCCGGAGTAAATGCATCAAGAGAACTCTCAACGACACCTAAGTCCTCAAAGTTCATGGAATAGAAACGAAGCTTTCTGTCATTTCTTTTTCTTGCAGCCATGTATGTACCGATGGTCAATGCACATGGAAATACATGACCACCATTGTAATCGGTGTGCTCTCCGATCAGATTCACACGTCCCGGTGCAAAATATACACGGATGTCTCCGTCCTCTCCATAGATCTCTTTGAACTTTTCCAACACCTCATTTGCAATCATTTTTCTTCTCCTTTTCGAAACATTTTTTCTTTTTGTACAATATCTGTTTTCTGATAAAAAAAGCGTATCGCACAACCGTTCATTACCTTATAAATTCATTATACATGGTAAGAAAATGTTTGCAATACGCTTTTGTCATGTTGCAACATTCCAGAGAAAAAATGCAACAAAGTTACATATTATGATATGAGGGTCAAAAGGTATTTTGCCCCTCATTTATGAAAATCCCGGATCACCTCAAGCGTCGGCAATGCATTTCCTTCGTAATCAAACAATGCCTGATTTGCCCACTCATTTCCACATGGTCCCGGATCATTCATGTATTTTAAGGATGCAGATGTTGCCCATCCGGAGCCCGGTACCGGAATCCATGCCGGCTCCCACCAGAAGAATCCTGCCCCTTTATTATCTGCGACATTTGCCACACGGTTTAAGAAATCTTTGGTAAAATCAACCTGTCCCTGTACGGTCATCGGATACTCGACCTTTGCTGCGAGTTCCGGCTTTGTCGCATATCCTTTTCGCTCACTGTCTGTAAGTTTTTCGTAGTTCTTGTAATCTTCCATGGTATGTCCCATGGACACTTCTGCGACAATCAGTTCCTTTCCATAACGGACTGCAATATCATTCATAGTGTCCTCAAGCATCTGCAGAGTTCCGTGCCAGAACGGATAATAAGACAGTCCGATATAATCGAAGTCCTCTCCTCTTTCCATATAATGGTCAAACCAGTCACGATACAATGCATTGTTTCCGCCATTGTCCAGATGAATCATAAGCGGAATCTCCGCCTTTACCTCACGGCAGGCACGAATTCCCGCACTGACAAATTTTGCAACATTATCGTAATTTGGCAGCTGTCCTTCCGGCCACAGAAGACCGTTGGAAAGCTCATTTCCAACCTGGATCATTGTTACATTCACGCCGGCATCCAGTACTTTTTGAAGGGAATCTTTTGTGAAATCATATACTGCTTTTTCCAATTCTTCCACGCCGTAAGAAGCCCATGCCTTTGGCTTGATCTGTTTTCCCGGGTCTGCCCAGAAATCACTGTAGTGGAAGTTGAGCAGTACCCCCAGTCCGGCATCTGTCACTCGTTTTCCGATCGCAATCGTTTCTGCCAGATCGTTGTTTCCGGCACCGTAAGGCTCTCCGCTTTCTGACTTTGGATCATTCCATAAACGAAGACGAATGGTGTCCACATCATATTTTTTCATGATGTCGAGAATGTCCATCTCCTGTCCATGGTCATAATATTTTGCTCCACAACGTTCCATCTCAAGAAGTGTGGATAAATCCATACCTTTTATAAATTTGCTCATATATACTCCTTTATCCATACATTACCTTTTGGTATCCGTTACATTCCCCGGAACCAGAATCTGAATTCTTTTCTTCCGGTCACATCCAGCAGATATTCCGGATGTACTTTTGCGCCCCAGCTGTCATCACCGGAGACTCCCATCTGTGCCTGCGCAATACGCACACCACATTTGTTTCCATTCTCCTGTGGCACCAGATACTCTGCCATGTCAGCGACCTTACTTTCATAATATCGTTGTCCACCGGTGCTCTCCAGAAATTTGGAAGCGGCACGCTTTTTAACATTTCCTCACCTGCATATACATAAGATACCATGCCCGGTGAGCCTTTTGCAAAGATTGCAGAGAAATTCTCTCCACGGACGCCAACATTGTTGATTCCATCCACAAATGTCAGCTTCTTTTTTTCTTCTTCCCATTCCACACCTCCTTGTACCATCTTGCTTCTGCTATACAGTCAAAAAGTCGTGCGATAGCATCTACCGCACGACTTCTTTTTAATCAAAATCAAACTTGTCGAATCTCTTATGCATTGCACCGTAACGGAAACGTGCCATCTCATTCTTTTTGAGGACATCCTCCTCTGTTCCTCTGTACTGGCAGCGGATACAGCTGTAAATACCTGTTTCCTTATTGTAAAACATATCAATGTCCAGATCTCTTAAAAAGCAGGACGGGCATCTATAATTTAATTTGCCTTTGCCAAGTTGAGCCATGTTGCAAATACCTCCTTATCTGAGATTGTTTTTCTGTATCCCAGGGTAAACATCGGTGAGAATGCATATCCCTCTTTTACATATCCTTCCGCGTCCGCGTTGGATGCAGTCATGGATACGCGTGTCTCGATCTCCGGAATCACGGCGCTTACTTCTGTCGCACCCTTGACACCCTCCTCGCGGCACTTGTACTCATAATGGATCGTCTTCTCTTCCGGTCCGTCGATCTTTAAGGTGATATGGGACATATCCTCGGAATACTCGGTTGTGCCGTAGCATGCAACCATATACTCGTTTAAGGTAACCTCTGCACTCGGGTCACTCATCTCAAGGATGGTACGCTCGATCTTGATGTTGGAGGAGCCTTCCTCAAAGTATTCTTTTGTCTGAAGCTTCACAGTCAGGTCTCTGAACTCGATCGTTACCGGATCCAGTGTCAGGATTCGTGTTTTTCCTTCCTGTGAAAAATGTGCGTGTGTCGGGCAGAGGCAGAGATCTACTTCCTCACCCTTGTAGGAAAGCTTCGCACTTCTTACTGTTCCCTCTCCTGCGTAATGTGTGAAATAACCTGCACGGTACTTCTCCTGGATCAGGAACGGATAAGATGCATCCTGTACGTGCTTTGTGCCGATACCAACCGGCCACTCCAGCTTCGCTGCATACGGACGAAGGTCAACGATTGCGCCGCCCTGATCCATATTGACGCAGGCTCTCATGTACGGATCGCAGTACCAGAACAGCTGCTTGTCTGATCCGTAGAGGATATCTCTCCAGAGCGCACACTCCGGCTCATTGTAGTTGCCGGCATCCACGCCCTTCTTCTCGCGGTAGTAATCTGCGAACTCGGACATCGTCATATCGACTAACTTGCCCTCTTTTTTCAGCTTACCGTAATATGCACAGCCGTCGCTGTAAGACTTGTAGAGAAGCTCATACGGCTGCTCCCAGCGTCCCATCTTGTTCATCCAGCCCGGGCCTACAAACATCATGTTGTATGCATAACCGTTGTTGTATTTTCCTAACGAACGATACTGATCGATCAGGTTGTACAGATACGGGTACTCCCAGGTCTTTGTATCGTAGATCATTCCGCGAAGTACATTCTGCGGATGCGTTCCGAAGTTGGAACCGTTACCGTCATAGCATGCGATCAGGTCGCGGGACAGATGCGGGATTGCAACGATACCGCTGTCCTCAGCCGCATTGGCTGCCGGTGCATGTGTATTCTGCTTGGACGGGATCCACGGTGCCCATGGGCCGCCGTCGAATAACGTGTACCAGGAGTTGTTGCAGGTATGGTAAGCTTTCGGGCCTTCCTCCCAGCAGGTGGCAACCGCACACTTTACGGTCGGATAAGTTGCCTTGATATAGTTGGTCAGATCGGCATCCATGTAGTAGGAACCGGTTGACTCCGGATAGAATCCGAATCTGTCATGGAACTTCTCAAACACATCGTTGACGATGGCTTTTTTGTCCTCCATGGAGAACATCCAGATACAGAAGTCCTTGGTCTTGTATTTCTCACGGAACTCCTCACACGGAAGTCCGAGTAAGGATAACGCGATCTCGTCTCCGTATACGTCATGGTCATGCTTCGCAATCTCCACTGCCTCGTCATTGAAAAGAGATGCGTATGTCATCTGAATGGTTACTTTTAATCCATTCTCATGTGCAAGTCTCTGCTGTGTCTTGAAAATATCCAGAGATTCTGTCAAGAGAGCCTTGTCTCCGATGTCCTCTTCCTTTCCCTGTCCTGTGACAGTTGCGGAATACTCCGGAACCATCTCTGGTCTGTGAATCAGATTTAAAATAAATTGATCCATTTTCTTCCTCCTCAATTTCTATATTTCTTTCATTTTTATGGAAAAGATGCCTGGTGCATCCTCACCCGCCTACCTAAAAAACTTGTATTGCACTTTGAAAAATGCCGCTTTTGCATTTTTCTAATGCGAAGTTGGAAATACTCAGGCATTGCAGCCAATGCTGCAATGCCTGCAATAGTATTTTCCTTCGCTATTTATCCCTTCACCGAACCACCGGTAATTCCTTCTACATAGAACTTCTGCATGATAATGAACAAAATACCGATCGGGATACCGACCATAACGCCGCCCGCGCAGAATCTCGAGAAGTATGTCGGGATCAGCGTACGATTCAGCATGTTGTAAAGTCCGATCGCAACGGTCCAGTCTGTCGAGATACCGGAGTTTAAGATGATCTTTGCAAAAACGAAATCTGTCCACGGTACCAGGAAAGAACTGATAACAGTGTACACAATGATCGGCTTGGAAAGCGGAAGCACGATCGTGAAGAATGTTCTTGCCTCGGAAGCACCCTCCAGATACGCAGCCTCACGCAGGGATGTCGGAATCGTATCAAAGAATCCCTTCGCCACAAGGTAACCTAGTCCGGATGCACCGGAGTACACCAGAATCATACCGATATGGCTGTTGGTTAAGTTGACGGACTTCAAAATAAAGTAAATAGCGATCATGGACAAAAAGCCCGGGAACAGCTGCAGCATAACTGCGATATTCATGAGAGCTTTTCTTCCTTTGAAACGCATGCAGCTCATTGCATAGCTGACCATCAATACAAAAGAAGTTGAAATCAGACATACAAAAATGGCAATAACCAACGTATTCTTAAACCAGATCGGGAATTGTGATACTGTGTCCGGTTCAAAGAGCATACGAGTATAATTGCGGATCGACCATGTCTCCGGGAAGAAGCGGCTCGTGTTCATGCCATCATATCCACTGAACGAGGTTACAATCAGCCACACGATCGGCGTGATCCAGATCACTGCAAGCACAGCAAGCACTACGTGAAGCAAAACGGAATTAACAATTTTTCTCTTTCCCATCATCTGAATGTATCCTCCTTATCTCCTTTAATCAGGAAGTTAAAGGCAAATAATGTAATGACTGCACATACGATAAAGACGCAGATACCGATGACGGATGCCATCTTATAGTTGTACTGCTCACTGGTCAGACGATACAGCCAGGTAACCAGAAGATCAATCTCCTTACCCCAGGAAGCCGCCAGTTTCTGGTTGGTCGTTGTGTAAATATCCTGTGTCAGCAGGTAAATTACATTAAAGTTATTGATGTTTGCCGTAAACTGTGTTACGAGGTATGGTCCTGTGATAAACAGCATATACGGCATTGTGATCTTGCGGAAAATCTGGAATGAGTTTGCTCCGTCAATCTTCGCACTCTCTTTTAACTCTTCCGGAATGTTCATAAGTACACCGGTTGCAATCAGCATCAGATAAGGAACACCTACCCAGATATTGATGACAACGATCGTGATTTTCGCCCAGACCGGATCGCTCAAAAACGGAATATAATTTGCTTTGATCCAGCCAAGATTCTGTAACAGATCAACCAGACCGATGTTCTTGCAGAATGAATTGACAATTCCTGTATTTGCGAAAAAGTTACGCAGCAACAGCAATGTTACAAACTGTGGAACGGAAATAGCTGCAACAAAAAGCGTTCTCCACATCTTTTTTAATTTTGTGTTCTTGTTGTTGATCAGAAGGGCGAGAATAATTCCTCCAAAATAGGTCGTAAATGTGGCAAGCACTGCCCAGAGCAGCGTCCATCCCAGAATTCTCCAGAATGTATATCCGAATGTGGAGGTAATGCTCGTGGTAAACAGGGACTTAAAGTTTGCAAGTCCCACCCAGGTAAACAATGCATTTGGCGGCATATGACTCTTATCATAGTTCGTAAATGCAATGCAGATCATAACGACCAACGGCATGATATTAAAGATAATCACACCCAGAACCGGAAGCGCCAGCAACGTAAAATGAAACTTATCATTCAGCATCTCATTGCAGTCTTCCTTAAATGTATTGATGTGCTTTCCCGCTTCAGCGCGAAGCTGTAAGCGGTATGTATTTCTCACGTTTGCCATCCAAAGCAGGATTCCCACAATGAGAAAACTCAGACTGATGACACCGAAGAGCAGAATCAGAAGGGAGTTATCATAATCATTGACCTCATTCTTCATCGTTGCCGGGTTGTACACCATCGCACGCTCTACCGTACCTAAGGTATTCAGCTGGCTGATATATGGCACCCCGATCAATACCGTATATAGAATTAACCCGATTTCCAGTAATGTTACCAGAAATCCCTTGATGATTTGTTTTCTTTTCCAATAACCGGCACCCGCTACGAGCAGCGATGCTTTCACTGCACCGTCCCCTTTGGCGGCAGCCTCACCAAATTCCTTAAAGAATTTTCCGATTGCTCCGAAGAATGCAGCCACCGGATTCTTTTTACCTTCCTTACTATTCATGCAAGCACCCATGCCTTTCCATAACCGTCATTTTCTGTAAAATGGCGTTCTCCTTGTATCTTTGCTGCACGCAGTGTATACCTGTTCTGCGTGTTCTTTGGGTTCTGTTGATATTCAGATGAAGAAAAAGACCCACTCACGATTCCCATCTTCGTATGCGGGCCTTTTTCTCTTCATACACTCTTATAAAATCGTGTTACTGCTTATTCTGTCGGCTGTGATGCAGACTCTACCAGATTATCCAGCAATGTCTGTACATCTGTTCCGTCCGGGTTACCCTGAGCAATGATCTCACCAAATGCTTTGGACGGATCCCAGTAACCGCTGCCTACTATCTGAACAACACCGTTAGCACCATTCTGTGCGGTAACTGCAGCGATTGCTACATTTGCTTTAACCTCATCAGACTCGCCAGCTGCAATGTTGGACGGTCCGATCTGTCTCTCAGCAAAACGTGTCTCCTGGCTCTGCTCGTTGGTTAAGAACTTTGCTAATTCCATAGCCCAGCCAACCTGTGCAGAGTTTGCATTAACACCGATCATCTTGTAACCAGCTGCAGAACCCATCGGAACCTGGTTGCCAGCGCATGTATAAGTCGGAAGTGCGCATGCTGCATATCCATCACCGAATGCTTCCTGTACTGCTGCTGCATCCCATGTACCGGAAACGATAGCACCAAGCTCACCAGTTGCAATCTGGTTTGCTGTATCACCGTCTGTGATTGGTAAGAATGCCGGGTTTGTTGCGATTGCAAGCATACCGTCTACAACATCGGTACCTTTGATACCGTCAGCAGATGTTCCGTTCCAGTCCATTGCTGTGCTTCCGTCATCATTTAATACTGTTGTAAATCCTGCTCCGT
>OGQH01003128.1_pt1 | contig 9927 bp, 8 predicted proteins | sample 1553181 | NCBI WGS metagenome assembly OGQH01 (sample SAMEA2579946, study PRJEB22360) | human gut metagenome | biome: human gut; feature: human-associated habitat; material: faeces | place: Denmark | collected 2008/2010 | reverse complement strand
GTTCTGCGGGCGGTCTCCTCTCTGGAATCTCTGTCCGCCTCTTCCTTCCTGGCGGTCACCGTTACGTCCGTCTCTTCCGCCACGTCTTTCACCACCACGGTTATTTCTGTTATCGGATCTGTCGTTTCTATCAGATCTTTCATTTCTTTCAGATCTCTCCGGTCTTTCACTTCTTTCCGGACGTCTGTTCTGTGTTCTTTCTGCTGCCGGCTTCTCTGTCCTCTTTGGAGCCTGTGCTTCTTCTGCAGACGCATTCTGTGCTGCAGAACGGTCAGAACGTCTTGCCGGACGGCCGTTATTTACCTGCATCGGTTTTCCCTGTCCGGAATTCTGACGATTTCCTCCGGATCTTCTTCCTTTGTTACCACCGTTCTGTGCATTCTGCGGACGTATTACATGCACGATATTCTTTTTCTTTGGTGTTTCTGATTTTTGTGTATTTTCGTTTGTATTTGTTTCTATATCTTTATTATTTGACATATAATCTGCCTCCTCTATGCAATTGTCTGATTCTCTGTGTCTATATGCTTCCGGATTCCTTTTGCAAATCCCTCATCCAGGATAACCAAAGATGCACGGAACTCTTTTCCCATTGCATGCCCCAATGTATCTTTATCTTTGTAAAAATAGATCGGGACCTGATAAAAGTCACACATGTTCTGAAATTTCTTCTTGGTATTATCGGATGCATCGTCTGCAACGATCACAAGATATGCCCTTCCGGATTTTACTCCTTTCTCCGTACAGAACTCCCCGCTTGCAACCTTGCCGGCTTTCGTGGCAAGACCGATCATAGATAATGCTTTATTCTGACTCAAGTACTTCCATCTCCTTTTCCAGTGCTTCATACACTTCTTTCGGGATAGCCTGCTTAAAGGATCTCTCCAGGCCCTTATTCTTCACTGCTTTTGCAAGGCAGTCACTGTTCGGGCAGAGATAAGCACCGCGTCCGTTCTTTCTTCCTGTTGCATCCAGTAGAAATTCTCCCTCCGATGTGCGGATGACACGAATCATCTCTTTTTTACTCTTCATTTCCTGACATCCTACGCATTTACGCATAGGAACTTTTTTATTTGCTCCCACGAATTATCACCTATTCCTCTGTATCCTCTACTTCATCGAATGTGATCTCTGCGTCGTCATCATCATATTCAGCATCTGCTGTGTTCTCTACATCGAATTCTTCTGCATCGTCATCGTACTCTTCTTCGTATACGCCTTCGCTTAATTCCATGTAGTTCTCCGGAAGTTCACCGGATTCGATTGCCTGTGTCTCATTCTTGATGTCGATCTTATATCCTGTCAGTCTTGCTGCCAGTCTTGCATTCTGACCTTCTTTACCGATAGCCAGTGATAACTGATAATCCGGAACGATAACGCTTGCTGTCTTTTCATCCGGATCAGCCATTACAGAAATAACCTTTGCAGGGCTTAATGCATTCTCGATCAGGATTGCCGGATTGTCACTCCAGTTGATGATGTCGATCTTCTCGCCGCGCAGTTCATTGACGATCGCATTGACTCTGGCTCCGTTCATACCAACGCATGCACCGACCGGATCAACATTCGGATCGTTAGACCATACAGCCATCTTTGTACGGGAACCAGCCTCACGGGCAATGCTCTTGATCTCAACTGTTCCGTCCTTTACCTCTGCAACCTCTGATTCAAACAGACGTTTTACAAGTTCCGGATGTGTACGGGATACCAGGATCTTAGGTCCCTTTGTCGTATTCTTTACTTCTACGATATATAATTTGATACGTTCTGTCGGTTTGAAGACCTCACCTTTTACCTGCTCATTCTCTGTCAGCATAGCATCTGCTTTACCAAGGTTGATGCTGACATTCTTTCCAACATAACGCTGTACGATACCTGTCACGATATCTTTTTCTTTTTCAAAATACTGATCGTATACAACCTTACGCTCTTCTTCACGGATCTTCTGTAAGATCAGGTTCTTTGCATTCTGTGTTGCAATACGTCCGAATGATTTGGACTCGATCGGAATATGCACGATATCACCAAGCTCGAACTTGCTGTCGATCTCTTTTGCATCTTCCAGACTGATCTGCTCCAGTTTGTCTTCCACTTCTTCTACAACCGTTTTCTCAGCGTATAACTGATACTCACATGTCTCCTTGTTCATGATCAGTTTGATGTTGTCTGTCTTACCGAAATGGTTCTTACAGGCATTCATCAGTGAATTTTCAATGGCGTCTAACAGTGTCTCTTTACTGATATCTTTCTCTTTCTCCAGTATATTTAACGCTTCTAATAATTCTGTATTCATGGTCTGTTCCTCCTTACTTATCCATGCCGTTTAAAAATCAAATGCTAATCGGATCAGTGCGATTTCGCTTTTTTCAAATGTTTTCTCAGTCTCATCTTCCATCTCGATCGTAACCGTTGTCTCATCGTAATCCTTTAAGATTCCGGTGAATTCCTTCTTTCTGTCGATCATACGGTAGGTTCTGATCTCAACTTCTTCTCCAAGGCTTCTCTTGAAGTCCTTTTCCTTCTTCAGTGGTCTGCCAAGTCCCGGTGAGCTGACTTCCAGAATATACGAATCTTCGATATAATCTTTCTCGTCCAGAATATCGGAAAGTCTGCGGCTTACAACCTCACAGTCATTCACTCCGATTCCACCCGGTTTATCAATATATGCACGAAGGTACCAGTTACTTCCTTCTTTTACATATTCGACATCCACCAGTTCAAATCCATACTCTTCCACGATTGGAAGCAGGATCTCTTCTGTTTTCTGTTCATACATTTCTCTTTTTGACAATCTAAAATCCTCCTTATGCAGACCTTACTTATCTATGTTTCTATATCAGTCGGCACACTCTTATCTGCACATACTTTGATATGCAACAAAGAAGAGTGAACAATATGTCCACTCTTCTGCCGATTGATTTATGTAACTAAATTAACTATAGCACTGTTCTTTTGTAAAATCAAGGGATTTTGCGTATTTTTTACACTTTTCCGTGTTTGAACGCCATCATCATCTCGTTTGTCAGGCTTAAGTCTTCTGCCTCTACCGGCATCTTATCCCGTTCAAACCACTCCGCCATGGCAAGTTCATCGGTATCCAGTGTGATACCGTCCTCCCCGTCCAGTTCACAGAAGAATCCCATCAGCAGCGTATCGGTAAATGACCACGGCTGGCTCTTATAATACCGCAGGTTCTTCACCTTCAGTCCGACCTCTTCCATGACCTCACGCCTTACCGTCTCTTCAATGGATTCGCCTGTTTCATTAAATCCTGCAAGCAGTGCATACTTTTTGTATTCTCTTCCCGCATACTTTGACATCAGAATCTTATCCCCATGTGTGACAGCTATGATCACCGCCGGACAGATCTTCGGGAATTCCATCATACCGCAGTCCGGGCAGCGCATCATACGCTCTTTGTCGTCATGCACCATCGGCTGTCCGCAGTGACCGCAGAACTTCCGCGACTGATACCAGCGGTAAAGCTGCCATCCCGTCACTGCCGCAAACTGTCTGTATTTCGGTCTTGCCTCGCGGAAATACTGATTGTCCTTCAGTTCGAATCCTGGGAAATTCTCCGGATCAATTCCTTCTGCCAGATAATATCCCTGTCCGTCAATTGAAAAGAGATACGTATACTCTTCATATACATCCGGATTGTAAACTGCCGCCTCTTTAAATGTAAGGAACGAGATCTCCTGATCCTCAATCTTCACCAGGATCTTTCTTCCTTCATAATATAAGATCACGCTGTCTTCCTTTGGCGGCTCCGGTACATATTCATTTCTATATACATGCGGTTCTATGTTCTGTATCATATCGTTTACCCTCTGTATTTGGTTCCTGTTCCGTCTCGTTTTGCAAGTTTCAGGCGGTTCAGGGTAACTTCTTTTTCATGGTATGAAATCTTACACTCGGTTCCTTCTTCAAACAGATACACATCTGTCAGTGCATCGTCTTTCTTCAGACGGATGCCGCGCACTCCGATCGCACCTTTCTTCTTCTCCGTCACTTCTGCTGCCGGGAAGCGTAAGAAGAATCCGTCCGTTGTCTGCAGTACGATATGCTGGTTCTCCGTCACAACCTGGATCTTCACGACCTCATCTTCCGGCTGAAGCTTAGTTGCTGTAATGGTACGCTTTGTTACCTGGAATTCCGTTCCTTCGACCTTCTTGATCATCCCCTGCTTTGTGGCAAATAAAAGCTTCGCATACCGCATCTGTTCGGAGTCGCAGATGTACACGATCTCTTCCTGCGTGCTGTCATAATTACTGATATTGTCGATCGGCTGTCCCTTGTCACGGAATTTTCCATATGGGATATCCATCACTTTCACCTGATGCATCTTTCCATCTTTTGTGAAAATGCAGATCTTGCCGGTATTCATGCAGTGCAGGATGTATTTATTCTCATTATCTGCCGCTTCTTTATTACGCTCATAAGTACTTACATCTACCGTCTTCGCATATCCGAAACGGTCCATTAAAAACACAACTTCCTGTTCTTCGACTTTCTTCTCTTCAAATACAGCTTCTTCTGCATTCTCTACAACCGTACGTCTCTTTCTTGCGAATTCCTTCTTGATACGGTCCAGATCTTCCATGATAACTGCTGCCATCGAATCGTAATTATTCAGGATATCTTCATATTTTTCAATCTTAGCCAGCGTCTCTTCATGTTCTTTCTGAAGTGCTTCGATTTCCAGACCGATCAGCTTGTACAGACGCATCTCCAGGATCGCTGTTGCCTGACGCTCTGTAAATCTTAACATTCCCGCCATCTTTTTGGAAATGGAGGACTTGAACTTAATGTTCTCTGTCTCCCCGTTCATCAGACATGCCTTTGCGTCTTTTACATTCTGGCTTCCTCTTAAGATCTCGATGATCAGATCGATCACGTCACAGGCTTTGATCAGACCTTCCTGGATCTCTTTTTTATCCTGCTCTTTCTTAAGTAATGTCTTATATTTTCTCGTCGCCATATCGAACTGGAAGTCTACATGTGCCTCGATGATACGCTTCAGGCCCATGGTCTCCGGTCTTCCGTCCGCAACTGCCAGCATATTAACTCCAAAGGTATCTTCCAGTCGGGTCTTCTTATAGAGCATATTGGTCAGATTCTCTACGTCCGCACCTTTCTTCAGGTCAATGACGATACGGATTCCTTCTTTGGACGACTGATTGGAAATATCCACGATGTCTGTTGTCTTCTTGGTCTCTACCAGATTGCAGACATCATTTAAGAATTTCCCGATTCCCGCACCGATCATGGTATAAGGAATCTCTGTGATGACCAGACGTTTCTTTCCGCCCTTCATATCTTCTACTTCAACTTTTCCACGGATCTTGATCTTTCCGGTTCCTGTCTCGTAGATCTCCGGCAGGTCGTCTTTGTTGACCACGATTCCACCTGTCGGGAAATCCGGCCCTTTGATATATTTCATCAGCTGTCTGGTCGTGATCTCCTCATTTTTCATATAGGCTTTGACACCGTCTACAACCTCTCCCAGATTGTGTGTCGGGATACTGGTTGCCATACCGACCGCGATACCTTCCGCACCGTTCACCAGAAGGTTCGGGATACGCACCGGAAGTACGACCGGTTCCTTCTCCGTCTCGTCAAAGTTCGGCATGAAGTCTACAATATCCTTGTCCAGATCAGCCAGATACGCTTCCTGTGTGATCTTCGCAAGTCTCGCCTCAGTATAACGCATTGCGGCTGCACCGTCTCCTTCGATCGAACCGAAGTTACCGTGTCCGTCTACAAGGATCATTCCTTTTTTAAATTCCTGTGCCATGACCACCAGTGCGTCATAGATGGAACTGTCTCCGTGCGGGTGATATTTACCCATGGTATCTCCGACGATACGCGCACATTTACGGTACGGTTTGTCATACCGGATCCCCAGTTCGTGCATATCGTAAAGTGTACGTCTCTGTACTGGTTTCAGTCCGTCTCTTACATCCGGCAGGGCTCTGGCAATGATTACGCTCATTGCATAATCGATATATGATTTTTTCATCACGTCCGAATATTCGGTTCTGATGATCTGTGAATCCTGCATTGTATTTCTCCTATCCTATATATCTCTATATATCAAGTTCCGCTTCTGTCGCATTTTCATAAATAAATGAACGTCTTGGCGGTACTTCTGATCCCATCAGCATCTCGGTTACGCTGGATGCCATTCTTGCGTCTTCAATCTCTACCAGTTTCAGCAGTCTGGTTTCCGGGTTGAGGGTTGTCTCCCACAACTGTTCTGCATCCATCTCTCCCAGACCTTTGTATCTCTGTAAGGTAAATGGACCGTCATGCGTCCTTCTGTATTTTTCCAGTGCTTTATCATCATACAGATATTCTTCCTCGCCTTTCTTCGGCATCGCCTTATAAAGAGGCGGCATCGCAATATAGACATGTCCTTCGAAAATCAGTTCCGGCATAAAGCGGTAGAACAACGTCAAAAGCAGTGTCGAGATATGGGCACCGTCCACGTCGGCATCGGCCATGATGATGATCTTGTCATACCGCAGCTTGCTGATATCAAAGTCATTTCCATATCCTTCGGAAAATCCGCAGCCAAATGCATTGATCATCGTCTTGATCTCTGCATTCGCCAGCACTTTATCGATACTTGCTTTTTCCACGTTCAGGATCTTACCACGGATTGGAAGGATTGCCTGGAACATACGGTCTCTGGCTGTCTTCGCAGACCCCCCGGCAGAGTCTCCCTCTACGATGAAGATCTCACATTTTGATGCATCACGGCTTTCGCAGTTCGCAAGCTTTCCGTTACTGTCAAAGGAATATTTCTGCTTGGTCAGAAGATTCGTCTTCGCACGCTCTTCCGTCTTACGGATCTTTGCCGCCTTCTCCGCACAGCCAATGACTTTCTTAAGCGTCTCCAGATTACGGTCAAAGAAACGGATGATCTCATCGTTCGTGACCTTACTGCAGGCCTTTGCCGCGTCCGGATTGTCAAGCTTGGTCTTCGTCTGACCTTCAAATCTCGGATCCGGGTGCTTGATCGATACGATTGCCGTCATACCGTTACGGATATCGGCCCCGGTAAAGTTTGCATCCTTTTCTTTCAGAATACCAAGTTCTCTTGCATACTGGTTGATCGCCGTTGTAAATGTCGTCTTGAATCCGGTCAGATGCGTTCCTCCTTCTGCATTGTAGATATTGTTACAGAAGCCAAGTACATTTTCATGGAACTCGTTGACGTACTGGAAGGCCACTTCTACTTCGATGCCTTCTGCTTCCCCTTTGAAATACACCGGATCATGTACGACTTCTTTTTTATGATTCAGTTCACGGATGAATCCAAGGATTCCGTCCGGCTCATGATAAATGATCTGTTCCGGTTCTGCTCCCCTTTTATCTTCAAATACGATCTTCAGATCCGGATTCAGATAAGCAGTCTCATGAAGACGGCTCTTTACCTCTTCTGCTTTGAACTTTGTCTTTTCAAATATCGTATCATCCGGAAGGAAATTCACTTTCGTTCCGGTCTTTCTTGTCTTTCCGATCGTCGGCAGTAATCCGTCTTCCAATTCGATCACCGGTTTTCCCCGTTCATACCGGTCATGGTGGATATATCCGTCCCTGCTGATCTGCACATCCATATAGGTAGACAGCGCATTTACAACAGAAGAACCGACACCATGCAAACCTCCGCTGGTCTTGTATGCCGAATCGTCGAATTTTCCGCCCGCATGAAGTGTCGTGTATACCACACGAGCTGCCGATACTCCTGTTGCATGAAGGTCTACCGGTACACCACGTCCGTTATCTGCGATCGTTGCCGAACCGTCTTTTTCCAGTGTCACATGGATCTCGCTGCAATATCCGGCAAGATGCTCATCCACCGCATTATCCACGATCTCATAGATCAGATGGTTCAGACCTTTGGTTGAAACACTTCCTATATACATTCCGGGTCTTTTTCTTACCGCTTCCAGTCCCTCCAGGATCGCGATACTTCCCGCATCATATGTATTCTTTTTCGCCATTCTTTCTATATCCTTTCTCCGTTTCCATCTGTATGACAGACATTGAAAAACATCACATCTGATACCTTCCACAAGTATCATACAGATTTTTCCATACTTTGGATATCTTATCATAAAAATATTTTCGAATCAAGACAGCACCTGATGCAGAAGCTCTGCAAGAAGTTCCATAGCATTTCGCATCTCTTCTACTGTATTCGTCTGCGCTCCTGCCTCGACCAGAAGTGTCTTCGGTTTGAAATGCATGTTATAGCGGTATGCCCGAAGGAAAATGTGTCTGGCAAATCCCGGATAATATTTGGCTGCTGCAATCTCCATCTGAAGTGAAAATGCCAGATTGTCTTCCAGATATGGATTCGGAAGATAACTGATATTTCCATTTGCCCGCGTTCTGCTGAGTCCGTTGAAGAACATGATCTGCGCCGTCTGTCTGCCATCCACCTCTGTCACAAGATGTGTCCCTTCCGCCACACCGTCCCGGTGGAGGTCGATCACCACTTCTATACTTGGATTATCTTTTAATATCTTCTGCACATCCGGTTCCGCAAGCTGATATGCTTTGCTGCGGTCCAGTTTGCCATTTACCAGATCATAAACACCTGTGTGATGATACGTCTCGATTCCATACTTTTGATTCAAAAGATCTGTCAGATACGTTCCCATACCTACAATCGATGTATTCGCATCCCCCGGAACAGAATCTTTAAACTGCTCCTGGGAATGTGTATGATAGATCAGCACCTTCGGTCCGGCTGCCTCTTCATTAGAATTGGAATTCAGCTTCATATTCTTTCCAAGCAGCCGGTCTGCATTGATCAGATTTGCATCCGCCATCGTACTGCTGTCCACTGTGTAAAAATGGCTCATCAGATATTCGTAATCTCTTAATTTATCCATGGATATGTCTACTTTAGCCTCCGGTATCTTCACCATCTCCTGCTGCGTGACACTTTGCTCCTGCGTAATGAGCTTTCCATTTTCATCCACGGCATTTTCATCATTTGCCTGCTTTTCTAATATCATGGCATAGGTCTGGGAATCTTCGGCTATAGTATCCTCTTTTTCCGCTGACAGATAGGTTCCAATCGGGAACAATTTCATCACTGTCTGTGTCACGTCCTCTGCAGGCCCTCCGACATGGTCTTTTTCCGATGTATAAGCCAGTGTCGTCATTATATTTCCGACAGCACAATCTGCAATGACCTCTTTTCCTTTTTCCAGGAATGATATTTTCAGTTCTCGTACTGTTCCATTTTCTTTTATTACATGACCTCTTATGAAACAGGTCAGAAGTATTCCAGCACTGCCCCAGGCTGCACACTTCATATATTTTTCCAACATTCTCTGCCTGTCTTTCTTTTTCACATTTTTAACACCTCTGCCGTTTACTGATTTTTACGATATCTTAGTTCTTACTATAATTATGGCAATATTGTAAATGTTATGACTGCATTATTTTTTCTTTCCCCGCAAAAAGCATATTCATTGCTTCTGAAATTGTATAACTAATTCGTCTTACTGTATCATCAATATCTTTTGGTGTCACAAACATACCATTCAGATGCGGAGCAATCAATTCCTTTACCAGTTCATATTTCTCTGCGGAATTATATCCCTGCAATACCACTCCCACCCCTTTTAATGTTTCTGATGTTTCCAGTGCCATAATAAAGTTCTCCATTGTATCATTCACAATGGTTGCCGCATCCACAACTGTCGGCACTCCGATTGCAATGACCGGAATTCCCATCGTATCTTTTGTAATCTCACTTCGGTGATTTCCAACCCCTGCTCCAGGATAAATTCCCGCATCAGAAATCTGTATTGTCCGGTTCAGTCTTTTGGTACTTCTTGCTGCCAGTGCATCAATTACCATAATCAGATCAGGGGTTGTCTCATTTACTATTCCCCGTAT
>OGQH01003127.1_pt1 | contig 9933 bp, 12 predicted proteins | sample 1553181 | NCBI WGS metagenome assembly OGQH01 (sample SAMEA2579946, study PRJEB22360) | human gut metagenome | biome: human gut; feature: human-associated habitat; material: faeces | place: Denmark | collected 2008/2010 | reverse complement strand
ACCCGTGAATGCATGCGTGAAAGGCATGTGAGTTAACCGTTTCTCCAACCGGCCACTGGCGCTTGAAGAGGGATTTGAACCCCCGACCGATCGGTTAACAGCCGATTGCTCTACCGCTGAGCTATTCAAGCACTTCAGAATGCTCGTTTATATTACCATGCAGATACACCTTTTGCAACCCTTTTTTTGAAAAAAATGCATTTTTTTGTATTTTTTATTCTAACCACCTGTTTTCAAACAAAAAAAATAAGATTTTGCTAGGCAAAATCTTATTCGTAGATACCACCATGACCCCATTTTTCAAATTCAGATATAGTAACATACTGATTAGAAGCTGGAATCTTAGTAATTTTTACTAATGCTTTAGTAAGTTCAGCTACAAACTGTTCCTTCTGTTCATCTGTATAATGACCTTTTAAGTATAATGTGATCATCATACAATTTGCTTCCTGGCCTTTAAAATAAATGAGCTGATTATCTTCAATATGAATCATGAATGTATCTACTGATTCACCAGGAAACATTGTAATTAACTTTCCTACAGTAGTTTTTAATTCAACTTCCTGAGAAAGAGTCAATGTCTTGTTTGTACGTAATGCTAAATATGGCATGTTTCATTTCTCCTTTACAATTCATGTTATACAATATTATACATCTTTTTAAAGAGATTTACTATATTTATGATTAAAGTGGTTACGGATAAATCCAAAGCTTCTAATCATTATATATAAGTGCAATTATGATATGTAAATATACATTTTATTGATACTATTTAGTATATACACAATGTAATAGTTTTCATTTTCTTAAAAAGACATATCACAGCACAAAAAAAATTGAAAAAAAGTTCATTTTTAAAATTTTAGGTGATATAATTTTATTAAACAGAAAAAGAGGAAAAGTTAATAGATATTATTTTATATCAATTAGCAATTATGTCCGAAGGAGGAATTTATTATGAGAAAATGGGTAAGACCTTCAGCTTATGAAGAATGTTTTGCATCAAACAAAAGTATTGCGGATAGTGTTAGCGCATGTTTTAGTGTATATTGTAAGGTTGCCGGCGATGGTAAAGGTCACTACACACTTGATACAAAAGGAAGCGGCCAATCATTTCATTGGGGCATATTTCAAGGCGATAAATATTATACAACTGATACGAATTTGCATGGTAAGCCATGTGCAGCAGGATCAAGTTATAACACTGCCACAGGTAAATTTTATGAATATGGGAAAAATATTCAAGCTGAAGATATTAAAATTAATTATAGCCTCGGAAATGCTACAGATGGTTATGAAGCTACATGGAAATCATCTGAATATGGCTTAACATACATGCACTACGGTTATGCCATTAACGATCAGCCAAATAAACCTAATCATTCATAAGACTCTTAACACAGAACAATTATGTTCTGTGTTTTTTTATCCCTATATTTAAACCTTTATCTTCTGATAGTTATATATGCAATCAGGAAACCTAAATACTATTATCATGTTCAGAATCCACAATTTCCAACTACATATCACATCAAATTCACGAAAAGACATATAACTGCACTAACAATTTGCAACTAAATTGTTTTTTTTACGATATATTGATAAAAGGAAAGCCGTACACTTTAGTGCATACTAACTAGATATCTTTTACAGATAGTCTATTTATCAATATTAACATTTATATAGAAGGAAAGTATTTAATGAAAACATGGTTAACACCAACTGCAGTTGAAGATAAATTTATTCCAAATGAAGCCGTAAGTACTTGTTATGCTGTTGCATGTGACTGAAGCAAAGCAAATAAATATGAAGATCAGTTTGGACTTTTAGGTGACTCTGGTTCTGTTTGGAATGGGCATGAAGTGCTTGGTAAAGTTCAACATGGAGATGGCGGATGTGGAAAAGCCGAAAATCAAGTTCTTGTTGTAAACAATGGTTATATTGTAAGTATGAAAGAAGTATCAAACGATTCAAATCATATTGCTACAACTAATTGTCAATTATATAATGGTCCCGACTATAATTCACCGACTTCAGGCCTTGCCTTTACAGAAGGACAAAGAATCTATTGGACAACTACTGCAACAGATCCTAAAAGAACTTGGCACCACCAAGGTGTTATCAGTCATCTAAACAATTCAAAGAGTCTGTCATAACCCTTAACACAGAACATCCGTTCTGTGTTTTCTTATGGTTAAAAAAGATGGTTTCCCATCTCTAAATAAGCTTATGATCTAAACAGTAGTGATAGACCCCATCTTCTGATACAGATAAGCAGATATCATCCGCAATAGCCTTCACATTATCAGTCGCATTACCCATTGCGACTCCTGTACCCACTGCTTCCAACATTTCAATATCATTTGTACCATCTCCAAACGCGATAGCTTCCTCTGGTGTAAAATGATAATACTCTAATACCTTATGTATACCATTACCCTTCCCACCACCTGCTGGAATAATATCTACTGCCCTATTCCACCATGCTGTAATTTGTGCACCTTCTACATTCTTCATTAATGCATCATATTCATTCTCATATCCACCACACATGATCTGATAAATATCTTCATTCACAAAAGTATCAAAATCTTCTGCTACATTCACCTTCTGTTTAGAGAATGCATAATAATCATCTAAGTCTTGATCTGTGCCATTGGCTTTACTATCATCTTTACTTGCTAGAGAGACAGATCTATTAATAGAAGATGCATTATCTATAATTCTTAATACATCTTTATGTGGGATCGGATGACTATACAAAACATGTCCTTCCTTATCAAAACAATAAGACCCATTAAAAGAAAGAATGGCATCAAAAGTCACTCCTTCAAAAGTAGGTACACTTAAAGGATGTCTTCCTGTCGCAATACATACCTTTATATTATTAGCCTGTAACCTCTGTAATGTTTCTATAGTAATATCAGAAACACTGCGTGTTTCCATATTACTTAAAGTTCCATCAATATCAAAAAATACAATCTTAATCATACCAATTCCTCCATGAATCCATTCTAACATAAAAAGAGAGGTTTACCCTCTCTTAGTCTAACTGTTGACAGAAATCTTTCAGAACTTTATATGATTCTTCTAGTGCTTTCTGCTCATCTTCTTTCATATTTATTTCTACTATTTCTTTAGCTCCTGTCTTATCAATAATAGTAGGAACACTTAAGAAGATATCATTCATACCATACTGACCATCTAAATGAACAGATACTGGATAAATTCTATTTTCATTGAAGAGAATAGATTTCACAATTGCGGTAGTTGCTGCCGCAATACCATAACATGTATTACCTTTACGGTTAAAGATCTGCCATCCATCTTCAATAACAGCATGTCTTAATGTTTCCTTAGTGGCATCCTTAGTACGTTCTGCATTATCCTTTAATACATCTTCTACACTCTTACCACCAATAGTTGCACTAGACCATGTTACCATTTCTGAATCCCCATGTTCACCACATACATATGCTGATACACTCTTTGCATCTAAATGATACATATCAGCCAAACGACAAGATAATCTTGCACTATCAAGAGTTGTACCACTACCAATTACCTGGTTCTTTGGTAAACCTGATTCCTTCCATGTAATATAACTCATAATATCTACTGGGTTAGATACAACAATAAAGATACCATTGAATCCTGAAGCCATTGTAGAATTTACAATTGACTTAATAATCTTAATACTTGGTGCTAACATCTGTAAACGATCATGAGAATCTTTAGGCATTGGTGCTGATGCTGTAATGATGACTACATCTGCATCCTTACAATCAGAATAATCCCCTGCTTTTACTTTAATATTTCTATTCATGAAGTAAACTGACTGCTGCATATCTAATGCTTCACCATATGCTTTTTCTTTATTAATATCTATTAATACAATCTCTTCACAAAGTCCCTGATTAATAATAGAATAGGCAGTTGTAGCACCTACATTACCTAAACCAACAATAACTACTTTAGAATCCTTAAAACTCATATTAGTTTTTCCTCCTTGAATTGTTAATATTGTAGCACAACTGTCTGATCAAATGTATAATAATTACCAAGAGAGGTTCGAATATGAAAACAAAAGTACTATTAAAAAAGGGTGAAGGCCGTACTATTAATGCAGGCGGTTTATGGATTTATGACAATGAAATAAAAGAGATACATGGACATTTCAAGAATGGGGATATTGTGGATGTATATGCCCATAATGAGTATCCATTAGGAAGAGGTTATATTAACCAGAATTCTAAGATTAGAATTCGTTTAATGACTAGAAATATTAATCAGGAGATTGATTCTGATTTCTTACGTATGAGATTACAGAATGCCTGGGATTATCGTAAAAAAACAGTGGATACTTCTAGTTGTCGTATTGTGTTTGGCGATGCTGATTTCTTGCCAGGTTTAGTAATTGATAAGTTTGAAGATGTATTAGTTGTACAGTCTCTTGCATTAGGTATTGATGCCTTTAAGGAAGAGATTATAGAACTTATGAAGGATATTCTACTACAGGATGGCATTACTATTAAAGGTGTATATGAACGTAGTGATGCCAAGGAACGTACTAAGGAAGGCATGGAAAGAGTCAAAGGGTTTATTGGTGAACCTTTTGATCCTCATATTGATATTGTAGAAAATGGTGTTAAGTATCATATAGATGTCGCAGAAGGACAGAAGACTGGTTTCTTCCTTGATCAAAAATATAATAGACTAGCAATACAGAAGTTATGTAAAGATGCAAAAGTATTAGACTGTTTTACTTATATTGGTACTTTTGCATTGAATGCCGGTATTGCAGGTGCTCAAAGTGTTTTAGGTGTGGATGCATCTCAATTTGCGGTAGATCTTGCAAATGAGAATTCTAAGTTTAATGGTTTAGAAGATACTGTTAAGTTTGAGTGTCATGATGTATTTGATTTCTTACCAGAATTAGAGGCTCAGGGAGAGTTATTTGATATGGTTATATTAGATCCCCCTGCTTTCACAAAGTCTCGTGCATCTATTAAGAATGCGATTAAAGGCTATCGTGAAATTAATATGAGAGGTATGAAATTAGTAAAAGATGGTGGATATCTGGCTACATGTTCATGTTCTCATTTTATGGACTATGATACATTCACTAAAACTATTGGACAGGCTGCAAAGCTTGTACATAAGAGATTAAGACAGGTAGAATTTAGAACACAGGCAGCAGATCATCCTATTTTGTGGAATGGTGATGAGAATAGCTATTACTTGAAATTCTATATCTTCCAGGTGGTTGATGAAAAGTAATGAATAGAAAAAAACGTTAATGCTTGATTTATCTAAAGAAACAGCAAAAAATCGGAATTTGAAGCGAAGGTATGTATTATGAATATAGGATTTTGGTCGTGTATAATTTTGGTAATACCATTTCTGATTATAGGTGTGTTATTTGCGATTTTTAAGGAAAAAGCAGCAAAATTTGTTTCAGGATTTAATTCATTTTCTAAAGAAGAACAGGCATTGTATGATAAAGCTCATATCTCTCGTGATATAAGAAATCAGTGCTTTATGTGGGCTATTATAATGTTGGCAGGAGCATTATTATCCTGCTTTTTAACCCCATATATAGCTATACCAACCTATATTATTTGGTTAGTTCTGTTTTTTAGAGAAGTCCACTTTGATAATCATAAAGCGTTTGAAAAATATTTATTAAAGTAAATTCCAGGTTATAGATAAAAAGTAAGAAAGGATGATGACTCGTTTGGTCATCATCTTTTCAGTCACAACTTACATTTTTGGTTATTTTCTGTATTTTATCAGTTATAACTAATAAATTTTAGATTTCTATATGAAAGAAATAGAAAGACTTATATAGAAGAACCTTATAATGGAATATGGAAGATTCCTTCTGACTTATATAAGAGTATAAAGATTAATATAGTTTTAAACTATATATAACTGCATATTATATGTATTTCTCAATGGTAAAGATGGTTGTTATAATACAATCACTAACCAAGGAGGAATAAGAAATGGGAAATGTACCTTTTAGATATGATTTTGTAGGAAGTTTTTTAAGACCACAGGCTCTTAAGGATGCTAAGGAAGCATTGGATAACGGAAAGTTATCTCAAGAAGATTATGATCATATTGTAGATGAAGAAGTTGTAAAAGTAGTCAAGAAACAAAAAGAATTAGGATACCATGTAATCACTGATGGAGAATTCAGAAGAACATTCTGGCATTTAGATTTCATGTGGGGATTTGAGGGTGTTGAACATAAGAATACTGGTAATGGTGTAAGATTTAATGGTGAACTTGCAGTATTGGATGATACTTATCTTGTTGGTAAGATCAAGGCAAAAGCACATCCTTTTGTGGAATACTTTAAGTTTTTAAAACAGTTTGAAGATGAAAACACAGTAGCTAAGTATACTATTCCAGCCCCTGCACAGACATTCCAGCAGATGATTGTACCTGCTAACTTTGAAACTACAAGAAAGTTTTATGCTACAAATGAAGAACTCATTCATGATATTGGTGTGGCTTATCAGGACGTCATTAAACAGTTCTATGATGCAGGATGTCGCAATCTACAGTTAGATGACTGTACTTGGGGTGCGATTGTAGGAGATGCCGCAAAACAGAGATATGAATCTTTAGGAATTGATCTAGAAGAAGTAAAGGCTGAATTACTTGCAGTCAATAACCTTGCATTAGAAAATAAACCAGAAGATATGGTGATTACATCACATATCTGCCGTGGTAATTACCATTCTACATTCTTTGCGAAAGGTCCTTATAATTCTGTCGCTGATTATGTATTTGCGAAAGAAAATGTGGATGCTTTATATCTAGAATATGATGATGAAAGATCTGGAGGATTTGCACCTCTTGCAAAGGTATCAGAAGATAAAAAGGTTGTATTAGGGTTGATTACAACTAAGACACCTGAATTAGAAGATAAAGAAACAGTGATTAAGAGAATTCATGAAGCAGCTAAGTTTATTCCACTAGATAGACTCTATTTAAGTCCACAGTGTGGATTCGCTTCTTGTGCAATCGGTAATAAGTTAACTGAAGAACAGCAGTGGGCTAAATTAAAATTAGTCAAAGAAATTGCGGAAGAGGTATGGGGATAAGAACTTCGAAAGAAGTTCTTTTTTCATATATAAAAAGAAGTAAGATCACTCTTACTCCTTACATCATTGAACAGCCGCCTCTGTTGCCACCACGTTTATCATCTACTTCATAGTGAGCATTGAATTCTCTGTTGATTTCATCTAATTCCTTTAAACCATCAATATAAGCATCATACATAGAAATGATTCCCTGTGAACAGCCATCACATAAACCATCTACTATACCTAATGCATCATTCACAATTTGTTCTCTCTGTTCTCTTGTTGTATTCTTGATTAAAATATCTTCTTTGATCATAGTAACCCCCTGTATTGTCCTTTATCCTTATTTTTAAATCTAATTGCATTCACAGGACAATGATGTAAACATCTTAAGCACATCATACACTGTTCTTTCTTAAATGTCACATGCTCTTTCATTTCTATCGCCTGTTCAGGACATTCTTTCGCACATAAGCCACAATGAATACAAGATTCATCAATAGTGAGGTTATCTGTTTTTCTTACCTGTTTATATTGAAACGAACAGGCCCTATTAATAAGAACTGGGACTGTTCCTTTCAAGTAGTCCCCTATTCTTCTTTCCTTGATCTGTGTAATGATTTCTTCTATTTGAGGATCTATTTGAGATTCTATCTTTTCATTTTTAGATGCATCATACATAGGAATATATGTATCCACCATTTTCACACCATACATAGCATAAAAACCTGTTCCCTTTTTCTGCATGATCTTGTTGGCCTCTTTTCCAATATTCCCTGGTTTACCACCATAAGTCACGACGAGATAAAAATAAGACTTAGAAGAGACAGACAATCTTTCTAAGAAATCCTTCACAATATCAGGTAAGCCAAAGAAATAAACAGGTGTGACTATACCAATCAATTCATCCTGTTTAATGCTTTGAGCTGATTCAATAGATTGCATTGTATCCTGTAAGGACTTTGAAAGTACTTCTGCCACATAGTAACTATTTCCTGTTCCACTAAAATAATAAATCATTATATTACTCCTTTTTAAAAAAGGAAACGCATTGCGTTTCCTTATGGTCTCATTCCTAATCCACCTTCAAGAGTGATTGTTTCACCAGTCATATATTTGAAGTCTGGAGAAGTTAATTGTACAACAACACGTCCAATTTCTTTTTCATTATCACCAAAATGTCCCATAGGTGGTGTATGAACATTGGCCTTGAAAGCTTCTGGATAAGCTTTTTCAAACTTTTCAAGCTGTGCAGTCCAAGCAAGTGGGCATACAACGTTTACGTTGATACCATCTGCAGCCCATTCAGTTGCAGCAACACGTGTTAAACCACGGATACCTTCTTTTGCGGCAGCATAAGAACACTGACCTTTGTTTCCGAATAATCCAGCACCAGATGCGAAGTTGATAACTGAACCTTTTGTTTCTTTTAAGTATGGATAACATGCTTTCATATAATAGAATGCAGCATATAATCCTGAATACATAGCTAAATCAAACTGTTCTGTAGTATGTTCTGCAAGAGATACACCAGATGCACTTGCCTGTGCATTATTGACTAATGCATCAATATGACCAAACTTTTCAATTGCCTTTTCAACAACTGACTTTACTACTGCTTCATTATCAGCACCTGCATTCACATCAGCCTGTACTGGAAGAACTTCTACATTATAAAGTCTTTCAATTTCTTCTTTTGCATCTTCTAGTTTCTTTAGGTTACGTCCAGTAATGACAATATTTGCCCCTTCTTTCGCAAATGCTGTTACGATACCATAACCAATTGAACCACATGTACCATCTTCAAGTACAGCACGTCCACCACCAGTCACAATGACAGTCTTACCTTCTAAAAAGCCCATATTATTTACCTTCTTTCTTTTAATTTAAAAGCGTTAATATAATTATACATGAATCAATCATAAATGTGTAAAAATATGATACATCTTAATTAATTCCTTTATCTATTTCATTCTTATTAGGAATGCTGAACATTTCATTACTGATGATATTTTCAGGATCATCCACACCCTGATTCAACAACATGATCAGTGATACCCAGACAAAGATATCATAAGGGTTGAAATACTTATTTTTTTCTAGGAAACGGAGCTTTGACTGCGCAAAGTTTACGATGTTATCTCTATTTTCTATAATAAATTCATCGAGTTCATGAACATACATATAGCCTAGATTATGGAATCTTTTTACAACTCTTAATTCAGATATAATATAAGGCTCTTCTTTAATTGATACGTTGAATTGTTCACAGATGATCTGTGTTAATTCACTCATAATAGGAGAATCATGATAATAAGTTCAAATCTGTCTTTAATACCTTCTCTATATGATCAATACCCCTATTGTATTCTTCTATATCATCTCTTATATTCACAAATTCTTCATCTAGTATTTCTAGAGTCGCACTGAGTCTTGTGAGTCTTCTACGAATATCCTTAGGAATTTCATATTGTGACTTATAACCTAGACCATGTTCTACTTCAGCCCAAGAATGCTGGAGAATAGTTCTAATTTGTATTTCAAAGACAATATGACGATAATCTGAATACTCTATCATATTCAGTCTAGCTTCATTATATTTCACTAATAAATGAAGAGAGTTATAACCGAAATCAATACGGTCATCATAGTTCTTCTTTCTCTTATCATTGTATTCCACAATATCAAAATTCTGTTTAATTAGTTTATATATGACATCAATATCTGATTCAAACAATGTAATAATACGGCATGCAACGATATCTGTAATATCATTAACATCCTTGTACTTATGTTTTAAACAGATCTTACGTCTTAACGCATCTTCTGTTTT
>OGQH01003124.1_pt1 | contig 9939 bp, 9 predicted proteins | sample 1553181 | NCBI WGS metagenome assembly OGQH01 (sample SAMEA2579946, study PRJEB22360) | human gut metagenome | biome: human gut; feature: human-associated habitat; material: faeces | place: Denmark | collected 2008/2010 | reverse complement strand
CTGCCGCAGGTGTCGGTGACCGGGCAGGTCAACCACAGCTTCATCGTGCAGCAGATGTCCAAGGGCTTCTCGCTGGGCAACGACCCCTATACGACGCTCAGCGGGGCCGTGGATGCTTCGGTGCCGCTCTTCGCGCCGCAGGTTTACCGCATGATGAAGATGAACGACAAGCAGATGGCCACGGCCGTCGAAGCGGCGCGTTCGTCGCGCATCACGCTGACGGCCGAAGTCAAAAAGGCCTTCTACAACATCCTGCTCGCCGAGCAGTCGCTCGACGTGCTCCGCGAGTCGCAGGCCACCGTCCAGCGTACGGTCGACGACACGTCCGTGCAATATGAGAACGGGCTCATGTCGGAGTACGACCTGTTGACGGCGCAGGTGCAGCTCAGCAACCTGAAACCCTCGATCCTCCAGACCGAGAACTCGATCCGCATCGCCAAACTGATGCTCAAGATGTATCTTTCGATCCCCGAGCAGGTCGAAATCGAGGTCGAAGGCGAGCTGGACGCCATGCGCGACAAGGTGCTCGCCGGAACCGAGGGGCTTACGACCGACACTTCGGACAACTCCGACCTGCGCACGCTCGAACTGCAGGAGGATCTGCTCCGCCTCCAGCTCAAGGCCGAGAATGCGAGCCGCCTGCCGACCATCGGGGCGTTCGGCAACTTCACCCTCACCGGGAACAACATGGGCTCGGTGTCGTTCGACCAGGCGACGATGGAAATGACGACGATCAAGGACGGCTATTTCTGGCAGAACCCGCTTTCCGCCGGCATCCGCGTCTCCGTGCCGCTCTTTTCGGGGCTGACGAAGATGAACCGCTCGCGCGAGATCAAGAACCAGATTTCGCAGATCGGCCTCCAGCGGACATACGCCCGGCAGCAGGTCGACGTGCAGGTTCGCTCGGCGCTGAACGACCTGCTGACGGCGCGCGAGACGATGTACGCCCAGGAGCTCACCGTCGAGCAGGCGCGCAAGGCCTACTCGATCTCCGACACCCGTTACCGTGCGGGGGCGGGTACGATCCTCGAGCTCAACAGCGCCCAGCTGGCGCAGACGCAGGCGCAGCTCAACTACTCGCAGGCGATCTTCGATTACCTGACGGCCAAGGCCGAGTACGACCGCATCGTCGGCAAGGAAAAATAGCGTGGAAATTGAAAAACAAAGATAGCATATGAAGAAAACAGCAGTTATATTGTTTGCCGCGGCTGCCCTCGCCGGCTGCAAAGGCAAAAACGGGGCAGGCGACGTGCAGCAGGACAACCGTGTGCTGACTAAAACCGAAACGGCGGAGTCCGCCACCGTGCAGCTTACCGAGGAGTTCACTTCGGAGATCGAGCCCTTCAGGGAGAACGACATCACTCCGGCGGCTTCGGGCGTGCACATCGACCGCATCCTGGTCGAGGTGGGCGACCCCGTGCGTGAGGGGCAGCTCATCGTGACGCTCGACCCGACGCAGTACACCCAGCAGCTCGTGCAGCTGAAGACCGTCGAGGACGATTACAACCGCCTGCTGCCCGTCTATGAGGCCGGCGGTATCTCGGCGCAGCAGATCCAGCAGGCCAAGGCGCAGCTGGACGTGCAGCGCGAGGTGGTCGCCAACCTCAAGAAGAACATCGAGGTGCGTTCGCCCATCACAGGCGTGGTCACGGCGCGCAACTACGAGTCGGGCGACCTCTTCTCGGCGCAGCCCATCCTGCACATCATGCAGATCGACCCGCTGAAGGTCATCGCCAATATTTCCGAGCAGTATTTCCCCAACGTGAAGGTCGGGATGCCCGTCGAGCTGAAGGTGGACATCTTCCCCGACCAGACCTTTACGGGTACCGTGTCGCTGATCTATCCGGCGCTCGACCCCACGACCCGTACGTTCAAGGTCGAGGTGAAGGTGCCCAATGCCCGGCGCACGCTGCGCCCGGGTATGTACGCCCGCACGATCTTCAACATGGGGCAGAAAGAGGGCGTCATGGTGCCCGACGTGGCCGTCCAGAAGCAGGTCGGCACTGCCGAGCGCTTCGTGTATGTCATCGAGGGCGATAGCGTTGCCCGTCGCCGCCGTGTCGATGTCGGACGCCAGGTCGGCGACCGCGTGGACATTCTTTCGGGCGTAGGGGCGGACGAAGCCGTGGCCGTCACGGCCCTTTCGAAACTCTACGACGGTGCCAAAGTGGAAATCAAACAGGAATAAAACGCCCCGAAACATATGAAAATATACGAAAGCGCGGTTCGGAAACCGGTCTCCACGGTGCTCATGTTCGTCGGCGTGATGGTCTTCGGGCTCTTCTCGCTGATGAACCTTGCGGTAGACCAGTACCCCGAAATCGAAATCCCCCAGATATCGGTCATCACCTTCTATCCCGGTGCCAACGCTGCGGATATCGAGACCAACATCACGCGTATCCTGGAGGATAACCTCAATACGGTGAGCAACCTCAAGAAACTGACCTCCAAGTCGCAGGACAACGTGTCGATGATTATTGTCGAATTCGAGTACGGATCCGACCTGACCGAGGGCGCCAACGAGATCCGCGACGTGGTGAGCCGCAGCCAGTCGCAGTTGCCCGACGACATCGATTATCCTACGATCTTCAAGTTCTCGACCTCGATGATCCCCGTGATCATGCTTGCCGTGACGGCCGACGAGAGCTACCCGGCCCTGAAGAAGATCCTCGACGATAAATTCGTCAACGTCCTGAACCGTGTCGACGGCGTGGGTGCCGTGACGGTCATGGGCGCCCCCGAGCGCGAGGTGCAGGTCAATGTCGACCCGGCCAAACTCGAAGCCTACAACCTGACCGTCGAACAGCTGGGGCAGATCATCGCCGCCGAGAACGTCAACATCCCGAGCGGTACGATCGACATCGGCAACAACACGTTCAACATCAAGGCCGACGGCGAATTCAAGCTGAGCGACGAGATGCGCAAGGTCGTGGTTTCCAATGCCGGGGGACGCACGGTGATGCTCTCCGACGTGGCCGAGATCCGCGATACGCTCGAAAAGGCCACGATGGACGAACGCGCCAACGGGCAGCGGAGCGTGCGCGTAATGATCCAGAAGCAGTCAGGTGCCAACACCGTGGACATCGTCCATGAAATTCAGAAGCGCCTGCCCGACATCCAAGCGAGCCTTCCGCGCGACGTGAAGATGGAGACGATCTTCGAGGGGTCGCAGGAAATCACCAATGCCATCGGGTCGCTCTCGGAAACGATCATGTACGCCTTTATCTTCGTGGTGCTGGTGGTGATGGCCTTCCTCGGGCGGTGGAGGGCGACGCTCATCATCTGTATGACGATCCCCGTGTCGCTGATCTGTTCGTTCATCTACCTCTTCGCCACGGGCTCGACGCTCAATATCATCTCGCTTTCGTCGCTCTCGATCGCCATCGGTATGGTCGTCGACGATGCCATCGTGGTGCTGGAGAACATCACGACGCACATCGAGCGGGGTTCGAATCCCAAGGAGGCCGCCATCTACGCCACCAATGAGGTGTGGCTGTCGGTCATTGCCACCACGCTCGTGGTCGTTGCCGTGTTCCTGCCGCTGACGATGGTGCCGGGCATGGCGGGTATCCTCTTCCGCGAGCTGGGCTGGATCGTGACCATCGTGGTGTGCGTTTCGACTACGGCAGCCATTTCGCTGACCCCGATGATGTCCGCCTACCTCTTGAAACTCGAGGGCGGCGTGCACGATTACAAGGGGCTGGGTGTCATATACAAACCCATCGACCGGGCACTCGCATGGCTCGACGACGCCTATGCCCGCTCGCTGAACTGGGTGGTGCGCCACCGCCGTATCACGATCTTCTCGATGATGGGGCTTTTCCTGGTTTCGCTGGGGCTCGTCACGCAGGTGCCGACCGAATTCTTCCCGCCTTCGGATAACGGCTGGATCTCGGCCACGGTCAAACTGGAGCAGAACCTTTCGGTGGACTACACCGCGCGGATCGCCCGCCAGATCGACAGCATCATCTACAAGAACTATCCCGAGGTGACGCTCGTGTCGGCCTCGTCGGGCGCCAACTCGTCGGACGACGCGTTCGCCGCGATGCAGACCACCGGTTCGCACATCATCAATTACAACCTCAGCCTGCCCACCTCCGACAAGCGCGAGCGGTCGATCTACGTTATCTCCGACCTGCTGCGCAAGGAACTGGATCGCATCCCCGAGGTGCGGGAATATTCGGTGATGCCCGGCGGCGATAACGGCAGCATGAGCGGTTCGGCGACGGTCGACATCAAGGTTTTCGGCTACGACATGGACGTGACCAACGCCGTTGCCAACGACCTGAAGGAAAAGCTGGGCGGCCTGGAGGGTACGCGAGACGTGCAGCTTTCGCGCGACGACCTGCGTCCCGAACTCAACGTGGTCTTCGACCGTGACCGCCTTGCCTATTACGGCATGAACAGCGCCACGGCGTCGCAGGCCGTGCGCAACCGCATCGACGGCCTCGTGGCCTCGAAATACCGCGAGGACGGCGACGAATATGACATCGTGGTGCGCTATGCCGAACCGTTCCGCATGTCGCTCGGGGACGTGGAGAACATCACGCTTTACAACGGGCAGGGGCGCCCCGTGAAACTCAAGGAGGTCGGCCGCGTGCAGGAGGAGTATGCCGCGCCGATGATCGAGCGCGAGAACCGCCAGCGTGTGATCACGGTCAAGTCGTCGCTCGGAGCCGGCGTCGCCCTGGGCGACGTGGTGGCCGAGGTCGATCAACTCATCGCCGGGTATCCCGTGCCCGACGGCGTCGACCTCGAAATCGGCGGTACGGTCGAAGACCAGGGCGACGCCTTCAGCGATCTGGGCGTGCTGTTCATCCTGATCGTCATCCTGGTCTACATCGTGATGGCCACGCAGTTCGAATCGCTGCTCTTCCCGTTCATCATCATGTTCACCATCCCGTTCGCCGCCACGGGCGTTTTCCTGGCTTTGTGGATGACCTCCACGCCGATGTCGCTCATTGCCCTGATCGGCGCCATCATGCTGGTGGGCATCGTGACCAAGAACGGTATCGTGATGGTCGACTACATGAACCTGCTAGTCGAGCGTGGCTCGGGTGTCTTCGATGCCGTGATCGCCGGCGGAAAGAGCCGTCTGCGCCCTGTGCTCATGACTTCGTTCACGACCATCCTGGGTATGTTACCGCTGGCGATCGGCACGGGTGTCGGGTCGGAGACGTGGCAGCCGATGGGTATCGCCGTGATCGGCGGACTTACCTTCTCGACCCTGCTGACGCTGTTCATCATCCCGGCGCTCTACTCGGTATTCGTCAACCGCTCGCAGCGCAAGGAGAAGGAGAAACTTGCCCGCCTGGCCGCCGAACACCAGTCCAGCCGGCATTAAACCGTTTATCCCGCCTGTCCGGTTGTTACCGTACCGGGCAGGCGGGACATAAAACCCCAATACCGTTATGAAAGCAGTATTCTTATCATACAACCAGGCGCTCACCGACCGTGTGAACGCCATCCTCGACGAGCAGGGCGTCCGCGGCTTCACGCGCTGGGCGCTGACCGAGGGTCGCGGGTCGTTCGACGGCGAACCCCATTACGGCACGCATGCCTGGCCGTCGATGAACGCTTCGCTCATGGCCATCGTCGACGACGAAAAGGTCGCGCCGCTGATGGAGGCTTTCCGGGAGATGGACGCCGCCACCAAGATGCAGGGCTCGCGCGCCTTCGTCTGGAATATCGAGCAGACCTACTGAGTTTCCCGGAGCTGCGGTGTGCCGGGATTTTCCCGGGCTCCGGGCTCCGGGGCCGGGTTTCCCGGTGTTTCCGGGTACGCCGGGTGGGTGTGCCGGGCCTTTCCGGTACTTGCCGGAACGTTCCGGGAGCTTTCCCCGGTTGTCTTCTCCGGTTTTGCAGGCAGCCTGCGGCTTGGGGGTGTTTGCCCTGGCGACAGCCCCGGACTTTGCAGCGGCCGAGCCGGTGCACTGCGGCAGATTCTTCGGTGTGCCCGTACGCAGTCGTCCTATTTTTACTATCTTTGCCTGCATGAAACTCACCTTTCTGGGAACGGGCACCTCGCAGGGCGTCCCTGTCATCGGGTGCCGCTGCAAGGTCTGCACCTCGGCCGACAAGCGCGACAACCGCCTGCGCACTTCGGCCATGGTCGAGGCGTGCGGCGTGCGTATGGTCATCGACGCCGGCCCCGATTTCCGCTGCCAAATGCTCCGTACGGGCATCCGCCACCTCGACGCCATCCTCCTCACGCACGAACACAAAGATCATATCGGCGGGCTGGACGACGTGCGTTTGTGCGGGCTTTCATCTTTGTCGATTCCCCGCCGCTGGTGCACAAGGTCGACATCTACGCCGCACCCCATACCCTCGGCGTCGTGCGCAAGGACTTCGACTATGCCTTCGCGCAGGATAAATACCGCGGTGTGCCCGAAATCGAGTTGCATGAGATCGACGTCACCCGGCCGTTCCGGGTCGGGGGACTGGAAGTCGTTCCCGTATCGGGACACCATTCCGACCGTTTCGCCGTTACGGGCTACCGTATCGGCAGGCTGGCCTACCTGACCGATTTCAAGACCATCGGGGATGCCGAGGTCGAAAAACTCCGGGGCGTGGAGGTGCTCGTCGTCAACGCGCTCCGCTTTACGGAGCATTATTCCCATTTCAACGTGGCCGAAGCCCTTGCGCTCATCGCCCGCGTTGCCCCGCGCGAGGCCTACCTCACGCACATGTCCCACGACATCGGCCTGCATGCCGTGACGGAGCCGACGCTCCCCCGCGGCGTACACATGGCCTACGATACGTTGCAGATTGAAATAAACGATTGAAACGATTGATATGAAAGATTTTAAAAATAAGGTCGTCATCGTGACGGGTGCTTCGTCGGGTATCGGCGAGGCGATGGCACGCGAGTTCGCCGCACAGGGCGCCCGTGTGGTGCTGGGTGCGCGCAGCGTGCAGAAATTACAGCTTATCGCGGGCGACATCCGTTCCCGGGGCGGGCAGGCCGCCTATTGCGGCGTCGATGTGACCGATGTCGGCGAGTGCCGCCGGCTCATCGACACGGCCGTGCGTGAGTTCGGGGGTATCGACGTGCTGGTTTGCAACGCCGGGCTTTCGATGCGCGCCATTTTCGACGACGTCGACCTGGAGGTGCTCCACCGCCTGATGGACGTCAATTTCTGGGGTACGGTCAACTGTTGCAAATTCGCCCTGCCGTATCTCCAGCAGTCGCACGGTTCGATTGTCGGCATCTCGTCCGTCGCCGGGCTGCACGGGCTGCCGGGACGCACGGGCTATTCGGCCTCGAAGTTCGCCATGACGGGGTTCCTCGAAACGCTGCGCATCGAAAACCTCCGAAAAGGGTTGCATGTGATGGTAGCCTGCCCGGGTTTCACGGCATCCAACGTCCGCTTCTCGGCCCTCACGGCCGACGGCACGCAGCAGGGCGAAACCCCGCGTGACGAGGCGAAGATGATGACCCCCGAAGAGGTCGCCCGCATTGTCGCCCGCGGCATCCTGAAGCGCAAGCGCCTCTGCCTGATGGAAAACGAGGGGCGTGCCACGCATTTTGTCAAGAAGTTCGCCCCCGGCTTCCTCGACCGCATGTTCTACCTGGTGATGTCCCGGGAGCCCGATTCGCCGCTGAAATAACGTCGCCGCATCCGGCGGGGCGAGCCCCGGGGAGCGGTTTGAACCAAGGGAACTATGGTACGGGAAGAAAAACATTCCGAAGAAGAGGTCAGGCGCGTCTGCGTCGAGATACGCCGTCAGGCCGCGTTGGAAAACGCCCGCTGGCAACTTAAAGCGGGGTATGGCGGTTTGGCTCTCATGTCCGTCGTGCTGGTCGTCGTCCTTTGGGGAGGCGACAGCTGGAGATGGTGGTGGCTTTTTTATTTCGTTGCGCCGGTCATGCTGGTCATCAACGGCCACCGTGTGGCGCGGGGTAAAAAATCGTGGTGAAATAAATGGTAAAATAAAAGGAGGCGCTCAGCTGATGGGGCGCCTCCTTTTTTGTCGTCGGTTCATTGTTCAAAAAAATATGGGCGCCTCTTTTTTGCCGTGGATTCATCGTTCCCGCCTTTCCGGTTCCGCTTTCTCATTTGCAGTTCCGCTTCCATTAGCGCTTCTCCTGCCTTCCGGCCCTCGCCCTTCCGGTGCGCCCGGGGCCTGCTGCAGATTATTCCTTTTTCTTCGCCCCGCCGTCCTTGCTGCCGTCCTTGCCGTCTTCCTTCGAGGAGTCCTTGAACTCCTTGACGCCGCGTCCCAGGCCGCGCATCAGTTCGGGGATCTTCCTGCCGCCGAACAGGAGCAATACGACCAACAGGATAAGTATGAGCTCGGTCGGGCCGAGGAACAGGGGAATGATGGATAATGTCATGGTATATTCGGGTCTTTGGTGTGTGCGTTTTCCGTCCGGGCTTCCCTGCCGTATTCCCGGACACGGGGCCTGCCTGCGGACAAATGTACTAAGAATTTCCGAAACCCCGCTTTCCCGGGCGAAAAAAAGCGGACTTGGCTGCGGATACCTATACCGAATAGAGGAAATCCTCGAGTGAGCACGCCGGGTCGACAGCCAGCTTTTTGCGGATCCGGAACCGGAGCTTCTTAATGCTGTCGGGCTGTACGGAACGGATATGGGCGATCGTTTTGTTTTCCATGCCCATGCGCAGATAGGCACAGAAACGCAGCTCGTGCTCCGTAAGGTCGGGATGCGCTTTTCTGAGCCGCTCCAGAAAGCCGGGGTAGATCGCCTCGAAGTGGATCCGGAAAAAGGCATTCTCCTCGTCCGGATGGGTCTGGTGTCTGCGTATGCTTTGTTGCAGTCGGATGCCGATTTGCGCCGGGAGGTGCCCTTCGTGCTGTTCTTGTTCGATCTTCTGCCGCAACTCTTCGAGCACGCGGTTGTAACTGTTGATTGCCATCACGCGGTCGGCCAGCTCCCGGTTGCGCAGATCCACTTCGCGGCGGTACTGTTCGCTGCGCAGCCTCTCGTGCGCGAGGCGCGTGTTGAGTTCCTTGTTCTCCGCTTCGTGCAGCTGGTTGAGCAGTCGCTCCCTGTCGCGGCGCGCCCGGAAGGCATAGCAGATGAAGGCGGCGATGCAGACCACCGTGATGACGATGAGCAGAGTCAGCCGCAGCTGCCATGTCGCCCGTTCGTGCAGGTAGGTGAGCCGGGTCTCGTATTGCTCGATGGCTGCGCGGTTTTCCATCAGCCGCACTTCGGCCAGCCGCCTGTCTGCACCGAGCTCGCGCACGCCGCCGCTGCGCCCGGGGGGGGGGGGGGAGCCGCTGAAAACCGGCTCAACGTGCGGTAAGCGCTGTCGGCCTGCCCCGTGGCATAGAGTGCGTGGGCGGTGTTTTCGAGCGAGGGGAGCAGGAATTCCGCATCGTCCGAAGCTTCGACATAGTCGAGTGCCTGCCGCAGGAGCGGGAGCGCTTCTGCGGCGCTGTCCCGCTGCAATCGCTCGATCGCCAGCGCGACGGCGCTTTTGGCGATGAGTTTCCGGTCGTCCGAGAGCCTTGCCAGCCGGTAGGCTTCGGCGGCTTCCCCGCCCCGTTCGTCGCCTTCGGCATAAGAGCAGTACGAAAGCAGGACATTGATCCGAAATGAGGTGTCCGCGAGGCATTCCGGTGTGCGCAGCAGTGTGTCGAGTATTCCGACGGCTCTCTTCCGTTCGCCCTGGCGGTAAAGTACATTGGCGAAATTCAGCCGGTTTTTGACGTAATATGTGTCGGTTCCCGAGAGGGTGAACAGGCTGTCGGCCGCCTTGAAGTAGTCGAGCGCACGCTGCCAGTCTTCGAGCTCCTGCATGATTACACCCATGTTGACGCATGTGCTGGCCAACCGGAGCGTGTCACCTGTCCTGCGGTAGTATTCGTCCGTTTCGCAATATCCCCGGTAACTGTCCGGATACTCTCCGCGCATCAGGCGTATCTGGCTTTGCAATCCCACGATGCGGATCCTGTCATACGGAT
>OGQH01003123.1_pt1 | contig 9946 bp, 10 predicted proteins | sample 1553181 | NCBI WGS metagenome assembly OGQH01 (sample SAMEA2579946, study PRJEB22360) | human gut metagenome | biome: human gut; feature: human-associated habitat; material: faeces | place: Denmark | collected 2008/2010 | reverse complement strand
CTTGTCCACGGGGACAAGGCGAACCCTGCAAACCCCGCCGAGACCATCGGCAGCCTGCTGAGCATGGCTGTTAAGCCGGGCAACTCCAGCATTTTTGTTGGCAAGAAGGAATTTGAGATCATGAAGAAGCCGGGCCGCGGCACCCATGGTCACATCGCCATCCTGACCAACAATGTTGACCGCGCTATCTATCACTTGAGCCAGCGCGGCGTCAAGTTCGATATGGACAGCAAGAATGTTAAGGACGGCAAGACCATCGCCATCTACTTTGCTGACGAAGTTGCCGGCTTCGCCATCCACCTGGTTCAGAAATAATCTGTTGCCACTGTGCAGCAGGTTTGCGCCTGACGGCGCGGTATATTTACAATAAATACAAGGAGTTTCAATATGAAAGTCGTTACTTTTGGCGAACTGATGATCCGTCTGCAGCCGTTCAACTACGAGCGCTTTGTTCAGGCCAACAACCTGGAGTTCACTTTCGGCGGCGGCGAAGCTAACGTTGCTGTTTCCCTGGCAAACTACGGCATGGATGCTGTCTATGTGACCAAGCTGCCCGCACACGCCATTGGTCAGGCCGCTATCAATAGCCTGCGCCGTTACGGCGTTGACACCAGCAAGATCGTCCGCGGCGGCGACCGTGTTGGCATCTACTTCAACGAGAAGGGCGCTTCTCAGCGTGGTTCTGTCTGCATCTATGACCGTGCACACTCTGCCATCCAGGAAGCTTCCACCGCTGACTTCGATTGGGATTCCATCTTTGAGGGCGTGGATTGGTTCCACTTCACCGGCATCACCCCGGCCCTGGGCCCCAATGTTGTTGACATCTGCCGCGAAGCCTGCAAGGCTGCCAAGGCTCATGGCGTTAAGATCAGCTGCGACCTGAACTACCGCGGCAAGCTGTGGACCCGCGAGGAAGCCCGCGCTGCCATGACCGACCTGTGCCAGTACGTTGACGTCTGCATCTCCAACGAGGAAGATGCTAAGGACGTGTTCGGCATCGAGGCTGAGGCCACCGATATCTACGCTGGCGAGATCAACCGCGAAGGCTACAAGAGCGTTGCCAAGCAGCTGGCTGACAAGTTCGGCTTTGAGAAGGTTGCTATCACCCTGCGTGAGAGCCATTCTGCTTCTGACAACGGCTGGAGCGCCATGCTGTACGACGTTGCTTCCAACGAGTACTGCTTCAGCAAGAAGTACGAGCTGCGCATCATCGACCGCGTTGGCGGCGGTGACTCCTTCGGCGGCGGCCTGATCTACGCCCTGCTGACCGGCAAGAGCACTCAGGATGCTGTTGAGTTCGCTGTGGCTGCTTCTGCTCTGAAGCACTCCATCGAGGGCGACTACAACATGATGACCGTCTCCGAGGTGGAGAAGCTGGCTGGCGGCGACGGCTCCGGCCGCATCCAGCGCTAAGCAGAAGGGAGATCCCGCATGGATATCCGCTACTCCTGCAACCAGAAGGATTTCAAGCGCTACACCACCGAGGAGATGCGCGATGAGATGCTCATCACCGGCCTGTACAAGGCAGATGAGGTCGTGGCCGTGTACAGCCATGTGGACCGTATGGTCACCCTGGGTTGCATGCCGGTGCACGAGACCGTGTCCATCGACAAGGGCATCGACGTGTGGGCCAACTTTGGCACCCACTACTTCCTGGAGCGCCGCGAGATCGGCATGTTCAACATCGGTAAGGACTCCACCGGCATCGTGGTGGCCGACGGCGTGAAGTACGAGCTGGGCTATAAGGACTGCCTGTACATCACCCAGGGCACCAAGGAAGTGACCTTTGCTTCCGCCGACCCGGAGCACCCCGCCAAGTTCTACATGGTGTCGGCTCCGGCACACTGCGCCTACGAGACCCGTCTGATCAAGATGGCCGATGCCAACCATCGGCCTCTGGGCAGCGTGGAGACCTGCAACAAGCGCACAATCAACCAGTTCATCCATCCGGATGTGCTGAAGACCTGCCAGTTGAGCATGGGCATGACCGCACTGGACCCGGGTTCCAACTGGAACACCATGCCCAGCCACACCCATGAACGGCGCATGGAGATCTACACCTACTTTGAAGTGCCGGAGGGACAGGTCGTGTTCCACATGTGCGGCGAGCCTACCCAGACCCGCCACATCGTGATGCACAACGAGGACGCTGTCATCAGCCCCTCCTGGAGCATCCACAGCGGTGTGGGCACCTCGAACTATACCTTCATCTGGGCCATGGGCGGCGAGAACATGGAGTTTGACGACATGGACAACATCGCTACCACAGACCTGCGCTGAGCAAACCTTACTGCCCCGCATCGGCACTCCCGGTGCGGGGCTTTTTCAAAAAAGGAGAACTACAATGGATCTTTCTGCATTTGACCTGAAGGGCAAAGTTGCCCTGATCACCGGCGGTGCCCACGGCATCGGCTTCTCCATTGCCGAGGGCATGGCAAAGTGCGGTGCCACCGTCTGCTTCAACTGCTCCAACGAGGGCAGCCTGGAAAAGGGCCTGGCCGCTTACAAGGCTGCCGGCATCGACGCCCACGGCTATGTGGCCGACGTGACCGATGAGGCCGCTGTGAATGCCATGATCGCCCAGATCAAGGCCGACGTCGGCCCCGTGGACATCCTGGTGAACAACGCCGGCCTGATGAAGCGCATCCCCATGATCGAGATGAGCCACACTGATTTCATGCGGGTCATCGACGTGCATGTGGGCGGTGCCTTCAACTGCTCCAAGGCCGTTCTGCCCGACATGATTGCCAAGCGCGAGGGCAAGATCATCAACATCTGCTCCATGATGAGCGAGCTGGGCCGCGAGACTGTCTCCGCCTACGCTGCCGCCAAGGGCGCACTGAAGATGCTGACCCGCAACATCGCCTCCGAGTACGGCGAGTACAACATCCAGTGCAACGGCATGGGCCCCGGCTACATTGCCACCGCTCAGACCGCTCCCCTGCGCGAGATCCAGCCCGATGGCAGCCGCCATCCCTTCGATACCTTCATCTGCGCCAAGACCCCCGCAGGCCGCTGGGGCACCCCCGAGGACATGGTCGGCCCCTGCGTGTTCCTGGCTTCCCATGCTTCCGACTTTGTCAATGGCCAGATCCTGTACGCTGATGGCGGCATCCTGGCTTACATCGGCAAGCAGCCCAAGTAAGTAAAGCACCTCGAAATAGAAAAGACCCTCTCCGTCATTGCTTCGCAATGCCGCCCCTCCCTTTTGGGGGTGCTGGCGGGCATCAGCAGGACGGAGAGGGTCTTTGTCATACTTTTCACACTTTTGTAAAGGATTTGTTATTGTATTCTTCGACACATCCTTGTATAATAGTTGCTTGTGGGCAACTTTTCACGAGAGCTGCCCACGAGAAAAGATTTTCGTCACGAACAAGGAGAGATTACACAATGAAACTCAAGAATGTTGCTGTTGTTGCCGCTGCTCTGGCACTGGCTGTTGGTATGACCGCTTGCGGCGGTTCTGCTTCTTCCACCACCGCTTCTTCCGCTGCTTCTTCTGTTGCTTCTTCCGCTGCCGCTTCCTCTGAGGCTGCAAGCTCTGAGGCAGCTTCCAGCGAGGCCGAGGTCGAGCCCGCCGAGTACACTGTCTACAACACCACCGGCGAGAACGTCACCGAGCTGTACCTGTACGTTGCCGGCTCTGAGGACAAGGGCGAGAACCTGGCTGCTGACGGCCTGGCTGACGGCGACAGCGTTGTGCTGACCCTGCCCGAGGACGCTGACAAGAGCGCTGAGTATGTCCTGGAGTTCACCACCGAGAGCGGCGACACCCAGAGCTTCGACACCCTGAGCTACGAGGTTGCTCCCATCTCCCTGCTGAGCGTTGATGCTGCTGCAGGTGCTACCCCCATCAGCTTCACCGCTCCGGAGCAGTAAAAAACGCAGGCCTGAGCCTGTAACATAGAAACTCCCCTGCACTCCATTTTACCGGAATGCAGGGGAGTTTTTTGCGTATCAAAGGTTTCGCAGCGGGCAGTGCGTTCGTGCTGACAGAGAGAGTTGTAGCCTGGCTGATAATCAAAAAATCAGTTGATAATTATTTTATTATTTGTGCAGTTTTGCCCTTTCCAACCGGGTTATAATGTGGTAAGATAAAAGCACAAAAAGCAGAGACGCTTAGGAGCTTTCCAAAGCGTCTCTGCTTTTTTTATCCGTTTTTTTCAGGCCTGCGTTTTGTTCAGATAACGATAAATCGTAGGAACTGACACTGAAAGCTGATCTGCGATCTCCGCAACCGCGCCTTTCATCATCAGGATACCGTCTGCATCCAGCTTATGTACTACGCGGATCTTTTCCTGCATGGACATGTGGGCCGGGGCAGTGCCTTCCCTGCTGATGATTTCCGCAATGCGAGAGTGCATCACACTCTCCAGCGGACTGCTCAGATCCTCAGAGGGCGAATCTTCCGGCGGAGCCGAGAGATTGAACCGGTCCAGCAGCGCACGCAGAGCAAGATGCAGCTCCTGTGCAGCAGCAAGTTCCTTGTTGACGCAGAGCATCCCGATGAGCCGTCCCTCGTTCTTGATGAAGTACGTCGAGGACAGGAATTCCCCGCTCTTGGTCTTTCCTTTGTAGTTCAACAGGGATTCAGTATCAGCGTAAGTCCCTTTTTCCTGCAATTCCCGTGCAAGGTCGGTCATGGGGTCACCCAGCTCACGGCCAGAAATTCCGTTTCCAATGGCGATAATAGACTGTTCCGGGTTGGTCACATCATGGATGACGATCTCACACCCCGGTCCGCACACAGCCGCCAGAAACGAAACGAAATCCGTGTAGCACTTCAGCAATTCCTGATCTGTCACATCGTTGTCCTCCTGTTTCTCACCGTAATTATTCTATTATTATTTATTATATAGAATTTTGCGGCAGAGCGCAAGTTAGCAATCTGCACAATTTAGAGTGATAAAATTTTACTCACGATGATAAAAATATTTGTAAAAAAGTATTTACATTTGTGATGTGGTATTGTATAATCGCATCAACAAGTGATAAATAAATTATCACAGTGATTTCGGCATTCTTAAATTCAAAGGAGTTGTTTCTATCATGGCAAAGAATCAGGTATCTACCCCCGCAGCACCCGCAGCCATTGGTCCCTACTCTCAGGGCATCACCGCCACCGGCACAGCCGTCTATGTTTCCGGTCAGCTGCCCATCGACCCCGCTACCGGCGCTTTCCCCGGTGAGGACATCACCAGCCAAACTCGTCAGTCCATTGAGAACATCAAGGCTGTGCTGGCCGCTTCCGGTTACGAGCTGTCCGATGTGGTCAAGACCACCGTCCTACTCAAGGACATCGCAGATTTCGGCGCAATGAACGAAGTCTATGCTTCCTATTTTACCGGTGTGTGCCCGGCCCGCAGTGCCTTCCAGGTGGTTGCACTGCCCAAGGGTGCCCGGGTCGAGATCGAGGCTGTCGCAGTCAAGTAACATTCTGCACTCCCTGCCGATTTTCTCACTTTTCCCACAGGTCACAACGGGCACCTCAATAAAAACGCTACCAAGAAAAGAGAGGTATTATATTATGGAAGAAAAAGGCAAAAAATTAGGCCTCTGGAACATTATTGGTCTGGGCCTTGGCGGTGCCATCGGCACCGGTATCTTCGTGCTGCTGGGCTATGGCATTGCCTACACCGGCCGCTCCATTTCTCTGGTCGTCGCCATTGTCTGCTTCTTCATGCTGCTGGCTTACTGGTATAACCTGGCAATGCCCGCCATGTTCGTGATGAAGGGCGGCGATTACAGCATGAAGGCCATGCTGTTCAACCCGTTTATGAGCGGTGTCAGCGCCTGGATGATTCTGGTCAACGGCCTGGCAATGTCCAGCTACTCGGTAGCTCTGGCACAGTATCTGGCCATCGCCATTCCCAGCTTGCAAAATCATCAGACGCTCGTTGCATTTATTGCAATGACCCTGTTCTTCCTTTCCACCATCAAGGGTTCCCGCTTCATTACCATTCTGGAAAACATCATCACACTGGTTCTGGTAGCTTCTCTGGTCATCTTCGTTGTCTTTGGTCTGCCCAAAGTCGATTTTGCCAACACCTTCTCCAGCGCTGACGGCGGCTTCTTCCACGGCGGCTTCACCGGTTTCGTCTCCGCATTGGCCGTTATGGGCTGGGCCTGCCAGGGCACCACGATGGCTCCCGTCTCCATGGCAGCCGTTACCAAGAACCCCAAGCGCACCATTCCTCTGGGCATTATCATCATCACCCTGCTGCTGGCTGTGGTCTACGGTACCATGGGCATTGTCGCCGGTGGTGTCCTGCCCTACGCTGAGACTGCCGGTCAGAACATCAGTGTGACCGCTGAGGCAATCCTTCCCCGTGCACTGTACATCTTCTTCGTGGTCGGCGGCGGCATCGGTGCCATCGCAAGCTCCGCTCTGGGCGGTCTGGGCATGTTCCGTTATCCCCTGCTGCAGGTCGCAAGCGACGGCTGGCTGCCTTCCGTCTTTAAAAAGACTGATAAGAACGGTTATCCCTACGTCATTTACCTGCTGTTCTATGTCATCAGCATCATCCCCATCCTCACCGGCCGTAGCCTGGATGCCATCGTCTCTCAGGTGATGATTCCCACCATGCTCATCAACATCTACATGAACCTGACCTGCCTGGTTCTGCCCAAGAAATACCCGGAGCAGTGGGCACAGCGCAGTATCAAGATGCCCCTGTGGTTCTACAACGTCTGCTGCGTGCTGGGTGCCTTCTGCGCCGGCGTGGTTGCTTTCAACCTGTTCAAGGATCTGACCTTCAACGATGCCGTGTTCACCGTGGTCATTGTTGCTGTGATGTGCGTGTTGACCATCGTGCGCCTGAAGCAGGGTGCTGTCAAGGCCGAAGATCTGGCCGCCAAGAAAGAGGAGATCGTCCGTCAGGCCATTGCAGATACCACTGCTGACGAGGCAAAAGCCGCCTGATTTTTCTGATGTTTCAATGAAGAGTTCAATCCCATACACACTGTAAGAAATCGGCATTTGCCGGAAAAGGAGAATTTACTATGAAGTACGATTTCACCTCCATCATGGACCGCCATGGCAAGGACGCAACCGCCATCGATGGTCTGGGCTCGATGCCCGGCTTCACTCCCGACCTGCCCAAGGAAGGCTATGATGCCATTCCCATGTGGGTGGCAGACATGAACTTCCCCACCGTCCCCACCATCCCCGAAGCCATCATCGAGCGTGCAAAGCATCCCGCCTACGGATATTTCCAGCCCACCGATGAATACTTTGACTCCATCACCAAGTGGCATGAGACCCGCAACGATGTCAAAGGCCTGACCAAAGAGTGCATCGGCTACGAAAACGGCGTTCTGGGCGGTGTTGTCTCTGCACTGACCTGCTATGCCGCCCCCGGTGATGCCGTGCTGCTGCACAGCCCCACCTATATCGGCTTCACCATGTGCATTGAGAACAACGGCTATAAGATCGTTCACAGCCCGCTGGTCAAGGATGAAAACGGTATCTGGCGGATGGACTACGAGGACATGGATGCCAAGATCAAGGCAAACCACATCCACGTTGCCGTGTTCTGCAGCCCTCACAATCCCTGCGGCCGTGTCTGGGAACGCTGGGAGATCGAGAAGGCCATGGAAGTCTACAAGGCGAATGATTGTATCGTGATCTCTGATGAGATCTGGTCTGACATCATTCTGGAAGGCCACAAGCACATTCCCACCCAGTCCGTCAGCGAGGATGCACGGATGCGCACTGTCGCTGTCTATGCTCCCTCCAAGACCTTCAACCTGGCCGGTCTGGTGGGCAGCTACCACATCATCTACAACCCCACCATCCGTGACCGCGTGGTTGCCAAGAGCAGCAAGCCCCACTATAACGATATGAACGTCCTGTCCATGCACGCCCTGATCGGTGCCTACAAGCCCGAGGGCTACGAGTGGGTCGATGAGCTGCGTCAGACCATTACCGGCAATGTGGATTACGCCTGCGATTACATCACAAAGCACTTTGAGGGTGTAACCGTCTCCAAGCCTCAGGGCACTTACATGCTGTTCGTGGACTGCACCGAATGGTGCGAGAAGCACGGCAAGACCATTCAGGAACTGGAAAAAGCCTGCTGGAACGTGGGCGTTGCGATCCAGGATGGCCGGATGTTCCACGGTCCCTGCTCCATCCGCATGAACCTTGCGCTGCCCCTGTCCCGCGTGAAGGAAGCTTTCGACCGTCTGGACAAGCACGTGTTCAATGGAGAGTGGGTGTGAGTTATGGCTGCTGAAACTGCTGCCCGCCTGACGGTGGGCGAGGTGATGCCCAACTTCATCTATGACACGCCTTTTGCAACTGGTCTGACACTGTCCGACACAGTGCAGAAGACCCCGAAAACAGCTCTGCTCTTCCTACGCTACTACGGCTGCACCCTCTGCCAGTACGACATCCATCAGCTGGCCGAGAACTACCACCAGATCACCGATGTGGGCGGTCAGGTCATCGTTGTCCTGCAATCCGACCCCACCGGGCTGGCGCAGGAGCTGCAGCCCGATACCTTCCCCTTCTCCATCTTGTGTGATCCGAAAGCCGCTCTGTATGAACGCTTTGGCATCCAGCCCGCAGCCTCTATGGCCAAGATGGCTGATGCCGGGACGATGTTGAAGATTGCCAAAGCAACTGCCTCAGGCTACAAGCACGGTGCCTATGAGGGCAACGAGCTGCAGCTGCCCGCCTGCTTTGTGGTGGACAAGGAGCGGAAGATCCTCTACGCACACTACGGTAAGAGTGCCGGAAACACCCCCGATGCCCGCACCCTGGCCAGCCTCCTCAAATGACATTTCTCCCTTTTTACCAGCATAACCTCTGAGACCCTCTTCTATCAGCAAGACAAACGCCGCATGGCTTCCTCCCCGGAGCACATGCGGCGTTTGTCTTTTCTGTTATCTCAAAAAGAAAGGAATTTCAAGCTTAGACCTTCTCAATGGTGATGGTCCACTCGCTGGTCATGGCCTCATCGGGCTCCAGCACCTCGTGCTTGCCCTCTTCGTTCACGCTGTTGGCCCAGCCGTTCCAGGGCTCCATGCAGACGAAGTTTTCGGCATCCTGCTGCCACAGCACACCGTTGGTAAAGCTCTCATCGGCATCCACGGTGACCTTGTGGCCGTTGCCCTTATCCGTAAAGGTCATGGGGAACTCCACGCCGGTCATCAGGCGGATGGAGTTGTCAGAACCTTCCTTGCGGGTCAGGGTGATCTTCTCAGGTGCGGCAGGCTGCTCGCCCTTGGCATCCTCGGAGCAGGTGGCACACTTGATGTCAAAGTCCACATTCTCCAGAGCAGAGGCCACAAAATAGGGATGATAACCAAAGCTGAAAGGCATCGGAACATCGCCCTCATTGATGACGGTCATGCTCAGGGAAGCGGTGTTGCCCTGCAGGTTGTAGTTCATCAGGACAGTGAAATCGAAGGGGTAGAGGAACTTGGTCAGGGGGCTGGACTCCAGGATCAGGGTCACGCCGTCGGGGCCGACGCTCTCCACTTCCCAGGGGCACAGGTCAGCCATGCCGTGGATCTCCATGGGATAGGCCTGGCCGTTGAAGATGTGCACGCCGTTGTCGGGCTTGCCGCAGTTGGGGAACAGCACAGGGATGCCGAAGCGGGGGCGGTTGCACTCGCTGAAGTTGGGGCGGCGGGTCCAGATGTACTCGTCGCCGTCCAGGGTAAAGCCGGTGACCATGCCGCCGCGCTCGGGGGTGATGGTCAGGGCAGTTTTTGCCACGGGGTCGGTGATGACATACTGCTCAAAGCATGCGCCGCCCTCAGTGACGTACTGAGTGGTGATCTGGTTCATAAGTTGTACCTCCATATCATTTGATACAAAAAGGCCGCCGTACGCGCAAAAAGCACGCACAGCAGCCATTTTTCAATTAAAGAACAACGCCATCCTTGAAGATGGAGATCTCGCGGAAGCCGTGCTTCTCGGCCTTGGTCTGCTCAC
>OGQH01003092.1_pt1 | contig 10069 bp, 9 predicted proteins | sample 1553181 | NCBI WGS metagenome assembly OGQH01 (sample SAMEA2579946, study PRJEB22360) | human gut metagenome | biome: human gut; feature: human-associated habitat; material: faeces | place: Denmark | collected 2008/2010 | reverse complement strand
AATTAATAAATTTTCTAAAAATGTGACAGCAACCGAAGCTGCCGCTGATATCTCCGATACCACGGTTGCCGGATGGCAGTTCGTTGTCGAAAAACTGGAAAAGAACAAATCTCTGGAAAACGTCAGCGTTGACCTTGGATACACCGGCGTTGAGACAAATGATTATGTGAAGGAAGCTTCTGACGGAAACGTTTATTATCTGATCAAAATGCAGATCAACAAAGATGGCAGCACGGAAGCCATAGACTGGGCTTCCCTGAAACTGACCGACAGCGACGGAAATGAATACACCCGCATTGATGATGAATTCCTGACCAATCTTGGCATGACACGTATGTCAGGAACCAAACTGAACTTTGGTTCCAACGAAGGCTGGATCGCTTTCGAGATCAAGGAAGATGCTTCCGGTCTTACCTTATCTTACCCGTTTGAATCCGAAACTTATTCCTGCGAATTACCGGATCTTCAGTAATTGTTTTTCGGAAGTTCAAGCAAGAACCTGAAACTATGATCTCTATGGTATTTTTGCCTCATATATCATGATATAAGGAGTGTTTTTATGAAAAACAAAGTGCTTTTATCCCGTCTTTGCATCTGTACTCTGGCTGTTTCTCTGCTCGCCGGCTGTTCTTCCGCCGGTTCGACTTCTGAAATAACAAACAACAGTGAAACAGAAAGCATTTCTTCGGAAACAGCTTCCGAAACAGTTTCTGAAAATGAATCTGCAACGACCGCTTCCTTTGCTTCTCTTGAAAAAACGGATCTGTTTGAGCAGCAGAACAGCATTGATGAAGCCCTGCAGCAGGAGGCATCCGCCGGATATTCTTTTGAAGAACCAAATGTGATCGTCAATCCTTACGGCAATTCTCCGCTGACTGCTGTCGCTGCCTTCCACACGGACAAAGAGCTTGGCGGCACGGTCACCGTCAAAGGAAAAGATGAAAAAGATGACATTACCGGAACTTTCGAAGCTGCGACGGATCATCTTGTCCCGATCTACGGGCTGTACAATGGCGATACGACAGAAGTAGTCCTGACACTGGAGGATGGCACTTCCACAACCGTAGAAGTTACCACCGAAAAGACTGAAGTCAATGTCGGCACGATCGAGACAACCATGAGTGATGATTCTGCCTATGATTATTCCAATCTGACATTTGTCTGCTCTTCTGCAGGTATGCTCTACGCACTGGACAGTGCCGGTGACATCCGCTGGTACTTCACAGATGGCGGAATACTTGGCGTTCATCAGCTGAAGAATGGTCATCTGATGATGCCGACTTCTTTTCTTCTGAAGAGTATGTACTACAAAGCAGGCCTTCAGGAAATCGATCTGAGCGGTAAGATTTATCACCAGTACATGATACCGGGTGGTATGCACCACGATTTCCAGGAACTGCCGGACGGCAATCTGCTGGTTGCCGGAGACAGTCCGGATCTTTCCACCGTAGAAGATTATGTTGTAGAGATCGACCGTGAAAGCGGCGAGGTTGTCTGGGAATTTAACGCTGCCGATGCGATCGACAAAGAAGACGGACAGTCCGCTTCGATCGCAACCGACGGTTCCGATGAAATCGACTGGTTCCATAATAATTCTCTGTGGTACGATGAGAAAAATGATCTGGTTCTGCTTTCTGCACGCCATAAAGATGCGATCATCGCCATCCACAAATCGGACAAATCCCTTGCCTGGATCCTCGGTGATCCTGCCAACTGGAATGGCGTAGATAAAAAATATTTCTTCACCCCGACCGGTGATGCTTTTGAATGGCAGTATGCACAGCATCAGATCACTATGCTTGATAACGGTGATATTATGATGTTTGACAATGGTACTGCAAAAGTAAAATTAAGTGATAATGACAACCGTGTTTCCGGCGATGATATCTACTCCAGAGCTGTCGTTTACCATATCAACACCGATGATATGACAATCGAACAGGTCTTTGAGTATGGAAAAGAACGCGGACCAGAGTGGTATTCTGACTGGATCTCCGGTGTAATTTCCCTGGATGGCACAAAAGACCAGCTCTGGATCACAGCCGGTGCCAACCTCTATGATGAAGAAAACAACCGCTATGATCACTATCCGACCGACATGATGAAGCAGGGACTGATCAAACGCACCCATATCGACCAGGTATCAAACGGCACACTTGCTTACGAGATTCTGATCTCCGGCGATACTTATGCGTCCCTGACTTACCGTTCTCTCCGCCTGCCGCTCTATACCGAAGGAGCCACACTTGATGTAAATGCAAAAGGCGAGCTGCTTGGAACACTTGGCGAAACTGCCACCGCAGATTACACTGCACCGCTTGATGATGCTGCAGCACTTCCGGATGGCTGGGAATTTACCCTGGATGATGCGAAATTCTCTTTGAAAGGTGCGTACACTACAGACAAAGCTTCCGATGCACTGGAAGATGCTTACGTGATCTTAGTAAGCGGAGATGAGACAAAAGCTTACGCACTGACCCAGTATGGCACTGCCGGTGAGGATGCAACAAAAGTTACCGTTTCCGGATGGGTTTCCCCGGTTGGCTTGGAAGGCAAGACCTGGGATATTTACCTTTCTGTCGATGGGCAGGTTTATGAAAGCGGACATTCCATCGCATTGTAAAAGATTTGCACAAAACATGAACTATCTGCAGGTCATCTCAGGAAGTATGCTTATTTCTGATTGATTCTGTATAAAAGACCGGGGATTTCTCATTGTGTGAGAAATCCCCGGTTCTATTATTCCCTGTCTTTTGCTAAATGATAATCTTTCAGGCATCGTTTCAGCCCTTCCTTCGCATCACTGAAAAGGATTCCTCTCTCCTTTGCTTTTGTACAGTCCATCCACAGATTATGTGCCGGCGGCACTTCTTCCGGTTTCCTGTCACTTTTCAGGAAGTGCAGCATTTCACAGGTGATATCATACATCGTCTGCTTCGTTTCACTTCCAAAATTGTAAACGCCTCCCGGAAGCATAAAAATCTTCGGCATATTTTCCGCAACTTCACGAAGATAAGTGATCCCCCGGTACTGTTTTCCAAACGTCAGAACCTGCTTTTCGTTTAACAGCATACGAAGATAGTTCGACCGCTTTGTCGGATAATCATACATCCACTCTGCCCGCAGCATCACTGCATCCGGCTTTACATCCAGAACCTTCTGTTCCATCTCCAGCTTATGCCTGCCGTAAACATTACAGGGACTGGCATCTTCCTCCTTATATGGACCTTCACCTGCACATCCGCGGTATACCTGATCCGAACTGAAACAGATCAATTTTTGTTCTTTCGCTGCTTTTGCAAGAAACAACGGCAGACGCACATTTGCTTCATAAGATGCCCCCGGATCTTTTTCACACGTCCCGACATCTGAGATTGCTGCTGTGTGGATGATAACGTCTGCTCTGCTTTTCTCAATCATGTTTCGGATCTGTTCTTCGCTCATACCTCGCATGGACGGTGCCGCAACCGTATCATCCAGATCCTGCATCAGACGATTGCCCACAAAACCATGAGCACCTGTGATTAATATTTTCATGTTATCGCTCGCTTTCTATATTCTGACAACAGCCAGTTTAATCGTTTCGATTCTTATATACATGTATAAAAAAATGTTAGTCAAATCTTAGTCAATTATAAGAAAGAGCACCCTTTCACAGGATGCTCTTTCTTTTGTTTTTGCCGTATTTTCGGGCTTTTTCTGTCAAGCTGGAAAAGGGACTTGAACCCTCGACCCCTTCATTACGAGTGAGAATGACACTCATCGTTACAACTTGATTTTATCACGTTTTCTTTTATTTTTATTGCTTCTGACTACTTTTTTGACTACTTTTTAATCTGCTACTATTCTATATATTTTTTCTTGTATTGTCAAGCCTTTTCTGACTCTTTATACCCTCTCCACTTTCTTCAAGTACACCCATCCTGAGCCGTTTTTCAGTCTGCCGAATCCGTTCTTTTCCTCTGTGATCACGTACTTACCTGGCTTCAAAAACGTTCTGGCAGCACTGTAAGTTTTAGCCGGTCCCGTTCTGATCGGAACATTCGCAGTTTTCGGCTGTACCTTATATGGCAACTTGGAGGATGTGTAGACCTTTTTTCCGGCATCGTTGTAGACATGATAACCGGCATGCTGATCTGCACACCGCTTGGCTTTCTTGATCGTCTGAAACGCTCCGATCTGGCTGCTGGCGTTCTTCCAGGTCTTGCGGACACGGTACCATGGTTTGTCGGTTGCTGGAAGAATATCGCCACTCTGCCCAGAAATGGCTTGTTTGAAGGCATCCCATGTATACGTACCTGTATTGTATACATACGGATTCGGGCAAATTTTTCCGGTTACATCATAGTGGCGAATGACATGATCTGCAGGGATGTTGTATTTCTTCATCAGGTATCTGGTCAGCCCAATAGCAGACTGTACTGTTGCTCCTTCAAAATACCAGTCCTTATCTGTTGCCCCAAGACTCGCCGCGTTCTTCTTTCGCACGCACATCTCGATTCCGATACTGTTGGCATTTCTGCATTCTGGATGCTTATAGCTGCTCGCCCCACAATGCCAGGCAATATTCTGATCTTCCACACACTGCCAGATTTCGCCGGCGAAACCGACAAAATAGTGTGCAGATGCCCCGCGGTTACCACCACCATAGTATGCACAATTTTCCTGTGCTCTGCCCAATGCTCCGACATAATGGATCACAATATATTTGATCCTGGAAATATTGCCGGGATTATAATTGTAATTTGAAATCATTCGGTTAATCTTGTTCATAGTCTCTACCGCCTTTCTCAGAGGACGCTCATGCGTCCCCTTTTTTCTCTGCTTTCTGTGTCAGTATGTCGATTGCATTGGCGATCACTGCCGGCAGCGGTATGCCCATCAGTCCGGCATTCTCTACGATGCTGATCAGTTCGTTGGCAATAAACCCGATGATCACCGCATCACGGATGTAATCCACACCGATTGCCAGATCCAGCCGGTACGCCACCAGAACAAACAGCAGCGTCATACATTTCCTGCACAGACCTTTCCAGCCTGCCCGGCTTTCCAATGTCCCTGTTGACGTTTTCTTACTGTTGTGGAATACCCCGGCAGCGATCAGACCGGATATGTAATCGATCGCCATAAAAATGATCAGCGTCATCAATGCCTGATCCCAGCCGCCAAAAAAAGAAGCAATCGCCCCACCGACTGCTCCAATACCTGTACATAACATTTCTTTTTTCATCCTCGTTAGTCTTTCCTTTCTTGGTCAGATGTGTTAATATGTATCTAACCAAGAAACAATCTAAGAAGTCTTGTGGGCATTGGTATCGCTCAACACAAGGCTTCTTTTTCGTTTACGGTTGCAAAAATTACAATAAAAATGGACCTCTACGGTCCTGCTCTGATGATACTTCCTCGATTAATATTCATATGTGCAGTCATCTCCATTTGCAATCAGCTGCAATCTGCGTTACGAGTGGCATGGTAGTTTACCGTAGCCCTCTTTAGTTAATTAATTCATATTCAGTGCTTCTCGAATCGCTTCCAGATCATCTGTTGTCAATGCTGGATAATCCGCTGCAATGTCCTCGAATACTTCTCCGTTCTTAATTCTGATGCGGAATGCTCTTACCATGATTTTTAATTTCAATGTGCTTAATGTTTTCATTATGCTTCTCCTCCAATCAAATCAGCCATCGTTAAAACAAGGTCATCTGTTGCACTTTCAAGTGTATCAGTACGCTGTTCTACTTTATCCAGTCGTTCCTCTGCGGTCGGTTGTGGCTCAGGCATTTCTGTTTGTATCTTCTCCATTTCAGCAATCTCTTCTGCTGTCATATCTCTGTATACCATTCCCATCACTGGTACCTCACGGGTACGGGTTTCTTCATGTTCCTCAGATATAATGTTACCCTTTTCATCGTATTCTGGTGGAACGGTTACTGTGTATTCTTCTGTTCGTGTTCCTGTTTGTTTGTATTCTGCTACTTTCATCGTTACCTCCTAACAAGCACTAACAATCGAGTTTCTACTGGATATCCACCATTTATATTGACCGAATGAAAGGCAAAACGCTTGCTGTCAATCCTTAATAAGGATGGTTTTCCCGCTCGTTGAACATAATCTGCTGACGATGGGGTTGAATGCGACAAATAGCTATATTCGATTAAGCCGTATTGTGAATTAAGGAACTGTATCTTTTGGCAACCGATAGAAATCGTATTATTAGATAATGATCCGCCAAATGAAGCGAAACTTTCAGCGATACTGCTGCCGTTGTTGCTTGTACGTAAATATACCTGATCAGCCTTAGGTGCTGCTCCGCTTTTAAAATAGCAAATCATTTCTTTTGTATCATCTGGGACTTCAAACGAGACTTCTTGTGTTAGTTCTGCTAAAGTCTCATCCATGATTATTTGCCAGTCTCCCGTCCAAGCCCCCATCCGCTCTCTAGCAGCCGTCTGTTCATCTGCTGTCCATGCTACACCTTTTCCATCGCACATGGCAGCTTTGACGGCATAGTCAATGGTTTCAGGGACTATTGGGCAAAATTGGTTTCTTCTCTCATCGATTTGATTATTTGTAGCAGAAACAATCCTAATTAATCCGGTTGCATTATTTGCTCTATACAGCCCGCCGTTATTAGGATACGCATCTATAGAAATTAATCCTGCTCCTTTTGTTTTTGTACATAAAGGTATCTCAGCAACCCCATTCTGTACAATGCTTTTACCGTCAATTTGCACATCCAGGTCACTTGCACTGTCAGCCCATTCGCAGACGAATGTGCCGTCTTCGTTGACTGATTTTACCCGAATAATTTTGCCGATAGTTGGGGCTTCGGCTGGTTTGGTAATTTTATCTTCCTTTAACAAATCAATTTCTGTTGCATTCTTCTGGATCTGATCCGCTGATTCCTGGATTTCTTCTTTCGCTGTCTCGGCTCTTTCTGCCGACTTTTCCGCTGAAACTGCACTCACCTGTGCCGCTTTTGATGCCGCTTCTGTAACTTCCCTATCTGCTGCCGTTCCGCTCTTTGCTTTCTCAGCGGCTTCTTTTGCCTGTACTGCATCGTTCTTTGCGGTTTCTGTTTCCCTCTTGGCTGTTTCCGTGGCTGTCTGGGCTTTCTTTGCTTCTGTCTCTGCTGATTTCCTAGCACTCTCTGCTCGATCAGCGGATTCAGCAACTGCCACAATTGCCTGCCGGAACAGTTCCCCCTCTTCCGGTGTGGCATGGGCTTCCGGTTTCGGCCTTGCCCGGACTTTCATGCTGACACGATACTCCGTCTTTCCAGAATCGCCGTTTTCGATGTACACGAACGCATAGATTGTATAATCCTGCGTTGTTCCGCCGCCATCCAGCAGTGTATCTGGGATAGGTACCTCAGTAACCCCCTCTTTCGTCACACCAATCCTGGTGACTGTTTCGCCGATCCGCTCTGTTGTCGAAAACTGAACCTCGACCGCCGCCGGGAGCTTCACGCCCTGGATCCGCAGTGTCTGTCCATAATCCCACTGCCACAGGTCGCTGACTGCCTGGCAGTAATGCTGCCCTGCATCTATGACTGCTGTTATCATGTATTTCTCACCTGCTTTCTGTAATTGATTGTTACGAAAATGTCAGTTTCAACGCCGCACGCACACCACACGGTGCATTATTGACTGCGTTAGTTGTGTTCGGCATAGTGGCTGCAACAGAAACCATGTTTCGGTTAATAACGCCACGGTAGGACGATGCCGCTACCAGTGTGGATGCATTCCCGCCGTAAACATAATTCCCATTCTGCCGGATCTGCAGTCCAGTTGCTGATTCTATCTTGACAGAACTGCAACCGACAATCGGTGTCGATACCGGGATACAGAACTGCACCTCCTGTCCCATGGATGTCACATAGCCTGCTGTGAAACATTCAACGCTTATGCTGTCGCCCTTGGTCAGGATATTCATGTTTCCGACCACGTACCAGTATGATCCGCTGTAGACCAGTTCCAGGACTGTGTACTGCTCGATCAGTTCTGCCGGGATGTTGCTGTTTTTGTAGTAGATCGGCTTCGCTCCGGTGGCATTGACATTCAGTGTTGGATTTGCAACTGTGTTTGCATAATTGAAACGGACTGTGATCCGAGATCCTACTGCCAGTTTGAAATTTGACAGACTCACTGTTTTTTCTGCGGTCGCTCCCGATGTATAGCACACTGCATAGTGGGATATACTTGATGATCCATCAAAATTCATACCGTCAACAGTCACTGCCGTTTTTAATTTCGTTGCTGTTCCGGCGTTTCCAGATATGTCTGTCTGACCGTTTTCAATCAGATTATCAAACTTGTTGAACATAGCTGGTGTCATTAGACCCGGTGTAGTTGCAGTAACTGTAGGGATAGACACACGACTATATCCATCTCCAACATTCAGATCTAAGAGTTGATTTTTTTCATCATAGCTAAGGGTCAGCTCTTCCCATGTTCCATCAGCACACAGGAAATTTCTCCACATACTTTTATCCGGTGCTGGAACCAATCCCGCACTTCCGTTGTTCATAGAATTTGCCCCGGCAAAATTCTCGATACCAGCCAGCTTATTTTTTTCTTCTGTGGTATAGTCATTCGTAGATAAGCCTTTACCGGCTATTTTATCTACTTTCGTGTTCAGAGCAATTTCAGCAGCTTTCGGTGCCGCATTTTCTGCAACTTCTTCCGTGATTTCTTGCGTTGCATCTGCAATGCTTTCTTTCATATCCTCATACGTAGTTATTCGTTTGACATCTCCAGGAGCAAAACATACATACATGGTTCTGCCATCGCTCGCACCTGGATCACCGGATGTCACAACTGCCAATTCTGCAGTTGTCATTTTATCTGGATCAAACTTCGAATACACACCATTTCTCATATTGATTGCCATTGCTTCTATCACCTCTTTAATAAACAATATTTACAGTCAATGTTACTTTCAACGGCTTTGTATAACGCGGCTTGAGATTGTTGAATGCACAGGAAATGTATGAACACTCCACATCCATTTTCAAGCAAGGCGTATTTGTATCATCTCTGTATATTTTGGGACTTCGTACACCAAAAGTTCCAAGTACATACATAACAGAGTCGCTCGGAGCTGCTGGCGATATGATTTCATTTATTGTTGCTGTTGCCTGAACGGACTTTGAACCATAGGTGACGTAATAATCCAAGAATTCTTTTGAAAACAGAGAACTAATAGGCTGATCTACGTGAACAACACAAGTTTTTGTTCCTCCGCCTTCAAATTCTTCTTCCAAAAAGGAAATTTCAACACTTTCTGTTCGATAATGATACGGCACGCTTTCAGATCCATCATAATGCTGGATTCCTTTCTCATCCAACACCGTCATCAGCTTGTCATTGTCTACCGTGTCGAAGAACTTTGCCAGGTCGATGTCCACTATCCAGCTATGCCCATCATTCATCATCTCTAATGCTTTCAGCACTGCCTGTTGTGCACACCGATTCGGTCTGAATCCATAACTATGGTCGTGAAACTGCTCCTCAAAGATTGGCGTGAGTACTTGCGCAACTGCCTGTTGCACAAAGCGGTCAACTACCGTTGGTACTCCAAGGTTTCTTGTCCCTCCATCTGGTTTGGGTATCTCCACCCGTCTGACTGGCTGCGGTCTATACTTCCTTGTTCGCAGCTGTTCCCTGATGTTTTCGCCGTTTTCCGAAAGGTATGCGCCAAGCTCCTCTACGGTCATCCCGTCTACGCCTGCCGCTCCTTTGTTTCTGACGACTTGCAGATATGCCGCATTGAGGTTATCATTGCTCAGTATCTGCTCCATGAGACTACTTGTGTCCATGCGTTGTTTCCTTTCTGCCCCTTTTGCCTTTGCCGCCTTTGAAGTCATCGACAGACGTTTGCTCCGGCTACGAAGTGGAACGTACTTCAACTGATTGATTGTTCGGTCCTTCGCTCCGTTCCCATTACAGGAATTTCCTCACTACTACGACCTCTGCTGACTTCTCACAGTTCGTTGTTACTACGGCTAATGGAACCGCCTGTGAGACCTCCCCACTTAAGGTGCGGACTCTTTCCCTCCATGTACCTG
>OGQH01003091.1_pt1 | contig 10074 bp, 7 predicted proteins | sample 1553181 | NCBI WGS metagenome assembly OGQH01 (sample SAMEA2579946, study PRJEB22360) | human gut metagenome | biome: human gut; feature: human-associated habitat; material: faeces | place: Denmark | collected 2008/2010 | reverse complement strand
CCGCCGGCGCCATCTCCGCCCGTCGCGAGGACGTCCCGGCCGAGATCGTCGAGCACGAGATGAGCATCTACAAGGCACAGGCCGCAGAGTCCGGCAAGCCTGAGAACATCCAGGAAAAGATCGCTACCGGTCGTATGGAGAAGTTCTACAAGGAAAACTGCCTCACCGAGCAGGCTTTCGTTAAGAACCCCGATCAGTCTGTAAACGAGTACACGGCTGAGGTTGCCAAGGCTCTTGGCACCACCATCGAGATCGTTTCCTTCACCCGCTTCATGCTGGGCGAGTAAGCGAACTTAACAACGCTTTTTCTGCAAGCCCTTCCAGAGATTTGGGGTAAAACCCTTCTCTGGGAGGGCTTGTCTGCATAATAGGGCTATAAATAGAATAAGCATGCCTTGTTTCGATTTGGCATGGCTATGAAGAATCCGCATCAAGTAGATTGGGTGCATGAGATATGTCCGAAGAAGTAATTATTGCGCGTGAAACCGAAAACGTTTCAGGTACGGTACAGATCAGCGGTGCCAAGAATTCTGCGTTGAAGCTCATTGCGGCAACAATGTTGGGCCAAGGTAAGAGCACGCTCCACAACATTCCCCATATCTCCGATATTGAGATCATGAACGACGTAATTCGCAGCTTGGGCGCAACGGTTGAATGGGATGGCCATTCGCTCATCATCGATACTGAGCATGCCGAAGGCCACGATACGCCCTACGAGCTTGTTTCGAAGATGCGCGCTAGCATTTCTGTGCTGGGTCCGCTCGTGGGTCGTTTTGGTTGCGCACGCGTTGCGATGCCTGGTGGCTGCAAAATCGGTGCCCGTAAAATCGATATGCACCTCAAAGTGCTTGAAGCTATGGGTGTTGAATTTGAAAACAGCCACGGCTACCTTTACGCCTCCACCCCAAATGGGCTGCATTCGGCCGATGTGCTGCTCGAGTTCCCGAGCGTTGGCGCTACTGAAAATATGCTTATGGCTTCTGTGGTTGCTCCTGGTACCTCAGTTATCGATAATGCTGCGCGTGAACCTGAAATCGTCGACCTTGCCAATATGCTGAATGCCATGGGCGCTCATGTGGAGGGTGCGGGTACGCCTACCATCACGGTAAAGGGTGTCGCTCTCTCCGAGATGCACCCTTGTGAGCACACTACGGTGGGCGATCGTATTGAAGCGGGCACATTCCTGACGGCGGGTGCGTTGCTTGGCGGTCCTGTTACCGTTCAGGGAATAGATCCGTCTTATTTGCGCATGGCACTCATGAAGCTCGAGCATATGGGGTGTGATATCTCCACTACGGAGGATTCCATTACCGTTTCGCGCACTCAGCCTTTGCGCGCCACCGACATTCAGACGCTTCCTCATCCTGGATTCCCCACCGATCTTCAAGCCCAGTTCATGCTTTTGGCATCTTTCGCAGAAGGCAATTCCGTCATTTCTGAAAACATCTTCGAAAATCGCTTTATGTTTGCCAGCGAGCTTAATCGCATGGGATCCCGTATTGCGGTCGAGGGGCATCACGCACTGGTCCAAGGCGTTAGCAAACTCGAGGGCGCTCCTGTTTCCTCGCCTGACTTGCGTGGCGGTGCCGCTCTGGTAATTGCCGGCCTCGCCGCAGAGGGCGAAACGGTTGTGCATGACATTCATCATATCGATCGCGGTTACGAAGACTACGTTGGCAAATTGCATGCCATCGGTGCGAACGTCGAACGCAAAACGCTGTAGGTAGGCGCGATGGCAGCAAGGAACAATAGGGGAATGCATGGTGGCGGCTCGGGCCGTCGCCGTCCCTCGTCTCGAAATAAAGCCGATTGGTCTTCCTCGGTAATTGGGTCGCATGCGTCTGGTTCTCGTGGGCCTCAGTCTCAGCGCCGAGCCTCTGCCCATTCGCGCCGTCCTCGTACCTCAGCGGTGCCGAGTCGCCGAACCGGCGAAGTGCGTCAGATCCATATTCAATCTCGTTCGGTTGACGAACGCACGTCACGCCGAAAAGTAGGGCAGTCGCGAACCGAAAGCTTTATGCGCCACCGCGACAATGTGAGCCGTATTACGTTGATTGTCGGCATCATTCTGATTGTGGTTATTGCGTTGAACCTCGGTACATGCGCCTATCGTAACTCGCTTTCTTCCTCGATGGCGCTTGACGACAGCAGTGTATCCAGTGCGCTTGTTTCGGCAAAGAATGATGAGCCCACTTATACGTTGCTTGCGGGCCTCAATGGGAGCGGTGAAAACGAGTGCGCCAGCTACTTGGCTGTTTTACGCGTGGATTACCAGAACAATACGGTTTCATTGTTGAATATACCCAGCAATATTACTGCCACCTATTCCGATACCGACTCTAAGGGGACCATGCTGCGAGATGCTCCCCATATTAAGGATGAGGGCGAGCTGGTAAAGCAGGTCTCTTCGCTTGTCGGTCAGGACATCAATCACTATGTAAGGATTACGGGCGAAGACTTTGCCTCGCTCGTTGACTCTCTTGGTGGGTTGAATGTCAACGTAGAGCAATACGTTGATGATCCAACGGTGGGAACTGCAGTACTCGACCCTGGTCAGCAAACCTTAAACGGGGAGCAGACCCTCGTTTATGTAAGTGCCAAAAACTATACCGATGGATACGGTCAGCGCGCCAATGTTCAGAATCAGGTGTTTACTGCATTTGTGCAGGCTCTTGAAGACAAGGGCGGCCTTGATTTTGCCATGAGCGCCGACGATATCGCTGGCAAGATCAAAACGGATATGAGCTACGACGAAATCGGTAAGATTGCTTCGTTGTTCCCGAATGCGACGTTCTATTCGAATACGGTGCCGGGAAGTCAGTCCGTTTCAGGTGACAAGGTTTCCTGGTCGGTAGCATCTTCTTCGTTCTCCCAGATTTGCGATCAGTTCAAGAACGGCCAGAACATGGATACCTCCGTAGACACCAGCGGGGTTAACAAGGGATCGGTTTCCATCGTGGTTCTGAATGGCGCAGGTGCCGATGGTTACAGTGCGCAGGCGGCTCAGGTTCTTACCAATGCTGGCTATACCATCAAAGATACGGGCAACGCGGAATCGTTCGTATACGATGAAACCTTGGTAATCTACCGCTCCGACGACGACAAGCTGGCCGCCGAGGCTATCGTCCAGGACCTTGGAACGGGACGCGCAGTTGCTTCAGGTGTGTATTACAACCTCTCGACCAATATCCAGGTTGTAGTTGGCAAAGACTGGACGAGCCATGTTTGATCCAGTTGCCTATATCAACGAACCGCGTTGGCGAAGCATGAGCTTAGGCCTCGAACGTATCGAAGAACTGTTGGCTAAGCTGGGCAATCCACAGGATGCCCTTCGGTTTGTGCATGTTGCGGGCACTAACGGCAAAGGCTCAACCTGTTCGTTCATCTCAAGCATTCTGGAAGAGTCGGGCTATAAGGTTGGCTTGTTCACCAGCCCCTATATTGAGCGTTTTGAAGAGCGCATTCGGATCAATGGGGAAAACATCTCCTTGCAGCGTCTTTCAGAGGTAACGCTGAAGGTGAAGGATGCGGCAGAGGCTATGGCTAGCCACCCGACCGAATTCGAGCTTATGACGGCTGTGGCTTTCACCTATTTTGCCGAAGAGAAGTGCGACATTGTCGTTGCGGAGGTCGGTTTGGGTGGAAGGCTTGATTCAACCAACGTTATCCGCACGGTCGAGGTTTGCGTATTTGCTCCCATTTCGTACGATCATTGCGCGCTTCTGGGAAACACGCTCTATCAGATTGCGGGCGAGAAAGCGGGCATCCTGAAAACGGGGATTCCTGCAGTGAGCGCGCCTCAAGAACAAGAAGCCCAACGCCGCTTGAATGAAGAAGCAGATCGTTGTGAGACATCCATTCGCTACGTTGATGCCGCATCTATTGTCGGCGATACTTCCGATTTCTCGTACGGCGGGTTCAGCCACTTGTGCGTTCAGCTGCAAGGATCGTTCCAACGCACCAATGCGGCGGTAGCTTTGGAAGCGTGCAGGGTTCTTGTTCAGCGCGGTTGGAGCATCGACGAACAAGCGATGCGGAGCGGTCTGTCTCGGGCTTCATGGGCAGGTCGCTTTGAGTTTCTTCGTCGCAGCCCCGATGTTCTTATAGATGGTGCTCACAATATCCATGCCGTGCGCGCTCTTAGCTCAGAGCTGGCATCTCGCTACGATCGGGGGAGCGTGGTGTTTTGCATAGGCGTAATGGCCGACAAAGACTATGCGGAAATGCTGAAGCTGCTGGTTCCATTGGCCAAGGCGTTTGTATGTTACCGCCCCGATAATCCTCGCGCGCTTTCGGAATCCGATTTGGCGGACGCGGTTCAAATTGCCGTAGGAATCCATCCTGTAGAAGTGGTGGCAGCCTCTACGCCTCGTAGCGCGGTAGAGCATGCCCTTGAGTTTTCCGAGGGCAGTTTGCCCATTTGCTTCTGCGGCAGCCTTTATGGAATCGCCTCTATCAAAAAGGCCTGGCACCACTTCGAGAACGCCAGGTAGCGAACCTGTGCGCATTTGATGATCAAAGCCCCTGCTGGATGGCAACGGTATTGCGTGGGTTATACTAACCACTGTTGAAGTATCCCGAAAGGGCTTGGGCGGCGCCAAGTTCTGAACCTGGTCAGGTCCGGGAGGAAGCAGCCATAAGGGGCCTCTGACGAGCGCCCGGGCCTTTTCGGGATACTTGGTTTCGCCGGTCAATTTGATCGGCGAAACGTGTATATGGGCACATTTGCAACAATCAAGACGAAGGATCGCATGGAAATCATCAATTTTATTCTGGGCTTACTTCACGATCCACGTGGCGCAATTGCAGGCTGGATCGTAACGCTGGGTGCAGTTTGGGTGTACACTCCTCTGTTTCTCATCGTGTTCATTGAAACGGGTTTGGTGTTCTTTCCCTTCCTGCCCGGCGACTCCCTTTTGTTCGCGGCGGGTGTGTTCTCTGCCGATGGCGGTGGTCTGAACCTTGGGGCAACGCTCTTGGTGTTCTATGCTGCGGCTATCCTGGGTAACACTTCCAACTATTGGATTGCCCGTTTCTTCGGTGCCCGTATTATCGACTCGGGCAAGATCAAGGCTCTTACGCCCGAGCGTATGGCGAAGCTCGATCACTTCTTCGAAAAGTACGGTGGGCTTACTATCGTCATTACGCGCTTCATGCCGTTCTTCCGTACCTTTGCCCCCTTTATTGCTGGTACGGGGCATATGAATTTCGGTAAATTCACGCTGTTCAATTGTATTGGCGGTATTTCCTGGGTTTCGCTGTTCGTGTTGGTGGGCTTCTTCTTTGGCGGCGTGCCTTTCGTGCAGGAGCATTTCGAAATCATCGTATTGGGAATCGTGGCTGTTTCTGTTGCGCCGGCTTTCATTGGTGCTGTTAAAGCGGCTATTTCCTCTCGTAAAAGTGGAAAACGCGATTTTGAGGTTGAAGCGGCGGTTGATGCAGAGCGTATAGCTCGCGCAAAGCACGCTCGCTCTGAAGAGGAAGCCCGCTAAAATCGGTAAGGCACACTAACATCCCATATGCATAAGGGCGTATGGGCGGGATCCGCTTATGCGGATGTGAAGCGGAAGCTTGGCTGTCCGCGAAGGAGGCTCTGCATGGAGGCACTGTATCGCAAATATCGTCCGTCCACGTTTGCTGATGTCGTGGGTCAGGAACATATCGAGCGTACACTGAAAAACGCAATCGAGCAGGATAAGGTCTCCCACGCCTATTTGTTCTGCGGTCCGCGTGGTACTGGCAAAACAACCACTGCGCGCATCCTTGCCAAGGCCTTAATGTGTGAAAAGGGTCCCACTATCGAACCTGACGGAACCTGCGAGGAATGCCAGGCTATCGCCCAAGGCACTCACCCCGATGTGTACGAGTTGGACGCCGCAAGCCGTACGGGCGTTGAAAATGTACGTGAGGAAATCATCAGCCGTGTAAGTTACGCGCCAACTCGCGGTGCCTGGAAGGTCTACATCATCGACGAGGTGCATATGCTCTCGACGGCGGCCTTCAATGCGCTTCTCAAAACCATCGAAGAACCGCCGAGCCATGTCGTCTTCATTCTCTGTACCACCGATCCGCAGAAGGTTCCAGAAACCATTCTCTCGCGATGCCAGCGTTTTGATTTTCATCGCATATCAATCGAATCTATCGTGGCTCGTTTGGGCGCCGTATGTGCCGAAGAGGGCGTTGAGTTCGAGGCCGAAGCGCTCGATCTTATTGCGCACCGTGCCGAGGGCGGAATGCGCAATGCACTTACTTCGCTTGAGCAGCTCATTGCGTACTGCGGAGGTAAGGCAACTCTCGAAGGAGCGCAAAGCCTTCTTGGTTCGCTCGATAATGCCGATCTCTCTGAAATCGTAGAGGCTATTGGCCGCAGAGACGCAGCAGCATGTTTCAATTGGGTTGCCCAGTATGTGGAAACCGGTGCCGACCTTGCCCAGTTTGTCCATGATTTGGCAGAGCATGTGCGCACGTTGTACCTGATGTCTATGGCGGGCCTTGATGTGGAACTGCAGATCAGCGAATCGATGCGCACGGTAATGATCGGGGAACTGAAGCTCTTTGGCCAAGATCGCCTTAGTCGCATGCTTGTCCTTTTGGGTGATGTGTCGAAAGAACTGCGCGTTTCGAGCAATCCTCGCCTAACGTTTGAGATTGCCCTTACTCGTATGGTTCGTCCCGAATCAGACCTAACGCTCGAAGCCTTGGCGGAACGGGTTGAAGAGCTGGAGCGACGTTTGTCGATGCTGGGGAATGCCTCTTCTCCTGCTGAAGTCGCTCCGGCGGCATCAGCCCGTGTTGGCGGCGGCGCTCCACAATATGCGGCTGTTCCCGCTCAGTCCACATCGCATGCGCCTTCCGCTCCGGTGGCTGCGTCAGCTGGTTCTTCCGGCCAGCCTGTCCCCTCTGCCCAAGTGCCTGCAGCCCTTGCAGCGCAGGATGCTTCGGGTCGCAATGCCGCCTGGCCTCAAGGTTCTGTTTCGGCTCCTGTTGCCCCGCTGGCACCGCAAACGCCACCGACCGTTGCTTCGTCGGTACCGCAAGCATCGGCACCTACCCCCGCTGTTCAGCCAGCTGGATCGTTTTTCCAGGCGCTCGAAACGGTTCAGCCGCGCCAGGCAGCAGCGCTTACCGCTCAGGTTGACCTGTCCAATCCTGCTGCCGTGCAGCGCTTGTGGCATTCGGTCACCGCTTCGCTCAGGAAAGTTAATCCTGCGCGCGGTGTCCTGTTCATGAATGCTAAGGTTTCCGCCGAGGCGGATGGCCAGGGTATAGTGGTTGAATTCGGAAAAGATAGCGCTTTTGCATTCAACGCAGCCCAAAAGGCTGAAGTCCAAGAGTTGCTCGCGAAAACCATCCAGACGGTTGCAGGTGGAACTGTGCCGTACCGTTTGGCGTTGGCCGGTAACAGCTCATCGGCTGAGCCTGTTGCCGCGCAGCCTGCGAGTGCTCAATCTGGAATGGCGTCCCAGTCAAATGCCGTGCCGCCGGCTGCCAAGAATCCTTATGCCGCCAAGGCGGTCGCCGCAGTGCGCGCGGCGCAGGCGGCGGCAAAGGCAAACCAGGCACCGGCGACGCAGGCGGCAGCAAAGGTGAACCAGGCGCAGGGCTTTCAATCTGCACCCCAAAACGCCACTTCTTATGTGGCTCCATCTGCTCCTCAGCAGATGGAGGGCGGTGTAGCCTCTTCTCCATCGCCCGAATTTCAGGCGTCATCTATGCCAAGGCGTTCTGCGGTGGCACAACAGGCTCCTGCGGCAACGCCTTCAGTATCCGCCGTGCCTGAACCATACGACGATCAAGTCCCCCTCGATGTGTATGGGGCAAGCGTTTCTGCTGAATACGATGAAGATCCATACGCTCAGCAGTATGGATCTTCGCCAAGCCAGCAGTCCTCGGTATCGGCTTCTTCTGCGCAGCCTTCCAGTGGCTCGGTTCCAGCGTCTGCGGGTTCTGCCCAGGCGGTAGCGCCAGTTGCGGCGGCACCCACCCAAGCTGGTGGCGTTCCTGCTTCGGCGCAAGCCGCAGCTCCATCCGTTTATGGGCAAGACGAGGTGGAGCAGATCAAGAGCATCCTCACTCAGAGCTTTGGTGAGGGGATAAAGTTTGAGGAGCTTCCCGAATAGCGTCGGCCTTTCGGTACAATGCAAAGATATGTGGCCATTTTGGCTAATTGGAACGAAGCGCCCAACCCCTAACAAAGGAGAAACATGGGAATGAATATGCAGCAGATGATGCGTCAGGCGCAGAAGATGCAGAAAGAATTGCAGAAGGCTCAGCAGGAAATCGCTGAAATGACGTTCGAGGGCACCGCTGGTGGCGGCATGGTAACCGCCGTTGCGCGTGGAGACAAATCCATCGAGTCCCTTACCATCAACCCTGATGTGGTTGATCCTGAAGATGTTGAAATGCTTCAGGATATGGTTTGCGCGGCAGTCAATGAGGCGCTTCGCGGCGTTGACCAAATGGGCAGCGCCCGCATGAGCTCCGTTACCGGCGGTCTCAACATCCCAGGTATGAGGTAATTGCGATCCAGTGAACGCTTCATCGGCAATACAGAAGCTACTTGATGAACTGGAGCGCCTTCCTGGGGTAGGCCCCAAATCAGCCCAACGAATTGCGTATTGGATTCTGAACGAAGAAAAAGCGGATGCTCTTCGTTTGGCCAATTCCATCATCGAAGTGAAGGACACCGTCCATTTTTGCTCACGATGCTTTAATTACGCTCAAGGTGATCTTTGCGATATCTGCTCTTCTGAAAAGCGCGACCATTCCATAGTCTGCGTGGTGTCGGAACCGCGAGATATCCCGCCAATAGAGCGAACGGGTACGTTTTCGGGCGTATACCATGTGCTTGGGGGTGCCCTTTCGCCGCTTGAGGGCATCGGTCCAGAGCGCCTTCGCATCGCCGAGCTGATGGCCCGCCTTACGGATGCCTCTATTAAAGAAGTTATCTTGGCAACAAACCCAAACATTGAAGGCGAAACAACGGCCAGTTATCTCGCACGGCTTATCAAGCCCCTGGGTGTAACGGTATCGCGCCTGGCAAGTGGTTTGCCCGTAGGTGGTGACCTCGAATTTGCGGATGAGGTTACGCTTGGTAGGGCAATCGAGTCCCGATTGGAACTATAGTGCTAGGAAAGGCGCTGCGCCGAATGAAGGTAGAAGTCGCGTCGCCTTATCAGGTGACCAAACATGGCATCCTCGCATAGCCAATGCATGAATTCTACTTCCGTCCTCAAGGGTGGCAATGATTAAAAAGAGTCCCTCGGTATATCCAAGGGACTCTTTTTCGTAATAGCACCAGAAACTATTGGTGTTGTTCCGGTGCATGTGCGGCAAAGAACAAAGATAGGAATCCTAGTCCTGATTCTTTTCGTGTTGTAAAGAATAGTCTCTTATAAAAGAGGGAACTTCTTCTATCTCCATATTGAGCACAACGGATAGTTCGCCGTAAATACGTCTTTGAGCGTCATCGAGCAACTTCTTATAGGTTAAGGATGCTCCATGTTTCTTGCTTTCTTGCTCCTGTATGCGTACGTGCATCGATTTGCAGACTAATAAAAGTGAAAGAAAGTCGTTTGAACGAATCAGCTCGCGGAAGTGTTCTTGAACCAAATGGGAATTGGTGTCCTGAAAGGTATCCGGCTCAAGGTCGAAAACCATGTCAAGCGAACGTAATGCCTCTTCTTTATTAAGGGTGTGTCGTAATTCAGCACTGCGTGAGTGGGGCACATAGGCCTTTCCGAGCCGTTTTTCTATTGGGGCAAGTATGTAATAGAGCTCGTTTTCGTCTCCGGCGAGAGAAACGTGAGCATCGTTTTGAATTACTTGGCAGATTCCCAGAGATGAGTAGATGACGTATTCGCCGACTTCATAAGGCATACAGTCGCCTTCTTTCTAAAACAACTTTGCAACAATGATAAACCTACGAAGTGTCATGTATGTGTAAATGCACACAACTTAAGGCGAACGGCAGTTTGCTGACCTGGGGTTTTGCAAAATAGTAAAGCAAAGTTGAAAAAAGTTACAATTTTCCCCTTGCAATCACCCCGAAGCGGGGTATTATAACTAAGCCTT
>OGQH01003089.1_pt1 | contig 10079 bp, 7 predicted proteins | sample 1553181 | NCBI WGS metagenome assembly OGQH01 (sample SAMEA2579946, study PRJEB22360) | human gut metagenome | biome: human gut; feature: human-associated habitat; material: faeces | place: Denmark | collected 2008/2010 | reverse complement strand
TTATTCCATCAGCATCATAAAGATAAGAAATGACATGACCGTTTTCAAATTCTATACGACTCGGTAAATTTAAACAATTATATTGGATATTCAATATTTTCTTGTTCAAATCTTTCGTCATATTACCATTTTCATCATATTCATATTCAGCTTCTTTGTTTACTCCGTCTTTGAAATCAAAGCCATTGCCGTAAACAGAATTTGTAGCCCTATCTGATACTGATTTTAGTTGGTTCCCATTATAGGACATTGCCAGATCATCTATCAAGCCGTATCCGGTAGATGAAGTCTGTCCGGAACGTTTGATCCCTAAAATATTACTCATCTTATCGTATCCGGTTACTTGTTCATTGAAGCGATTCTGATTTTGAACGAGAACACTGCCTTCTCCATACACCGCATTCGTCAAACGATTCAAATTATCATAAGTAAAGTGGTAGCCTCTCATTATATCATCTTCACCCGATTTCCAAACCATACTGCTGATATTACCATTGTAATATGGAATACCCGTTCCGTCCGTATAATGCAATACTTGCTCAAAAGATGAACCAGTGATACCAGTTAGCCAACTACGAATATTATACGAATAAGACGTATTCAACAGACCGTTATGGAACGTCTTCCGGGATAAGCGTCCCAAATCATCATACACATTGTCAATAAGAATCACTTCCTGAGCATCTCCCAAACGATGCAGCGCCTTTACAAGACGTTCGGCGTGATCATACTCATAGGTATAACTGTCACTCAAAATCTCATTTCCAGCCCCGGTCTGACGGTGTAAATGCCGCAAGGCGTTCCCATTAAAATCATAGGAAAAGAAATCACGGTCCATACCACCTAAATGGTTGTCAGAAACAGTTTGAGAAAGGCGACCACGATCATCATAATACATCACTGAGTAATTGTAGGGAGAATCCACTCCATATTCACCATTACGATACTGATCGTATGCATCCGTATGCAACTTAGCTATTCCTGTCAACATTCCTTTAGCACCGGATGACGTAGCGGCAAAACCTTCTTCATGGGTATATCTAAATTCATCTCTTGCCGAAAGATCTGTCCGATACATAAAGTCATAGTTATCATAATAATTGATTACCTGAACTAATGGTTTCGGCCCCACTAATCCTGCCATAAGACTTCCACTAAACTGATACCCCCCATATTCAGTACTTCCTACGTATTGACAAACATACCAATTCGACAATCCACTAAAAATAGGTTTTAAATAAGGATTATCAAACGGATCAATCGCAACTTTACATACTCCCTGCAAGCATACACGACCGAATGCATCCGGAATACTAAATTTCCATTCTCCTCTTTTACGTTCCTCGCCATTCTGGCTAAATATAAGATTGTTGTTTACATTATAGACATAGTATTCCCATGAAATTCCTGGAAGCTTTTTAGCCATGAGGTTTCCCGCCACATCATATTTATACAAATATCCATACATATCGAGTTTTTCTGCAGGAATATTACCTACACTCAACTGATCGGACAATGCAGGAGGAAGAACAGCACAAAGTTTTCCCAAATCATCATAAATATAGTAAGTATCCGACAATTGCTTATCCCCTTTCAGTCTTGATTCTATACGACGTTCCAGAACGGTTCTTTCCAAACGGTCTTTAAATTCAAACAAAGTGACTCCATCTTCATCCTCTGAGCGTGTAACAAGCAAGCTTCCATTTTCATACTGTTTACTTACACTAATATTTAATGCTTCTCTTGCCCCATTGATCAATTGAAAACCGAAACAACCTAAAGTATCATTACCAGCGATATTAACGTACTCATCTATTTTCAATGATCTGCCATTTTCACGCCATACTCTCCCCGGATTATGCTGTTTAATTACTTTTTCCAAAGGAGAATTTTCGTAGGTAAAGGTTAAATACGGATAAGCATCTCCTCCATAAGTATTGCGTGCCAATTCTCCACAAGAAGCTACAGATATGAAATCACCTGTGTTTTGTGTCGTTACAGCTGGCAACCATGTATTGGCTTTACGCCCCCACCCATCATATTCTTGTAGGGTTACTAAATCTTTATGACTAGGACTCACACCTTGTTGTACCGTTTCTTTCGAACGCCCCAGCCCATCATAGTAATTAACCACAAGCATACCTTCTTCCTTATTTCCTGTCCTACTCTTGAAAACAGAAACAGCATTTTTGCCAAAACGTTCGGGCAATAGATCATTTCCCCAATTTATTGCAGGAAAAGGAATAGCCGGCATCGGCTGTTCTTCCGGAGCAAGTCCTTTTGTCTCTATTGACAGAGTCATGATATAAAATAAAGGAAGTGGTCGAATTGAGTCCATCGGCAAGACCGGATCTATTGGCGGAAAAGGATCAATCGGCGGAAAAGGCTTTATTGGTTCATGCGGGTCGATCGGTTTAATATCAAAAGTATTAGTTTTCAATACACTTGCAGCATTCACACCATTATCATCAGGAACAAGAATATCTTTGTTCTTTTCTATTACAGTCGATGTCAAACAATATGTACCGGCAAATAACAAAAGAGTATCAGTGAAACTCACTGATGATAAAGAATCCGGATCAACACTTTTCGCATTCTGATAATACACCTGATTAGTGAGCAAATTATCATCTGTTATTTTTAATTGACATTCCAATTGTCCCGGAACTTTCTCCATTTCCATTCCCATAGTGAAATAATTAGACTTAAAAGAAATATATAATGGTTCTTTCACACGAAACAAGTAGTTTGCGCAACTCACTGACGATGTATCAGAAATGTTTATATGGTCCAGATGTTTTGTTTTAACCATATCCCTCTTCAACGTGTCATATTCGAGCTTACCTATCTCATTCTGCAAAGAATTCTGCGCAGGTATTTCTATCGAAAATCCTGATAGCAAAATTAGAAGTAATATTATTTTATGCAATTTCATAGTTGTCCTCCTTTCTCTATGGCTACTTCTCCACTTTCAATCTTGGAGCCATAATAATAATTGTAATCATATATATTTAATATCCGTTTTTGATAATCTCCATCTTTAAATTCCATAATATAATTCTCTGTCAGGCGACCCAGAAAATCATATTTATAAAACACAGTGATTCCATTAGGCTTTGTTTCTGAGACCAAACGCAACTCATTTGTATATTTGTAAATATAGAAATGCGTTCCGGATATCTTATGCCTGATATTTTCTATTTTTAGCAAATTAGTTGCAGAGATATCGGATGAAGAGAAATCCTTCACATTCATTCCCAATGCTTCTTCCACTTGATTAAGAGTGGCATTTTCTATCCGTGATATTAACCGTTGACCTTCAGCTCCCCATATCAATACAACGGGCGTTGACTCTTCGTGAAGATATATAGGATTCCCATAACCATCCACAGCCTGCACAGTGTAATGTTTATGCACATAACCATCTCTATCTGTACTAATCTGCTTTATATAAGGTATAGGACCCATATACTGATATACCTCTTTTAAATAAGAGCCGCCTGTCTGTTCTTTTTTACTAGAAACCGGAGATAGTATATGTGCTTCTTCCATCCATTTATATTCCGGTAAAGTTGCAGCATAAACATATTCTGTCAGAGTACTTTTTCCATCGCTGTTTCTACCGGCTATTTGGCTTAACTGCTTATACTTATTATATTGATACGCCTTTTCTATAACAAATGCCGTATTTCCCGATTGAGGATAAAGAGTTTCTATAACAGAGTCGGTCAGATAAGCATGTGTATATGTACGAGTTAAAGTCCCCACTTTTCCTAGCATGAAATTGTCTAAATCTGTACAAAAGAACAACACCATTTGATCAGCTGTTACAAATGAGCCTGGAGTTACCTCTTTGTATCGGTAATTCACCTTCTTTCGCAAACGATCATTGACATCATAGTATTCTTCAGACAACAACTTTCCTCTCTCCATAGAACGACTGCTAAATGGCATTGTATAAGAGTTCCCTTCAAACATAGAATAAAAAGCAAGCTCGTCATAATGAGTATTACCATAAATATCCTCATTATAGTTAGAGTAATGACGCACAATATAACCTTGCGACTTATTATCTTTGTCGAACGCTTCTTCAATTACACAAGAATAACCTACATCCGGTGTATTCAGATTAGTAACTGATGGGAAAAAACCTCCCTTTGATTTGAGATATAACGATATTGCATTCTTAGGATCAGGCTCCTTATCTCCATCCTTAAGAGTATACACCATCTCATTAACAGGAAGACTTTTCAATATTCCACTACTTTTTCCAAATCGGTCACGGGTATTCGAATAGTAATATTGCTTGGCACCAAGCACATTATCTTCATTATCCAGATTGGTAATACGCCGAATACGCAAACCGCCTGCAGTACCACTTTTGTCTGTTAATGACATCAAAGAAGGAGCTACCACTTTTGAATAGTTGTTCAATTCATATTCAAAACGGCTTTTTCCACCTGTTGGATAAATGACTTCCGTCAAGACCTCTGCCAAAGTATATTGCAAACTACTATAAGTCTGAGAAAAATTAGGTATCTCGGCAAAAGCAACACTTCCTCCTGTATAATATCCCCACGAATCGGCAATCGGGCGTACATAATCATTTGGCATACGTTTTTCCGAATTATAAAGAAAACGATATTCAGGTACGCGACCTCCGGTCAAATTCTCAGGTATATTATACCAAGTAAGAAAATAAAATCCATGTGGGTGCCATACATAGTTAGGGATCAAATCCGGATTCCCTGAACGTTCCGTAATTAAAGACAATTTAGTACGATTATTCCTTGCATAGTCAAAATATATAGTTTTCAAAGCCTTGGAGTTCTTTCCTTTCACATAAATACAATGAAGAATTTTATGTTGTAGTTTTGATTTAATCGATTGACGCAATGTTGCCTGATCGGTATTATCAATTTGGTTTCCTAAAAACAGAGTAAATTGATTAGCCGGGTCTTCAAAATTCATGTTATCTATATCCTGACGGTCATAATTTGCATTGTCTTTCCATGCCAAATAACTATCAACAAACTTATCTCCATATCCGTATTCATTGTAATAATTGAATTCCAATATCTCGTTAGGTGTTTTTATAGTCTTTAAATTAACTGGGAAAAGCAGATACCCAGTCATCCCTGAACGCCCACTTTGTATACCACTATAAGTGCATGGTATGTTGGTCACCACTTTCTGTTGGGGTACATAACGAAGATCACACATGATAGCTGAAGTGTCATAACTGAATTCTATTACCCGCTTGTCTACGGTTGTTATTTTGGACAACCTCCAGGTAGTAGCTATTAAATCACTGTTATAGCGGGCATAATAAGGAATACTATATTCAGTAGCGTTGATTCCACCAAATTCATACCTGCATCCATCAGGAGTAATCAGCGTAAATTTATTGAAAAAACGATTGTTTCTTGTGCTTGCTCCCCATCTACTTACATCAAGACGTTTTCCGACTTCCGACAAACTAAGAAAGCCTTCCCCATCAACAGGATTAAATTCCACACGTATATCCTGATCAGAAACAACATTCCACTCTCCATTACCGGCATAGTAGAAATTTCCAGAATAACCACAAACACTAAACGAAAATTCGTCAGCAGTTAATTCATAATAATCATTTTCCGTGCTTTGTATATGCATCGTTTCTGCTTTAAACTGTTCATTACTGATATTTTTCAATTTAGAAGCATGTGCATAATAACCCGGAGCATATCCATTTGATTGACATTTCTCATCATACATTCCACGAACAGAACGTGTAATATAGCCGCCTGCTATAAGATTCCATCCAAGTCCAAGACAACCAGACTGGGAATTAGGCTTTACCGAAGCCAAATGATAACTTGCAGCAAGTGATAACGAATAGTTACCAGCTTTCAATTCATAAATAGGCACGGATATATCCGGAACTCCCGTATATAAACTAACTGGAACTTTTCCATATTCTCCCAAACCGGCTATTTCCGGACTGGGTACATTTTTAATAGGTATTTGTTGCTGACCTATACAGTTGAAACTGAATATTGCCAGAAAAACAAATACTGATAGTAGTCTTTTTTTCATATTCTTTGATATATAATAGTTTCTTAAATAAAATCACAATACTAAGAAACTCCCTGCCCGATAAAGTAGCGCGCATATTCCCATGACAGGGAGTTCCCGTTAATTACTTCTCTTACAGATTCATCGCATTAGCACCCAATACGCCTGCCACAGCCGACGCTACCGCGATAACCACCTTCAGGATCATATCCCATACAGATCTCTTCATTGCCATCATTTACCTCCTTTCTTGTTCTTTAAATAGTTTAGTTTACTCTGTGTTTCTTCCGTGTCTTCTGCCGCAAATTCTTTAAATTCCTGCTCGGCATCAAAGCACGGACACGCCTTCATCCACTCTTCCGGTTCTATCTCTCCATTACCGTTCCTGTCCGGCGAGAGATCCCGATGCCCGCACACCCGGCAGCCGGGGAATACCTCCAGCAGCTGATGAATCAGCAGCCGAAGCGTAGCACGCTGTTCCGGCGTCCGGGTGTCTGCCGGGCGTCCCCGACAGTCCAGACCGCCTTCATAGCAGATTCCGATACTGCTGGCATTAAAACCTTTTGCGTGTGCACCGATGCGTTCGACAGGGCGGGTAAGATGCACCGTTCCGTCTTTGCGGATGTAGTAGTGATAGCCTGTTCCGTTGAAACCACAGCGGCGGTGCATCAGGTCCAAAGCCTCCGGAGAAAGCGTACGATTCCCCTGCGTGGCGGTACAATGCACCACGATCAAATTGATAATTCTCATGTGAATAAGTGATTACTAGTTAGTTAAGTTTCCGATTTAGTTTAGTCGTTCGTTCTTATATTTTGTGTTGTGACGAAAGGTTATACTGTCGGGTCCGGTGCTTCCTCACCACCTCCTTCGCCACCATCGCCGCCACCCGGCTTATTTGTATTTCCACTGCCGGAAGCCGGAGTGTCTGTACGGTCGAAGCGCACACACTTCGCACCGGTCACCAAAGAGCGGGTAGCGGTAGTCCGATCGGGGTTCTTGGTGAAGTTGGGAAGGAAACGGACCGTAAGAGAAGCTTGCGCAGCCGACACTTCTTCCGAAGTCTCCACCCCTTTACCGTTGGATTTCATCACCATGCGGAAAGTCCCGAAACCGTCAAGCGACACGCTTTCCGATGCTTGTAGATGCTGCCCCATCACAGTCACCAGGTTATCAAGCGTATTCTTCACATCACCCGGGGAGAGAGACGAGTAAGCGGCAATCTCTTTAGCAATCTGCGAAGTGCTGATATTAGCCGTGTATATCACACGGGGATGAAACATTTTTTTGTGATTTTTGTCTTCCAGAACAGACTGGAATGACTTGTACAATACTGCCATAATCGTAATAGTTTTTTTGTGTTAATAATTTCGTTTAGTTTTGTCCTCAAGCTTAATGACATTGCAAAGATAGGAGCATTATTCAGACTGACCTAATCATTTTTTCAAAGTGCGTTCATAAATTAATTAATTATACTCAGCAGGTAGTGCCCGGGCAATCTGATCTTTCCATTGCTCCCCCGGATGGTATTAAATCCTTTCCAAACAGGGTTTCCAATAGCTCCGAAGTTACTTTTAAGAATAATGGCATATTGTTCGGAAGGCGGAACTTTGTAAAGCCGCAGGTTATCTGTCAGTCCCTGGAAGTTACGCTGCACACCATCGCATGGCGGTTGCAGACAGTCAATATCTTCCTGTGTCACAGCCGTTCTACTTTTCAAATATTTTCCTCCTTCATCTCCTCCTTGAGGAGGGTTAGGGAGGTGGTTTACTTTGTTTTGATTTATTTTTATTTGTTTTCTTTTGTTTTGTGTACCCGATGTTGCAATTTCATCCTCCATTGTTACAGAATCGGAGCTTGATGTTACCGTACAGGCGGTCTTGTGATCAGCATCACCGTTTAACGCTTCCGCACATTCGCTATCCAAAGAATCATCCGTACTACTTTTACCGCTCTGAGACGAACGGTATGAGGTGATTTCTTCCGATTCCAGCAGGCAGTAGTCCGGCTCTATCAGCGCACTGCTACGCCGCTTGGTGATGAAAAGATACTGCCGCTGGATGTCGGCGGAAGTCAGGATGTTGTATTGCCGGAAAAGTCCGACATCAAACAAGCCATATTCCACGGACAGACTGATGATACGCTTCACATCATCCAGTTCCGTACTGTAAAGGCTGTCCACAAGCTCCTCGTAAAATTCGTCACCGACAGAGATATAATACCCTTTCCCGGCATAGATGTACGACAGCGTTTCCACCAGTGTGGCAAAGGCAGAATCACCTTCACGTCTCATAATTCGGCGCACCATCCGATCGTGCATAAAGCTGGTGCTCATGGGGAAATAATCCAGTCCCCGTTTTATTCTTCCCATAGCGTATTCAGTTTTTCTTTTTCTTGTTTCCGTGAGATACTTTCTGCCACAACCTGACGGGCATGAAGAATAAGAAGCATCCGCAAAGCGGGGTCTTTCACCTCGGTTATCACCGGATAAGAAACAGGTTTGTTTTCAAATGATGTACATCGTCTCAAATCACGACGCTTGCGGGTGTTTGCCTTGCGACACTCCTTGCAATAATTGTCAAGGGTCCCGGTGCGTTTGTTTGTATAAAAGGCCTCATGCGGTAGCTCCCGTTTGCAGCACCCGCAAATGTGCAGAGATTGATTCATTAAAGGTTCCATATTGATTTTGCGTTTTAAAGTTTTCATGCTTAAATATTTGTTTATGTGATTATCGGACATATAGTTCCTGCATATTGGGGATATATGGCCAGCGTATTGGATCTATAGCTCCTGTATGCAGGATATATAGATGCTGTAAACCGACTCAATATCACTGGTGTTCATCCGATACAGAATCTTCCGGAAGGGGGTGGATGAGGCATTTTACAACCTTTCATAAACTTTTTGCCGTTTTTCATGGTTATTCTATTTTTAATTTATATTTTTGAAACATATTTCTAAGTTTGCTGCTACAAAGATAAAGCAGTTTTCTCACATAAAACAAACGGTTTTAGAAATTAACGCTAAAAAATTATATAACTGACTATCAATGAACGAATAAGAAGTTCTAATATATTTACACTAATTTAAAACAAGAATAAAATGGATACATTTCTAGATGTTTCGGGAATAGTAAAGCGTGCCAAGCAGGCGCTCGACTTTAAAAAGGACAGTGAACTGGCCAGCTACTTAGGTGTTTCACGTGCAACATTATCCAACTGGTGCGCCAGAAACCGGATTGACTTTCATCTGCTGCTCAACAAAATGAGAGACGTAGACCTCAATTGGCTGCTGGTGGGGAAGGGTACGCCCAGACATCAAGCCAAGTTCTGCGAAAGCGATTTAGCAAGCGGTGAGGTCCAGATGATTCACAACCCTAAAACAGTAGAGGCGTTGGACGACCGCAGCGTTGCCCTATATGATATTACAGCTGCCGCCAACCTGAAAACGTTGCTCACCAACAAGCGACAGTATATGGTAGGAAAGATACAGATTCCAAGCATTCCCTTATGTGACGGAGCCGTCTACATCAGTGGCGACAGCATGTATCCGATACTGAAATCGGGAGACATCGTAGGCTTTAAAGAGATCAACAGTTTCAGCAACCTTATTTACGGCGAAATGTATCTGGTTTCGTTTACTATCGAAGGGGACGAGTACTTGGCGGTGAAATATGTGAACCGCTCGGAAAAGGAAAGATGTCTCAAGCTGGTAAGCTACAACGCTCATCACGACCCAATGGATATCCCTTTCAGCACCATCAATGCAATGGCAATCGTGAAATTCTCCATCCGCAGGCACATGATGATGTAATTTGAATGACGCTTCTTTTGCTCCGGAAAGAGGAAAAGGGCAAAGTTTAAACGAAGTGAACCCCGAAAGTTTATTGTCTGACTTTCGGGGTTCATTTCATTTTGAAATACCTTCTTTAATATATTGCATGGGCTGACTAAAAAGTCGGCAGTATCTCAAATCTCCTCCTTCGGGAAGGAGGAGTACCCGCAGGGGGAGGTGGTAGGTGAATA
>OGQH01003085.1_pt1 | contig 10104 bp, 4 predicted proteins | sample 1553181 | NCBI WGS metagenome assembly OGQH01 (sample SAMEA2579946, study PRJEB22360) | human gut metagenome | biome: human gut; feature: human-associated habitat; material: faeces | place: Denmark | collected 2008/2010 | reverse complement strand
ATGGAATTTCGCATTGAGGACTTTGTGCGAAATGCCGCGTCTCTTTAACATACCGCTCAGAAGTTCGGATGTCTCAATGGTGATGGTACCAACCAGAACCGGCTGTCCCTTTTCATGGGCTTTTTCAATTTCATCCACAACGGCATGGAATTTTTCTTTTTTGGTCATGTATACCGCATCATCCAGGTCTTTACGGAGAACCGGTCTGTTGGTAGGGATTTCAACTACGTCCATTCCGTAGATATCACGGAACTCTTTTTCTTCGGTAAGTGCAGTACCGGTCATGCCGGCTTTCTTTTTATATTTATTGAAGAAGTTCTGGAATGTGATCGTTGCAAGTGTCTTGCTCTCACGTTTTACCTTTACATGCTCTTTTGCCTCGATTGCCTGATGCAGGCCATCCGAGTAGCGTCTTCCCGGCATGATACGTCCGGTAAACTCGTCTACGATCAATACTTCATCATCTTTTACTACATAATCCTGATCACGGTGCATCAGACTGTGTGCACGCAGTGCCAGGTTGATATTGTGCTGGATCTCCAGGTTCTCCGGGTCGGAAAGGTTATCGATCTGGAAGAACTGTTCTACTTTCTTAACACCGTCCTGTGTCAGTGTTACGACTTTATCTTTTTCATTTACGATATAGTCACCGGTCTCTGTGATCTCCTCGCCCATAATGGCCGACATTTTAGTCACTTCACCGCTGGCTTCACCACGCTCCAGCTGTTTTGCCAGAATGTCGCAGACTTCGTACAGTTTTGTGGACTTGCCGCTCTGACCGGAAATGATCAGCGGTGTACGTGCCTCATCGATCAGAACTGAGTCCACCTCGTCGATGATCGCATAATGCAGATCTCTCTGAACGAGCTGTTCTTTATAAATAACCATGTTATCACGCAGATAATCGAAACCGTCCTCGTTGTTGGTGATGTAAGTGATATCGCAGTTATACTGTTTACGTCTCTCTTCACTGTCCATGGAATTCAGTACACATCCAACGGTCAGACCAAGAAACTCATGGACTTTTCCCATCCACTCAGAATCTCGACGTGCCAGATAATCATTGACCGTTACTACATGAACTCCTTTTCCTTCCAGAGCGTTCAGATATGCCGGTAAGGTAGATACAAGTGTTTTACCTTCACCTGTTCTCATCTCTGCGATACGCCCCTGATGCAGAATGATACCTCCAATCAGCTGTACACGGTAATGTTCCATATTCAGTACGCGTCGTGCAGATTCACGAACGGTAGCGTATGCCTCAGGAAGCAGGTCATCCAGAGTCTCTCCTTCTGCCAGTCTTTTTTTGTATTCTGCTGTTTTGCCTCTCAGTTCTTCGTCAGAGAGCTCTATCATTGTCGGACGCAGTTTTTCAATTTTTTCAACCAGCGGCATAATTCGCTTTACTTCACGTTCACTATGCGTACCGAACATTTTCTGAAACACATTCATTGTCTATATTCTCCTATCACATTAATTACCTTAAAAAACAGTTCCATTCTATCACTTTATCACTTCATAGACAATTAAATTTTTGTAAATAACCTATGAACAGCGGATAAGAACTTAAAAAGTTGCCGCAGACATGCGTTCACCAAAAAATCTACGGCTGAACTGTGCATCCTGCGGCAGCTATTGATTTATTTTACTGTTTTATTTCAGATGGTGTAGCTCTTTTATCCGGTCGATCCTAGCACTCCGGCTCGATCAGTCCGTATGTATTTCCTTTTCTCTTATACACAACGTTGACTTCGTCTGTATCTGCATTACGGAATACAAAGAAACTGTGTCCGAGCAGTTCCATCTGTACACATGCATCTTCCGGGAACATCGGTTTCATACCGAACTGTTTTGTACGGATGATCTTTACTTCCTCTTCTTCACCTTCGTTCTCTTTTTCGATGAATTCTTTGCGGAGGTTTCCTCCGTCTTTATGTTTGCCTATAATTTTTGTCTTATATTTACGAAGCTGTCTTTCAATGACTTCTTCCACAAGATCAATAGAAACATACATATCATTGCTTACCTGCTCTGAGCGGATGATATTTCCTTTTACCGGAATGGTTACTTCGATTTTCTGTCTGTCTTTTTCCACGCTCAAAGTTACAATAATCTCTGTCTCAGGAGTGAAATATTTTTCAAGCTTTCCAAGCTTTTCTGTGACTGCACTTCTTAACCCCTCTGTCACTTCGATATTTTTTCCACGAATTGTAAAACGCATGATACCCAACTCCTTTGCATCTATATTTGCAGTTGAAACTGCTATGTGAACATTATAGCAATTTTCCACAATATTTTCAATCACTTTTGCAAAGTTTTTAGTTTTTTTATACTATCTTATGAATTCTCATCCAAATTGGCGGCACACACACGCAGAACTTCCCGGTAAGGCATGTTTCCCCCAAAGAGATCCAGTGCACTTCCTATCGTAACATCGATGTGATCTCTGCCAAGTTTTTTCAGTTCCTGAAGATCCGCAAAGCTTCCCACGCCACCGGCATAGGTGACCGGTATGCCCTGCCATCTTCCGAGCATATCTGCCAGTTCTCTTTCGATTCCCTGTGCTTTTCCTTCTGCATCCACTGCATGCACCAGAAATTCATCGCAGCAGCCGGAAAGTTCGTCAAGTACCTTCTCGCTTAACTTTACATCGGTAAACTTCTGCCAGCGGTCTGTGACGATAGAGTATCCGTCTTCTTTTCTGCGGCAGCTTAAATCCAGCACCAGATGTTCTTTTCCGACTGTCTGAAGCAGTTTTTCCAGATTTTTTCGGTAAAAAACGCCGTTTTTAAATACAAAGCTGGTAACGATCACATGAGAAGCTCCGGCTTCCAGAAAATCTTTCGCATTCTCATCGGTAATGCCGCCTCCGACCTGCAGTCCTCCTGGATACGTCCGAAGTGCCAGCATGGCCTGCTCTTTTGTTTTTTCATAAAACGGAGAATCTTTTGCATTCAGCAAAATCACATGTCCGCCGCTTATCCGGTCTTTCTGATACATCTCTGCAAAAAATGCCGCATCCTGTGTAGAGACAAAATTTTCCTTTGCCTGATCTCCTTCGTCTCTTAAGCTTCCTCCTACGATCTGTTTTACTTTTCCGTTATGTATATCAATGCATGGTCGAAATCTCATACGTTTCTCCTCTTTTTCTGTTATTCAGATCCGACTCTCGAAAACTGACTCTCGATTCCTGTCGTCTCTTTGCATGTTCCTGTCAAAATTGCTATGCATCTGCACGCTGGTCTGATCATTCTACCCACACAGAACCTCTGACGTTTTCATTATAGAAAAGCCTGTTTTCTTTGTCCAGCAGATATTCTCCGGATTTTTGAGAATTGCTTTGTAGCAAAATAATTTTCGTACATCTGGCTGTAAATCCAAAAAAGAAGCCACAGAGGCAACGTTTCTGCCCCCATGACTTACCTCAGCGAATCCTCATCTTTACTCGGTCATACGACTGCGGCCGGTTGTCTCACCGGTCAGGTCATCAACCACATCTCCGACTGCATCACCTGCATCACGGACGATATCGCCTGCATCATCGAGTACTCCATCTGCTCCGTCTGTGCGGCGTGACTGTGAAGTGTCCGACTGATTTCTCTTCTTTTTTGTGCTGTTATTCTTCTGTGTGTTGCTTTCTGCCTGTGTACCGCTGCTTCCGTTTTGCATATTGCTTTCCGTCTGTATACCATTGCTTCCGTTCTGCATATTGCTTTCCGCCTGTGTACCATTGCTTCCGTTCTGCATATTGCTTTCGCTTCCGCTCGTTGCCGATGTATTTCCGTTTCGGTTGCTGCATCCTGTGATACCGGAAAGTGCACAGACAATTCCAAGGACTGCCAGCATGCTTCTTGTTCTTCTCATAGTCTTCTCCTTTTCTTTGCTTTTTCGGAGCTTCTTATGCCCATCCTTAATATGCATCCTGTGTACTTTTTTTATTCATGTTCCTTCGTGTCGATTTTGATTTTCAAAGCACACCCATTGTTATCTTCATTATTCTTTCAGGTTGATATCAAACCGGATTCTTTTTCGGAAAATCCTTCTGCAAAACTGTTTTCCGTCAAATGGGATCAGCGGATAGAGATAACTTTCTCCGGATACTGTACGGTTCAGAAGCAGACTTAAGAACGTGATCACCAGACCTGCCGCATATCCGGTAAGTCCGAAAACCGCCGTCAGGATCAGCAGCAGAATCCGCATAAATTTCAGGGCGTATCCCAGTTCATAGCTTGCCTGCGTGTAATTTGCGATTGCCACAAATGCCATATATAACATCGTCTCTGCATTAAACCACCCGGATTGGACTGCAAATTCACCGACAACAAGACCGGCGATCACACTGAGTGGCGTTGTCAGCATACCCGGCGTATTAATCGCTGCCAGTTTCAGACCGTCGATTGCAAATTCCAGGATCAGCAGCTGTGCAAAGACCGGAACATAGAGATCTCCGCTTATTTTAATAAATGCAAACTGCGGTGGTATCCACTGCGGATTCTGTAAAAAAAGCAGCCAGGTCGGGGTCAGAAGCAGTGTCAGCAGTGCTATGACAAACCTTGTAACACGAAGATACGTGCCGGTCACCGGCGGAAAATAAAAATCATCGGCTTCTTCCATAATGTCAAACACCGATACCGGAAGGATCATGACTGCCGGAGAGTTATCCGTTAAAAGCACAATTTTCCCATCCAGGATCTCAGCTGCTGCCGTATCCGGACGCTCCGTATATTTAAATTTCGGAAATGGATTGTACCACTTATGTGGATAAAGACATTCTGCAAGACTCTCCTGGTTCATTGCCAGGGCATCCGTTCTGATCTGCTCCAGTCTTTTTTCGATCTGCTGCAAGAATCCGGAATCCACACGATCTTCCATATAGCACAGCACCACATCAGTATGCGAAGTGCTTCCGACATTTTTCATCTCCATGGACAGTTTCGGATTGCGAATTCTCCTTCGGATCAGTGCTGTATTGGATACGATGGTTTCCACAAAACCATCCCTTGGTCCTCGCAGTACTTTGTCTTTGTCCGGCTCTTCGACACTTCGCATCGGATAGGTACGACAGTCCATGGCAAAGCATCTGGAATACCCGTCAATAAACAGACACATCACGCCCGATAAAATCTGCGTTGTGATCTGCTCACAGTCCTCTAAAAGTTCGACTTCTACATAGGGCATGGCATCTCTTGACAGCTCTTCGCTGTCTTCCGGCAGATCTTCCGGGGTCACAGAATAAAAGAATTCCAGTAACTTTTCCACAATGCTCTCTTTTAAAAATCCGTCCACAAAGTAATAGACTGCTTTTCGGTCTGCTACCATCGTCGTTCTGCTGATGATGTCAAAATTTTTGTCCGTCCGCAGAATCCGGCGGAAATATTTCTGATTTTCTTCCAGGCTTGTCGATAGCTTCTGCTGCACATTTTTCACCTCTTCTTATTAGTCACTATCGTGATTATTTCCATTTTTCTGTGTTTTATTCTTTTAGACTCCATTCTTCCAGTCATACTTACCTGAAATCCGGCAGTCGATTCCGGGCTTCTTTACTGATATTTACTTATTTTTATCTGATATGTCTTTTCTTTCTGAAAAACCATAATATCATGCTCGATGCTGCCATCAGACCTGCGAAGATCCACATTTCCATCCAGGATGCATCACCTGTTTTGGCTGCCGTCACAGCGTTTTCATTATCCGGTGTATTATCTGATGAAAATCCTGAATGGTCGTTTCCGGTTGTTTTATCAAAGTTCTCGGTATCCACACGTTTTTCTGTCTGCACCTGTGCTTCTTTCGTCAGTTCCACCTTGTATTTCTGGACATTTGCAACTGCTTTGACTTTAATCTTTTGATTTTTCGGTTTCTGATAACCTTTTGGCACTTTCTCGACCTGAATGGTATACCAGGATGGGATTACTTTTTCTTTCAAAGCAGTAAGTGTCACATGTTTCCAGATTTTCTTTCCTTTTTCATTAACCACACTGATCTTTACCCCTTCCAGTGGTGTCTGCGTCTTTTTGTCAACGGCTTCGATTTTAATCACTGTCGGACGGATCTCTACCTCAAAATCCTGTATTTCTGACGTATCTTCTCTTACCGTGATCTTCGTCTGTGCCGGAAGTACATAGCCATCCGGTACACGGTCTGTTTTCACCTGATAACTGCCAGACGGAACACGTGTATAGGCTTCCGGAAGTTCCAGTGACCGCTCCTCAAACAGATCTCTGATATGTACATAAATCCCAGACCGGATCGTTCTTGTCTGCTTCTTTTCTGCTGCTGAAGACAATGCATAGCCGGTAATCCGGATACAGATTGGTTCCACCAGAACTTCAAATTTCTGTACTTCCGCTGTATCTTTCACCTCAATGTCTGTCACATCCGGATGTACATAACCTTTCGGAATTTCATCCACTACGATCTTATAGTGCCCGATCGCCACTTTTTTAAAGATTTCTGCCTGTTCTGTTCCGGACTCCCAGATGCCGTCCCGTTCCATCGGACTGTTTTCTTTCAGGAGCGTCTCGCCCTGCGGCGTCTCCAGGTGAGCTTTTACATTTCCAAGCGGAACTTTTTTATCTCCGTCTTTTTCAAAGACAGTGATATGAACTTCCGTCGGCGGGTCCTGCATTTCCAGTTTCTGTCCCTGATAAGTGCCATCTTCCTCTTTATGATCTTCCATCTGAAATACCTGTTCTGCTGCTGTTGCATAGCCAGGTGCCGGTGAAAGTTCCCGTAAGGTATAGGTTTTTCCGATTTCCAGCCCTTCCACGCAATGCTCTTCTTTCTCTGTGATCCAGCTTTCGATACAGGTATTTTCCTGATAAATGGCCAGTTTTGCTCCTTCTAACAGTTCTTTTGTATCGGATGCCGTCTTCTTCACAAACACTTTTGTGATCTGATTTTCAAAGATAGCCTGGAATTTCTGTACTGCCATCCCTTCTTCTTTCCAGGATGCATCAATCTCTTCTGTCTGTGCTGTCCGGATATAGCCATCCGGTGCCGCAATCTCACGGACTTCATACTTTCCAAGTGGCAGGTCGCTGACAAACAACAAGTTTCCTTCTTTATCACTTTTCTGTGTTTCCAGTAAAGTTCCTTTTTCCAGAAGAACTTCTCCTTTTGCTGTTTTGATATCCTCTGCTGCATACAGTCCGAAAACTGCACCTTCCAGCATTTTCTGTGGATTTTCTTTATCGCATTTTGTCACCCGGATCTCCACTTTCTGGCGTTCGTTGTATACCGGGACCTCTGCTTCTGTGACATCTGCTTCACTTCCATCTGAGGTTTCTGCCAGCACAAACGAAACCTTATCTTTTTTCTTCTGATATCCTTCCGGGATATTTATCTCTTCCAGCTCGTATGTTCCAAGATACATCTGTTCAAACACCAGGCTTCCATCCTGATCAGTATCTCCTTCTGCTTTCGCAGTCTTCTGACTTCGTACCAGATACGGAACAACCTCTCCCGCTTTGCAGATCAGACCGGTCACGCCATCCGGGTGATACAGATCTTCCTTCGCTTTTACTGTAAAGCTTACACCTTTTACGCTTCCTGTTTGATAACCAAACCAGGTTTTTATCTGGTTCCATAATCCCTGTACAATTCCAAGCTTTCTGGATACTTCGTTTAAGATCTCTCCTGTCTTTGAAATTTTCACCTTTCCGGTCATGAAAGCATTTTCCAGATTGAAAACTACTTCTTCCGGCATCTGCTCCATCGTTTCCTCTGTGTACTGCTGTGAAACAGAAAAAGTAACCTCCTGTTTCTGCTCCTGTTTCAGAATGTCTTTCATGGAATCCGGGATCAGGATTTCTTTTTTATAGCCTTTTCTCGGAAGAACTTCCACGATGCGGTACGTTTTTTCCGGATTCAGCCCCAGGATCAGACAGCCCTTTCCTTCCGTATTTTTTGTGCTGACTGCATGCAGAATTTTTCCATCTTCATCGAGGATCTGAAGTTTCGCACCTGCCAACTCTTTTTTCGTGAGATCATCTCTTAGAAACAGTCTTACTTTTACTGCCGCATTTTCGATCTCGCTCTTCATACGGATGATAAAAATGTGATCTTGGTCTTTATACGGTTCAAAATCAAAAATCCGCTCCGTATCAGATCGATAATATCCATCCGGTGCTTTTGTTTCTTTTACTGCATAGGTGCCAGGCGGCAGATCTGTTTGAAAAACGGCTCTTCCGCTCTGATCTGAAATGGCACGCTCTATCTCCGTTCCTGCCGGCAGCACAACACTTCCGTTTGCGTCCGTAATATTTTTTTTCGCATAAAGTGTGAATTCTGCTCCTTCCGGCCTGTTTTCTTTCTCTCCGTCCACACATTTCTTAAAGACACCGGTCCTTCCTTTCCACTCTTCTCCGATGATCGTTCCCGGCTCTTCCGGTACCGTCGGAGACACCTCCGGGCCATCCGGTTCCTGCCCGATATCAATCTTCTGTCTTTCGTTGAAAAAGGTTTCTGTTGCGGTAATTTCCAGATCTGCACTGTCTTTCCACAACAGTTCTGTGTTTCGTTTTGCATCTTTCTGCTTTCGCGTGTAGCCGGACGGAGCTTTTGTCTCTCTGATCTCATACCTTCCAAGCGGCAGATCCGAAAGAACCGCTTTTCCCTGTTCATCGGTTATCACATGGGCAATGGTCGTTCCCATCAGATAAAGGTCTTTGCTGTAACCGTCCGGATGCGGAATCGTTTCTGCTGCCACAAGGTCATATTCTGCCCCTTTTAACCCTTTTGTCTCATAGACTATCTTCTGCAGTTTCTGATCTTTAATCTCCGCTTCCGGCACTTCTCCTTCTTTTCGGATCTCCAGTTTTCCGGAAATGGAACGGTTAAACAGGCTGACAACCTGTACACATTCTTTCTCTTCCAGCCGAATCTCTGCCTGATTTTCCTGACACCGAAATACCTTACTTGCGATTCCCTCAAAGAAACGATTTCCCTGTTCGTATCCTTCTTTTACATGCGGGGACTTATAACCTTCTTTTTCCAGAATCTGCCAGTTATATCCTTCTCTTGCCTTTGTCTCCCTGATCTGATAAGTTTCTCCGACTTTCAGCCCCCGGATCAGCACATTGTTGCCATGTATACTGACTGCTTCCTGCACAATCTCACCCTTCGAATCCACGATACTGTATTTTACTCCATCCAGCTCCGTTTCTGTATCATAGTCCATGATATTAATCTGAAGCATTGTTTTATAGTTTTCAAACGTGCGTACATACGATTTGATTGTAGCATCATGCGGTGTGCCTGTTTTGGCATTTGATTTCCTGCCATTTTCTGTCCTGTTTGCCATATTATCTTCGGATCTGCCATCTTCTGATGCATTTTTGCTGTCATCTTCAGCTGTAAAGGAAATTTCTTCTGTATTATCAGACCGATAATATCCATCCGGTGCTTTTTCTTCTCTGACATAATAGTGTGCCATCGGAAGATCCAGGTCAAAGGCCGCATCCATAATACCGTTTTCCGCTTCTTTTGTCTCTGCGATCGCCAATCTGGTATCTTCCTTTACCAGGATGCTTTTCTGATCAGCTGCCAAAATATCTTCTGCCGCATAAAGCCCAAACTTTGCTCCTGTAAGTTTTTCTTTTGTTTCTGCATCTTTCTTTTCAATCTGGATCTGTGCTCTCTGTCTTGGAATTTCATACAGTTCACTCTGATACCGGATTGGAACTTCCTGTCCGGCATATCGGATCTCAAATGTTCTTGCCGCCTGATTTTCCCCGGAAAGTGCATAGCCTTTGGCTGCTTTTATCTGTTCCAGCGTATAAGTGCCGAGCGGAAGTCCATACCATTCCCAGCTGGCTGCTTTTATTTTTTCAGTCCATGCTTTTCCATTTTCATCGGTAGTGAGTGTTGTCACAACACTTCCTTTTGCAAAAAGTAAAGTCTGTCCTCCCTTTCCTTCACCCGAAAAGATATCTTCTGCTGCCCGCACGACAAAGACATTGCCGGCAAGCGGCTTACAGGTATAGGCAAATCCCTTTTTCAGATCGTATCCGGTCAGTACTTCTCCCTCTGCATAAATGCTCAGTTTGCCAACTGCCGCCTCGTTTTCCTGAACCGCTTCCGTCACAAAGGCTCCTGCCAGTC
>OGQH01003075.1_pt1 | contig 10129 bp, 6 predicted proteins | sample 1553181 | NCBI WGS metagenome assembly OGQH01 (sample SAMEA2579946, study PRJEB22360) | human gut metagenome | biome: human gut; feature: human-associated habitat; material: faeces | place: Denmark | collected 2008/2010 | reverse complement strand
ACGGCAGGCTGCGCCGGACGTACCTGATGAACCATCGCCCGGTGCTGTACAACACAATGCTCCTGAACGGGAGTCTGTACCCGCACCTGATGGAGGTAGAGCAGACGGCAGAGAGCCAGATGCAGCAGACCATGGCGCAGCTTCTGAAACAGAACCCGGCCCCGGACAAGGAGCAGAATCAGATGGCGTGGGTGCAGCACATGAACAGCCTGCGGGCACAGGCAGAGGAACTGGTGCTGATGGAATTGATTTACAGTTAAGTTTTCTGGATGCTAACATTCCTACGGAAGCCCAGCAAATCGAAAAAATCGACCAAGCGGAGAGCGAAAAAACGCCCTCCGTTTTTGTTTTGTCGCAGGCTGAAATTGAGAACGAATTGCGTAAGCACGGTTCGGGATTTGCAGGTGGTAAGCAGCGCATTATGGCACTGTACCAGACCCAGCCTGACCGCAATCTCCGTGCCAAGGCACTGGCAAAAGAGTACGGAATCGGTGGGCACTCCCACGATTTTCTGGACGGCAGCAGGGGCTTTGTGAATCACGACTGGAAGGGGCTGGAATTTTATCATTACCCCGACCATCAGAAAATCACCTTAAAATGGACGCAGGTGGAAAAGTATATCGACCTGATGATCCAGTCCGACCGCTACCTGACCGACAAGGAGAAGGAGCATTACACGCCCCCTGTGCCCATCACCGTAGAACCAGATGCTACCTTGACTCATGCCAAAAACCTGATCCGGGATTTCTCTCTGGAGGAATATGATTCTGAACCGGACTTCTCCAATTTGTCCAAGATCGGCATCGCCTACACCAACGCCACAGACGAGGAGATTCCGATTCAAGTTAATGTGGATTTGGTGGGATACCGGGTGGAACGGTATCTGGGTGAAGTGCTGATCGACGAGCGGCAGTACGAAAGTCTGGAAGATCTGACCGAAACTGAACTGGAAGCTCTGGATTTCTCCGAACTGGTCAGCGTCACGGACGAGGAACTGGAACACTACCACAGCAAGGTGGAGGAACGCCCGGCACTGTTGTCGCTGGATGCCGCCACTGAGTACAACACCATGAAGGAGCAGCACCCGGATGCGCTGGTGGGCTTTGAGCAGAACGGATACTATGAGTTCTACGGTGAGGATGCCCGGAAGGTCTGCGAACTTCTGGGCGGCAAACTTCTGGAAAAAGAAACAGCACTGGGCACCGTCCCGGTCACCGGCTTTCCCAGTAACCAGTGGGTGTACCGTGCCAAACAACTATGGCAGCGCGGCGAGAACGTCTACCTTGCCGGGCTGAACGAGGACGGCACCCATTACCAAACCAAGTATCTGCGCCGGGAAGATTATCTTCCGCTGGATGCTATCGTCCACATGGAGGGGCGTTCCTTCCGGGTGGATACGGTCAACTTCGATAAGGGCAGCGTGATCCTGCAAGATGTGGCACTGGCAGAAATGCGGATACCAGTTTTCCGGGAGGAACCGCTGGCGCTTGTCCGGGAGTTGTACGAGGAGCAGGATATGATGGAATCCCCCCTGCCCGATTACAAGGTCGGTGACAATGTTATCGTTGACCTTCCCACCCGAACTATCGAAGGAACAGTCGGCTATGTAGGTGAAACGGATGTGCGCATCGACACCAGTGCGCAGGGGCAGTCATGGGATAACGAAGTTATCAATAAGCAACAATTCGAGGACGGCTTGCGGAAGAACAAACCAAATTCTACCCGGCCAGTTCGTACTGAAAAAACGGTTGCCGTATACCCCGCCAAGGAAAACAATCTGCCGTTTGACATTGTAATTCAGACGATAAGCACAGAATCACCCACAGTTGAAGCGGAACATCCTGCGCCGGAGCCTGCCGGGAACTTCCACATCACGGACGATCATCTGGGTGAGGGCGGCGCAAAACAGAAGTACGCCCGGAACATTGAAGCCATCCGAACCCTGTTCAAGCTGGAAGAGGAGCACCGGGGTGCCACCGCCGAGGAGCAACAGGTGCTTTCGCAATATGTGGGCTGGGGCGGTCTGGCAGACGCTTTTGACCCCGGCAAAGATAGTTGGGCAAAAGAGTACGCCGAACTGAAAGGGCTGCTCTCCGAGGACGAGTATGCCGCCGCCCGTTCCAGCACTCTGAATGCTCACTACACCTCTCCGGTGGTGATTCGCTCTATTTATGATGCAGTCGAAAAGATTGGCTTCCGGTCTGGCAACATCTTGGAGCCGTCTATGGGCGTGGGCAACTTCGTTGGAATGCTGCCGGACACCATGCAGGACAGCCGCTTGTACGGCGTGGAACTGGACAGCATCACCGGGCGTATTGCGAAAAAACTGTATCCGCAGGCTGACATTACCGTGGCTGGCTTTGAGACCACTGACCGCCGTGATTTCTACGATTTGGCGGTGGGCAACGTGCCTTTCGGTCAGTACAAGGTCAACGATAAAGCGTACAACAAGCTGGGATTTAGCATCCACAATTATTTCTTTGCGAAAGCCATCGACCAAGTGCGTCCGGGCGGCATTGTGGCGTTTGTGACTTCTCGTTATACCATGGACAGCAAGGACAGCACCGCCCGCAAACACATGGCAGAGCGTGCTGATTTGCTGGGTGCCATCCGTCTGCCCAACAATGCGTTTAAGGCAAATGCAGGCACGGATGTTGTCAGCGATATTATCTTTTTGCAGAAGCGTGACCGCCCTGCAGACATCGAACCTGCATGGGTGCAGTTGGGCAAGACCGAGGATGGCTTTGCCATCAACCAGTATTTCGCAGACCACCCGGAGATGATTCTGGGCGTACTCTCCACCGAAAGCACCCAGTATGGACGAGAGGAATTGACCGTTGCTCCCATCGAGGGTGCAAACCTTGCAGACCAGCTTGCCGAGGCGGTACAGCATATTGAGGGTCAGTACACCGAAGTCGAGGTGGAAACGCCAGATATTGCGGATGCCGAGGCAGAGCGCAAGACGCTCCCTGCTGACCCGGAGGTCAAGAACTTCTCCTACACCGTGGTGGACGGCGAGGTGTTCTACCGGGAAAATTCCGTGATGACGCAGGTGGAACTGTCCGACACCGCCAAGGGACGTGTCACCGGCATGGTGGAGCTGCGGCAGATCGTCAACGACCTGATTCAGCAGCAGTTGGAGGATTACCCCGATGCCGATATTAAGGCAACACAGGAGCGTTTGAACATCGCCTACGATGCCTTTACCGCCAAATATGGCTTGCTGAACGACCGCAGAAATGGGCGGCTGTTTGAGCAGGATTCCTCCTACTATCTGCTGTGTTCGTTGGAAAATCTGGACGAGCAGGGGCAGCTTAAATCCAAGGCAGCGATGTTCACCAAGCGCACCATTCGCCCGGAGCACAACGTCACCAGTGTGGATACCCCTAGCGAAGCGTTGGCGGTGTCCATCGGAGAACGCGGCAAGGTGGATTTACCCTATATGGCAGAACTGCTGGGCACCCCCGGTGACTATGGGCGCATTACCACCGAACTTTCGGGTGTGATCTTCAAGGACCCCGCCGCCGACCCCACTGACCCGGAAGCCGGCTGGCAGATGGCAGACGAGTACCTTTCCGGCGATGTCCGGGCGAAGCTGCGGATGGCACAGTTCGCCGCCGAGACCAACCCGGAATTTGCGGTCAATGTGGATGCGCTGATTAAGGCACAGCCCAGAGAACTGGAAGCATCTGAAATTGATGTGCGGCTGGGTGCCACATGGCTTGCGCCTGAAATCATTCAAAAATTTATGACCGAGACTTTCCAGATCCCCTACTATCTGCGCCATGCAGTCAAAGTGAGATATTCTCCGTATACTGCCGAGTGGCGTGTGGAGGGCAAGACTGCCACCGGGCGGGGCGATATTATTTCCTCCGAGACCTACGGCACATCCCGTGCCAATGCCTACAAGATTCTGGAAGATACGCTCAACTTGAAAGATGTGCGCATCTATGATGCCATTGAAGATGAAGAAGGCAGACCGAAGCGCGTCCTGAACAAAACGGACACCATGCTGGCGCAGCAGAAACAGCAGGTAATCAAAGATGCTTTCGCCAACTGGATCTGGCAAGACCCCCAGCGGCGCATTGCACTGGTGAAGCAGTACAACGAACTGTTCAACAGCAACAGACCGCGCGAATACGATGGTTCCCACATCCACTTTGTCGGTATGAACCCGGAAATTTCGCTCCGGGAACACCAGCGTAACGCCATCGCTCATGTGCTTTATGGTGGTAATACGCTGCTCGCACACGAAGTGGGAGCCGGAAAGACGTTTGAGATGGCAGCATCCGCAATGGAAGCCAAACGGCTGGGGCTGTGTCAGAAAAGTCTTTTTGTGGTGCCAAATCATCTGACGGAGCAATGGGCGGCAGAGTTTTTGCACCTATACCCCAATGCCAAGCTGCTGGTGGCTCGAAAAAAGGACTTTGAAACCGCCAACCGCAAAAAATTCTGTGCTAGAATTGCGACTGGGGACTACGATGCGGTCATCATCGGTCATTCACAGTTTGAGCGCATCCCGTTGTCCTATGAGCGGCAAGAACGCATTATTCAGGAGCAGATTGATGAAACGCTTGCCGCCATCAACGAACTGAAAGCCACTGCTGGCGAAAATTTCAGCATCAAGCAGATGGAAAAGACACGCAAAACGCTGGAAATCAAGCTGGAAAAGCTACGCTCCGATGCGAGAAAGGATGATGTTATCACCTTTGAGCAGTTGGGCGTGGATAGGCTTTTTGTGGATGAGAGCCATTTTTACAAGAACCTTTTCCTCACGACAAAAATGCGCAATGTCGCTGGTTTGTCTACAAGTGAAGCGCAAAAATCGAGCGATATGTTCGGAAAGTGCCGCTACTTGGATGAGATCACAGGTGGGCGCGGCGTGGTGTTCGCCACGGGCACGCCCGTGAGCAATTCCATGACCGAACTGTACACGGTCATGCGGTATTTGCAGTACAGCACCTTGCAGCAGAAAAAGCTGACCCACTTCGACTGCTGGGCATCCACCTTTGGCGAGACTACTACCGCCATCGAACTTGCCCCGGAGGGTACGGGCTACCGGGCAAAGACGAGATTTGCAAAGTTTTTCAACCTCCCGGAGTTGATGTCGATGTTCAAAGAGGTGGCTGACATTAAAACCAGCGACCAGCTTCATCTGCCTGTGCCGGATGCAAAGTTTGAAACCGTGGTGGCCAAACCGTCCGAGATGCAGAAAGAAATGGTGCAGGAACTGAGCAAGCGCGCCGCAAAAATCCATTCTGGCGCAGTGGATGCTTCCGAGGACAATATGCTCTGCGTCACCAACGATGGCCGGAAGATTGGTCTGGATGTTCGCCTGATGAATCCCATGCTGCCGGACGACCCCAACAGCAAGCTGAACACCTGCGTTCGGAACGTGCTGCAAATCTGGGAAGATGGCAAGGAGCAGAAGCTGACACAACTTCTGTTCTGCGACCTCTCGACACCAAAGAACGATGGCAACTTCAACGTCTACGATGATATTCGCAAAAAATTGGTCGCCGCCGGGGTGCCGGAAAACGAAGTTGAGTTCATCCACAACGCCGACACCGAAGCAAAAAAGGCCGCATTGTTCTCCAAAGTACGCTCTGGCGATGTGCGGATTCTGCTGGGCAGCACCGCAAAAATGGGAGCCGGAACGAACGTCCAACAGCGGCTTGCGGCGGTGCATCACTTGGACGTTGGATGGAAGCCCAGCGACATGACCCAGCGCAACGGTAGAATTATCCGGCAGGGCAACCAAAATAAGCAAGTCCAGATTTATAACTATGTCACAGAAGGTACGTTCGATTCGTACCTCTTTCAGACCCTTGAGAATAAACAGCGGTTTATCTCGCAGATTATGACTTCCAAATCTCCGGTGCGCTCCTGTGATGATGTGGACGAACAGGCATTGTCCTATGCGGAGATCAAGGCATTGTGTGCTGGAAATCCGCTCATCAAAGAGAAGATGGATTTGGATGTGCAGGTCGCAAAGCTCAAAGTTCTGAAAGCCGACCACCAAAGCCAGAAGTTCCGTCTGGAAGATAAGCTGCTCACAAAATTCCCGGCTGACATTCAGGAAACGACTGCCTATATTACTGGGTTGAAATCGGATGCGGAACTTGCCGCCGTGCATCCGCAGGAGAAAGAGGGCTTCTGCGGCATTACCATCAAAGGCATGGCCTACGATGAGAAAAAGACTGCTGGTGAGCGGCTTCTCCTCGCTTGCTCCGAACTGCCCAACAGTGAAGAAAAAGTGATCGGCAGCTATCGCGGCTTTGAACTGTCCCTGCGGTTCGACACCTACCACAGCGAGTATCAGGCTCTTTTGAAAGGCCAGCGAAAATACTCGGTAGCACTGGGCAAAGACCCACTCGGCTGCATCATCCGTCTGGACAACTCTCTGAATAATTTCCCGGAGCGCATCACTTCTGCCGAAAACGAACTGGCCACCCTCAAACAGCAGCAGGCCGCAGCGCAGATCGAAGTGGAGAAGCCGTTCCCGCAGGAGGAAGAACTGGCCGAAAAGTCGGCGCGCCTTGCGGAACTGAACGCCCAGTTGGATGCAGACGAAAAGCACGAGCCGGAACAGGGCGAGGAAGAAAAGGCGGATGAACCTCGCCGTCCCTCAGTGCTGGCGGCTCTGGAAGAAAAGTCAGATAAGGCCGAACCTGTCAAACTGTTCAAAAGTTATCTGGATAAGGATGGTGATGCCCGATGAATGACCGCCGTGACCAGCAGCTTCATTTCCGCGTCAGTAAGCAGGAACTGGAACGCATCTGGAGCAAGATGGAATCCAGCGGTATTTTGAGCATCGGCTCCTATCTGCGCAAGATGGCACTGGATGGCTACTGTCTGCATCTCGATTTGCCAGAGCTGCGCCGCATGGCCCATCTTCTGCAAATGTGCAGTAATAACCTGAACCAGTATGCCAAAGCTGCCAATGAAAGCGGTCAGGTCTATGCTGCCGATTTGGAAGATTTGCGCATTCGGTTGGATGAACTGATTGCCATTAGCAAACAGATTCTCTCCTGGCTGGCTGGTTTCTGACTTTGCCCCACGGCTTCGGCTGTGGGGATACATATTATATAAGGATAAAGCCGTAGGAGGTGGTGGACATAGCCGCAACACGCTTGATTGCGCTGCACAAAAACAAAGGAAAATCGGTTGTGGCCTGCTTGAAAAGCCGCACAGACTATGCACAAAACCCGGAGAAGACCGAACAGGGCGAACTGGTCAGCAGCTACGAGTGCAGTCCTCTGACGGTGGACGAAGAATTTATGCTGTCCAAGCGGCAGTATGAACTTGCCACTGGGCGCAGGCAGAGAAGTGATGTAATCGCCTATCAGATTCGGCAGTCATTCAAACCCGGTGAAATCACCGCCGAGGAAGCCAACAAGGTAGGCTATGAACTGGCGATGCGTTTTACCAAAGGCAAGTACGCTTTTATTGTTGCCACTCACACAGACCGGGAGCATATTCACAATCACATTATTTACAACTCTACCGCACTGGACAGCACCCGGAAATTCCGGGATTTTTTATTGTCCGGGCTGGCCGTGCAGCGGCTGAGCGACCTGATTTGCTTAGAGCATCAGCTCTCCGTCATTGAGAAAAAGCCCTACCGGGAGCGGCAAAAGCGCACACTTTACCCACCCAAGGAAAGCAATCGTGACCATCTATGCAGTGTGCTCGACAACATTCTGGCGGAAAAGCCCAAAGGCTACGAAGATTTTCTGCAAAAGCTGGAGCAACAGGGCTATGAGGTCAAGCGCGGAAAATACACCTCTGTCAAGGGAAAGCGACAAAAACGATTCATTCGTTTTAGGACGCTCGGCACAGGATACAGCGAAGAAGAACTGAAAGCGGTGATTGCCGGAGAAGCCGAGCATCGCCCACATCAGAAGCAGCCGCCAAAAGAGAAACCGTTCAATCTTCTGGTGGATGTGCAGGCAAAGCTGGCCGAGGGCAAGAACATCGGCTATGCACGGTGGGCAAAAAAGTACAATCTGAAAGAAATGTCCAAGACACTGATTTTCTTGCAGGAGAAGAAAATCGGTAGCATCGAGGAAATGCAGGAGCGTGTGGACGCTGCCACTGCCCGCTATCACGAACTGGGCGATTCCATCAAGGCAGCAGAAACGCGCATGACCGAGATTGCCGTGCTGCGGACACACATCGTCAACTACGCAAAAACACGCCCGGTGTACGATGCCTACCGCAAGGCCGGATACAGCAAGCGATTTCTGGAAAACCATCGCGCAGAGATCACACTGCACAAGGCAGCAAAAACGGCTTTCGATGAAGCTAAACTGAAAAAGCTTCCCAAGGTCAAGGAACTGGATGCAGAATATTCCAAGCTGCTGACGGAAAAGAAAGCCGCCTACCCGGACTACCGCAAAGCAAAAGACGAGATGCAGGAGCTTCTTCGTGCGCAGCGCAATGTAGAACTGTTCTTCGCAGAAGAAAAGAACACCACCGAAAAAACGCAGTCCCGATAGACGATGACAACCTAGGATTCTTCCATTGTGGGAGAGTCCTAGGCTGTTTTTTTGTTATAGAAGTGTTTGGAACAAACGCGCAGCCTGCATCGGCACGATGCAGATCAAACGGGGTTTGGGCACAGCCCAACAAGCATTTTGAATTTGGATTTGAAAAATCCGATTCAAAAATTGCAAGTTGGTACCAACTTGCCCTGCTTGCCACAACAATGCGTCCTTTTTGTCCGCAGTTTGAAATTTTTAGATTGGAGAAAAACGCCATGCTAACCTTGGAATGGATCGGTAAAAATAAAGTCGTGAACCATCATCAGGAAGTTCCCTTCCGGGTGCTGGAGTGGCAATACAGTTTTGATGAGCAGGGGCAGCACACCGAAAACAACGGCAGTGAGAACATGATCATCCACGGCGATAATCTTGAAGCACTGAAAGCCCTGCTGCCGCAGTATGAGGGCAAGGTGAAGTGCATCTATATCGTTATCTTAACCCCCATTCTAATGAGTATCCTAAGTTCAGAGAATGCAGTAAGATTAAACTTTATAATTCATATTATGTTTCTTGCATTATTCGAGATGAGGAACTATAATGTACTTTGTGGAGGTGCGAAATGGACTATATGACATTGAAAGAGGCCGCCGAGAAGTGGGGCGTGACGCCTCGTAGAGTAAATTACTATTGCGCTGCTGGGCGTATCCCCGGCGCTGTAAAGATGGCTGGTGTTTGGCTGATCCCAAAGAACGCAGAAAAGCCGATTGACGGAAGGACAAAACAAGGGAAGGGGTTGCACCATGAATAAAATCCTGATTATAGATGATGACAGAGAACTGTGCGCTTTGATTAAACGTAGCGTACAAGCAGAAAACATAGAAGCTGATTTTTGTAATACCGGAAAAGAGGGCTTACAAAAATTAAGAGAGCAGGAGTATCAGCTTGTGGTGCTGGATGTGATGATGCCTGGTATGGATGGCTTTGAAACGCTGGAGGAAATCCGCAAAGAGAACAGTCTGCCGATTTTGATGTTCACATCTAAAAATGACAGCATTTCTAAAGTACGGGGCTTACGAGCCGGAGCGGACGATTATCTTACAAAACCGTTTGATATGGATGAACTGATTGCCCGTATTGCGTCTCTTATTCGCCGCTACACCCGTTTTAATCAGCAAGCTGGAGCCATACAAAAGCTAAATTTTGACGGATTGCAGATTGACCTTGAAAATCGTTCTGTTACTACATCAAACGGCACTTTTGAACTGCCCCCAAAGGAATTTGATTTGCTCCTGTACTGTGCAAAACATCAAGGGAAAATTTTGACCAAACAGCAGATTTATGAGGAAGTATGGGGCGAAGAATATTTCTATGATGACAGTAACATTATGGCGATTATCAGTCGGCTTCGTAAAAAATTAGAAGTCAATCCTTCAAGCCCAAAGTATATACAAACGGTCAAAGGGATTGGCTACCGGTTTAATAAGGAGGTGTAGTCAGTATGGAAATCATTGTATTCTTGTCCATTGTGATTGCTGTTGGGGCTGTATTGACTTCCATCGTTCTCGTTCGGCGTGTAAAAAAACAAATAGCAGAAATGACCGATGTGCTGGTTGATGTGAAAAACGGAAATGGCAACCGGCGTA
>OGQH01003067.1_pt1 | contig 10152 bp, 8 predicted proteins | sample 1553181 | NCBI WGS metagenome assembly OGQH01 (sample SAMEA2579946, study PRJEB22360) | human gut metagenome | biome: human gut; feature: human-associated habitat; material: faeces | place: Denmark | collected 2008/2010 | reverse complement strand
GGAAAACGCTGCAATCAGACGCTCCTGCTCCTCCTTTCCGACGCTCCTTACGCCCGGAAAGTTCCGCCTGGTTTTTTCATATAAATCAATAAAACTCACCACGCACTGCCCGGTATATCCGGACAGCTTCTGTGCAAACTCCCCGAACTTTTCCACATGATACTGCTCGGTGTAGGTCTCATTTAAAAAGACGGGATCGTAACGGAAGCTGACACGTTCTCTTCCCACGCTCTCCGACAATCTGCAAAATGCCTCCGCGACGAGGTTCTTATTAGGCACATGGGGTTCTATCTCCCTGCCGTAAGGCGTGATCGTCACAAACCAGAACATGGTAAACGCATCCAGCAGTGGAAGGCGCTCCAGCATAGGCAGCGGATTTTTCGTACAGAATACCAGTGCATCCACCACCGCAGGATCGAGCCGGTATCTTGTTATCTGCGTGGGATAATACGGATTGCGCACCAGAACTTCTCCCGCGCGGACCCTCTCATAGAACCAGTCGCTGTAATACGCCGGTATGTCTGTCCTGCTTCCTGTATTCAGTATCATACCCCTCTCACCTCCGCATATCCAGATTATACCCTATTTTTTTCTGTTTTTCACTTCTGAATTTCGATCCCCGGACGGATGGTATCCTCCCCGAAATTGATTTTATGTAAACCTTGACTTCTCCTGCCGGCAAAGTTATAATGTTAGAGTTGACTAACTCATTATTTTACCTGATTTCAAAAACGGAGGGCGGTTGCAGCGGCAACCGGAAATATATGATTATTGAAACAGCTCTATATCAGGATGTACTGGAACATTCCAGTATCTTCCGTCAATTACCAAAAGATAAATATCCCAATGTCCTGCGCTGCTTAAATGCGCGCGTGGTCGATTATCCGCAGGATGCATCCATCGCCGCACTCGGGGATTCCTCCGGCTGCTCCGGCATTCTGCTCACCGGCATGCTGGAAGAATATCTGGTCGACGAAAACGGGAACCAGATCATCATCAATCACCTGCGAAGCGGCGATGTCTTCGGCGCCGAGTCTGTGTGCGCCGGACAGGTGGCGAGTCATGTCTACATTCACACCGTGGAAAAAAGCAAGATCCTGATGCTCGATTTTGCCGCGCTCTTGTCGGAAAAAACATTTTCCTGCTCCTGCCGTATGCAGGTCACCACCAATCTGATGCAGGAATTTGCGCGCCAGGTGATGTTTTTTAACAGCAAAATACGGATTCTCAGCCAGAAAAAGCTGCGGGACAAGTTAAAGATCTATCTGCAGACGTTAGAGATCGCACCGGACGGAACAGTCTGCCTTCCTTACACCCGCAGAGAACTCTCGGAATATCTCTACGCGGACCGGAGCGCCCTCTCCCGCGAACTTTGCAAAATGCGCGACGAGGGAATTCTGAATTTTTCGGGTTCCAGGCTGCAGATTCTTGATCCGGATTTTCTGGCAATATAATCTTTTTTTGAGGCGGTTGCAATAGCAACCGCTTTTTCTTTCCTTTTCCAGTATTCTATGTCTCGTTGGTTAGTTTTAACTAACCAATAATTACATACTGATACCGTTCAGAGGGAGGAACTATGATAAAAAAGACAAAACTTACCGCTGCATTATTGACAGCTGCCATGGTACTGCAGCTTGCAGCCTGCGGAAGCAATGCGGCTTCCGGAACAGAGAATACTTCAGATAACGGAGCCACAGCAGCCACCGAGACTGCTGCCGCTTCCGAATCGGCGGAGAGCGTAGACACTGAAACTGCTGCCACCGAGGACACCGGCACCCACACTGTGGTTGACCATGCCGGCAACACTGTGGAAGTTCCGAATCACATTACACGCGTAGTGATTGACCAGATTCCGATTCTCTCCACCTACATGTCCTATTTCGGCGGGGAAGCTCCTTATATCGTAGGCTACTGCGGTTCTTTCAAGGATACCATCTCAAAGACGGTTCTCAAAAATATCGCACCGGAGCTGATGGAATCCGCGGATACCGTCTATGCACAGAGTGATCTGAATATCGAGGAAATCATGAAGTTAGAACCGGATGTCATCTTATACAATGCCGGCAATACGGCACACGCAGAGATCTTACAGGAGAGCGGCATTCCGTGTATCGGATTTGCAACCGTCGGTCACGAGACAGAAGCTGATCCGTTAAACCGCTACAAACAGTGGCTGGATCTTCTGGAGGATGTCTTCGGTGAGGAAGGCAAGACCGATGCTTTCACTGCTGCCGGCGGCGAGATTGTTGCGGATGTGGAGGCAAGGATTGCAGCCGTTCCGGAGGATGAGCGTCCGAGCGCACTGATTCTGTGGAAATACAGCGACGGCGTACCGCAGGTATCCGGCAACGGAACCTTTGGTACCTACTGGATGAAACACTTAGGTGTCACGGACGTTGCCGCGGAGGCAACCGGCTTTACACAGGTGAGCATGGAACAGATCTACGACTGGAATCCGGATATTCTGTTTGTCGACGGTCCGGGACTCATCGGTCTTACCTCGGAGGACGTGCTGGAGAACAGGGTAGAGGGAACCGATTTCTCCTCCATCAAAGCTGTTCAGGACGGACGTGTCTATGACACAACGCTCGGCATGTGGAACTGGTTTACACCAAACCCGGACGCTCCGCTGGTATTCGCATGGCTTGCATGCAACACTTACCCGGAAGTTTTCGCAGACTATCCTCTGGAGGATACCATCCGTGAATATTACCATGACTGGTATGGCTACGATGTTACCGATGAGGAAATGGAGGAAATGCTTCAGTACTGATGAATGATAATTTTTTGATCAAACGGGGGCATTTTACACCGCTTGCCATTCTCTTCATGATACTGCTGCCGCTTGTCACCGCACTGATCTGTATCTGCCTCGGCAGGATGAATGTGCCGGTTGGCGACGTAATCACTGTTTTCCGCGATGTTTTCACGGGAAATGAGGGACATGCGCAGAATTACTCCATTGTAATCAATCTGCGGCTGCCGCGTATTCTGATGGCAATTATTGTAGGAGCAGGCCTTACCTGCGCAGGAAACACGTTCCAATCGCTGTTTTCCAATCCACTGGCAACACCGGACATTCTCGGTGTTACCAGCGGCACCTGCGTGGGAGCGATCCTTGCGATCATCCTTTCCTGCGGTATTCTGGAGACACAGCTCATTGCACTTGCGTTCGGACTTGCCTCCGTATTTTTTACATTAAAGATCGCAGGAAAAAATGAGAACCGCTCTATGGTCTATCTGGTGCTGGCAGGCGTAATCGCCTCCTCCCTGTTTAACGCCATCGGCTCTCTGCTGAAATATACTGCCGACCCGCAGGACAAGCTTCCGGAAATTACTTACTGGCTGATGGGCAGCTTCACAAGCGCCACTTATAAAAAATTGCTGATCGGCTCTCCGCTCATTCTCATTGGAATCGTCGTCATCTATCTGCTCCGATGGAGACTGAATATTTTATCCTTAAGTGAGGATGAAGCGAAAGCCAGCGGCATCAACTTAAAACGGACACAAATGATATTCATCCTGGCATCGACGGTCATTACCGCCTCGGCGGTATCCATGTGCGGTCAGGTCGGCTGGATCGGTCTCTTAGTCCCGCACTGCGCCAGAATGCTTGTCGGAAGCAACAACCGCTACGTGGTTCCCATCAGCTTAAGCCTCGGTGCAAGCTTTATGATTCTGATTGACACACTTTCAAGAACCATCAGCGTCATCGAGCTTCCGCTGTCCATTCTGACCGCCATCATCGGAGCACCGGTCTTTATTTCACTGCTGAATAAGAACAGGAGCAATCTGCAATGATTCTTGAAATAAAAAATGGCTGTTTTGGATATCCCAAACAGGATATAATATTAGCTGATATCAATCTCTCATTAGAGGAAGGTCATATTTTAGCAATCTTAGGTCCCAACGGTATCGGAAAGACCACACTATTAAAATGCATGATCGGTCTGCTCCCCTGGAGAGAGGGAACGACTTTTCTGTACGGGCAGGACATCAAAACATTAAAACCAAAGGAATTGTGGAGCAATGTCTCCTACATTCCGCAGAGCCACGGTTTTGCTTTTTCCTACACCGGACTGGAAATGGTCATGCTCGGCCGCTGTTCGCATCTTGGCGTTTTTGAACAGCCCGGCAGACGGGAGATTGAGATGGCGGAAGCCATGATGGAGAAAACAGGCATCACGCATCTTGCCAAAAAAGACTGCAACCGCATGAGCGGCGGAGAACTTCAGATGGTACTGATTGCGCGCGCACTGATCAATGAACCAAAGCTGATCATTCTCGACGAGCCGGAGACAGGTCTTGATTTTCACAATCAGATTCTGGTTCTCAACATGATCGACCGGCTCTCCCACGAGGACGGCATCAGCGCAATCATGAACACGCACTATCCGACCAACGCCATGTCTGTCGCCGACGAGGCTTTTATGATGAATCACAAAGGTACTTTTTTCTACGGCAGCACGGAGAAGGTTCTGACAGAAAAGAATATTTCCGTGTCCTTTGACGTCAATGTGGTTGTCAATGAGTTCAGCCATCATCAAAAAAAAATAAAGAGCATCGTACCTGTCTCCCTGACAGACAAAGCGATGTGACAGAAAGGATCTACTATGTCAGAAGGCGTATTTACCATCGCAGCAAAGCGTCCGATCCGCGAGGAGATGACCATCTCACGAAATACCGGACTCGGCACTTCCAATTCCGCTACCTGGTTTTCCCTGGGCGCAGGCACATCCATCACACCGGAAAGCTACGATACGATGTCCATCTATATCGGAGCCGCCGGCACCGGAACGTTTCTCATCGGTGAACAGCCGGAAACAATGGATCTGCACCCGGATGAGATATTGCTCGTACCGGAGAGAACTCTCTGCGGCGTCAAAACCGGCGAGGGTTGTATCTATACAGAAATTATTACAAAAAAGGAGAACACTATGAACGATCTTGTTAAAGCAAAAGAGGTATTGAATCTGAAGGAACTGATCTCTTACGAGGAGGGAAGCATTGCAAACGTGGATATCGTACACAACGACACGATGAAGTTTGTCCTCATGGCATTCGATGAGGGTACCGGACTGACACCACACCGCGCACCGGGCAACGCAATCCTGACCGCGCTTGAGGGTACTGCTGTCATCGGATACGAGGGTACCGACTATACCTTAAACGCAGGCGAGAGCTTCCGTTTTGAGAAGAACGGTCTGCACAGCGTAACCGCAAAGGGACGCTTCAAAATGTCTCTGCTGCTTGTTCTGGAATAAGACCGGAAAAAAAGAGCCGAAAGGCTCTTTTTTTATTTCAATTTCTATTTGCATTTCCGTCAAAATGGGATATGATACTGTTAGTGATAACTAACCAGAAAGGAATGTGAATACTATGGCAATGACACCGGAAGAATATAAAGCAATGTCCATCAAGGAATTTACCGAGGCGGCAAAAGTCTACGACAGCGGTCACTCCGGCATCTATGAAATGTGTAAGGATGATTATCCGCCGATTCTGGAAGAACTGGAAAAAGAGAGTTTTACGGATGTGCTCGACTGTGGCTGTGGAACAGGACCAATGATTGAGCTTTTACATAAAAAATATCCCGAAAAACATTACACAGGTCTGGATCTGACACCGGAGATGATCCGCATGGCAAAAGCAAAGAATCTCTCCCATACAGAGTTTGTTGTGGGAGACTGCGAGCATCTGCCGTTTGCGGAAGAATCTTTCGATGCGGTGATCTGCTCGAACAGTTTTCATCATTATCCCAATCCGCAGGATTTTTTCAACAGTGTATACCGCGTCCTGCGAAAGGGAGGACGTCTGATTCTGCGCGATTATACATCATCCGATACGATGGTCTGGCTGATGAACCACATCGAGATGCCGCTTGCCCATCTCTGCGGACACGGGGATGTAAAGATCTACACAAAAACCGAATACGATACCATGATCCGCAAATCGGGACTGACTCTCATTACCCTGGAAGCGCAAAAAAAGATGCGACTGCACCTCGTTGCGAGGAAATGACCTGCTACATTTCCTCGAGGGTGTGGTACTGTTGGATTGCTGTCTCGTAGAGGTTGTTTCCCTCACGGTCGATCACGACGATGACCGGAAAATCTTTTACCTCGATCTTACGGATTGCCTCCGCTCCGAGATCCTCATAACATACAATCTCGGATTTTGTGATGCATTTGGAAAGCAGTGCGCCGGCTCCGCCGATGGCTGCAAAATAGACGGCATGATTGCGGATCACTGCGTCTACGACTTCTTTTGAGCGCTTTCCTTTTCCAATCATCGCCTTTTCACCGAGATCCAACAGTCTCGGCGCATATTTATCCATGCGGGTGGCTGTGGTCGGTCCGGCAGATCCGATCGGACGCCCCTCTCTGGCGGGAGACGGTCCCATATAATAGATCGTCGCATCCCTGATGTCAATCGGAAGCTCCCCTCCCTCATCCAGCGCCTCGATCATGCGCTTATGCGCTGCATCGCGCGCCACATACATGGTTCCTGTCAGATAGACATAGTCCCCCGCTTTTAATTCTGCGGTAGTTTCTTCTGTAATTGGCATTGTAATATACTTATCCATAATCTTTCTTTCAAACCTCCTGCTTATCAACATTGGATTTTCATTTTGTGGAAAACCTGTCGTTTTTTATTTTTCTGCGCGCATTACATGCTACATGCACCACGATCTTACAGGGTTCTCACTACATGCCGGTTGACATGGCAGCAGATATTGACAGCTACAGGAAGTCCCGCAATGTGTGTCGGATAGGTATTGATGTTCACTGCAAGCGCCGTCGTCGTTCCTCCGAGTCCTCCCGGTCCGATTCCAAGCTGATTGATCTTTGAGAGCATCTCTTCCTCGAGATCTTTGACATAGGGAATATCGGAATGTTCATCAACCGGTCTCGTCAGCGCCTGCTTGGCGAGAAGCGCGCATTTTTCAAATGTACCGCCAATTCCGACTCCGACGACCATCGGCGGACATGCATTCGGCCCCGCATCCTTTACGGCGGTAAGAATCGCATGCTTCACTCCCTCGATGCCGTCTGCCGGTTTTAACATGAACACGCGGCTCATATTTTCACTGCCGAATCCTTTCGGCGCCATGGTGATCTTTACCTGATCGCCCGGCACGATGGAATAATGAATGACTGCCGGCGTGTTATCTTTTGTATTTTCACGAATGAGCGGATCACCGACAACGGATTTGCGCAGGAATCCTTCTGTGTATCCCTGACGGACTCCCTCGTTAACGGCATTCTCAATCGCTGCGCCCTCAAAATGGACGTCCTGTCCGACTTCCAGAAAGATCACTGCCATTCCGGTGTCCTGACAGATCGGAATCATCTCCTCGTCCGCAATCTTTAAATTGTCCTGCAGCTGATGTAAAATCTTTTTCCCGAGTTCAGACTGTTCTGTGTCAGCGGCATGCTTCATCGCCGCATCCATATCCGCGGAAAGATAATGATTTGCCTGTATACACATTTCTTTGATATTTTTTGTAATCTCATCTGTTTGAATTGTTCTTATCATACCGTTCTTCCTCTCCCTGTCTGCTGTGTATGTGGCGTTTAGGATGCCTGATCTTTTTTGTTTTCGTCTTTCTTTTTGATATTAAAGTGAATCTTGAATTTTTCCAGCGTCTCGTTGTTATCCCGCGACTTCATATCCGGGAATGCCTTCATCAGACGCTGAAAACCAAAGCTTTTCTCCTCGTACAGCTTCTCGTAGCGCTCCATAAGTTCTGCGCGCTCGCGCTTTTTCTCCTCGAGTGCAAGTTCGCGTTCGCGCTTTTTCTCCTCACGGGAAGCTGCATAATTCTCTGCCTTCTCGGCAAGCTTGTTCTTCGCTGTCTGCGGCAGTTCCGAAATGCTCTCCTTGGTCTCTGAAAGCTTATCCTTCGCCGCTCCCGTCGTCTCCGCAAGTTTATCCTTCGCTGTCTGCGGCAGCCCGTAAATATTTTCCTTCGTCTCGCTGATCTTATCCATCAGCTCCACATGTGTTTTCTGGAATTTCTCGGATTTTTCAATAACGTCTGTCACATTTTCATAGATATTTTCGCCGATCTCATCGGACAGCCGGTGAATAGACGCCGCCATCTCATCCATGACCTTTAAGCGCTTATTGAATTTCAGAATCGTCGTGACCGTGATGATGCAGTCTGCCGCGAACACGCACATGATAATACTGAGCAGCACTACGCCAAGCACGAACGGAATAAAGCGGATGGCTGCATAAATGATCGGATGAATGATATCCATGATAAAGGTACATGCCAGTCCCCAGTAGATCGAAAACTTCAGGCAGACGTAACCTTTGATGTTGAATGGCTTGTCAGAATAGTCCCACCACTTGTTGTGAAATACTTTTTCCAGAATATAACCCGTAATGTACTCCAGCACAGAGGTGAGAAGAAAAGATCCTGCAAACAGGATCAGCAGATTTTCTTTCAGAGGTGTCAGGATGGCCACAACAATCACCACGCCGCACCCATAGATCGGACAGTACGGCCCGTTTAAAAATCCACGGTTCACGAACTTTCCGGTATCGAGTGCAGCGTAGGATACCTCGGTACACCAACCGATAAATGCATAGATAATAAAAATCCATAAAACTTCATAAAAATTTTGTGGCATATCTTCTTCTCCTTTGTGTTATATAGCACAGAAGCAGGGTTGATACCCTGCTTCCGATTTTATGAATTGCTCTCTTCTGAATTATTATCTTCCTCTGTATCTTCATTCTCTGTTTCTTCTTCAGGCGGCATCAATGATTTATCTTCAACTACCCTTGCAATACTTGCAACTGTAATGTCATCCTTAAGATTAATAAGCTTGACTCCTGAAGTAATTCTTCCAAGTAATGCAGTATCATTTACACGAATTCTTATAATAATTCCTTCGGTTGTAATGAGCATAACTTCGTCATCTCGTCCAACTGATTTAACACCAATCAAATTACCGGATTTTTCTGTAATTTTGTAACACTTTACACCTTTTCCGCCACGATTTTGTGCAGAAAATTCACTGATCAATGTACATTTTCCAAGACCTTTTTCGGAAACAATCAATACGGAATCTCCCTGGGAAGCCATCTGCATCGCAATCACTTCGTCTCCATCGGTAAGATTCATACCGATTACACCCATGGTTGTACGGCCGGTACTTCTTACATCTTTTTCATTAAAACGAATACACTGGCCATATTTTGTAAACAGGAAAATGTCCTCATTATCATCCGTAATCTTGACTTCAATCAATTTATCATCATCACGTAAATTAATTGCTGCCAGACCTGTCTTACGAATATTTTCATAATCAAGTACCGATGTTTTCTTAACAATTCCATTCTTGGTTGCCATAAACAGATACTTGTCCTTTTCATAATCCTTGATTGGTATCATTGCAGTTATTTTTTCATCCGGCTGCAATGGAATCAGATTAACAATGGCAGTACCTCTTGATGTACGGCTTGCTTCCGGAATTTCATACGCTTTAATGCGGTATACACGTCCCATATTGGTAAAAAACATCAGATAGTGATGCGAAGTTGTCATAAGCATCTCGACAATATAATCATCCTGTATTGTCTCCATACCTTTGATTCCCTTACCTCCACGATGCTGACTCTTGAAATTGTCAGTTCCCATACGCTTGATATAGCCGACTTTTGTCATTGTAATCACAGTATTTGTCTCTGGAATCAGATCTTCCATGGAAATATCAAATTCATCAAAACCAATCTGTGTTCTTCTGTCATCACCATACTTATCTGCAATTGCAAGAATTTCGGTACGGATAACCGTAAGCAACTTCTTTTCATCTGCAAGAATTGATTTCAACTCTGTAATCAAAGCCATTAACTCTTTATATTCATTCTCTAACTTTTCTCTTTCGAGACCTGTCAGAGCCTTCAATCTCATATCCACAATCGCCTGGGATTGTGCATCGGATAAACCAAAGCGTTCCATCAATGCGTTCTTCGCATCCTGTGTCGTACGACTTCCACGAATAATTGCAATGACTTCATCAATGTTATCCAAAGCAATCATCAAGCCCTGTAAAATATGGGCTCTTTCTTCTGCTTTGTTCAAATCATATCTGGTTCTTCTGGTAATAACTTCTTTCTGATGAAGCAGATAATAGT
>OGQH01003066.1_pt1 | contig 10163 bp, 7 predicted proteins | sample 1553181 | NCBI WGS metagenome assembly OGQH01 (sample SAMEA2579946, study PRJEB22360) | human gut metagenome | biome: human gut; feature: human-associated habitat; material: faeces | place: Denmark | collected 2008/2010 | reverse complement strand
GCTGCCGGAGCGGTGCTTAAGCCGCAAGGCGGGAATTGTGCGGTGTTGCCCTAAAAATTGTGGAAAATCCGGCTTAAAGTATCGTATCTTATCCCCCGCGGCCCCGGTTTTGCACCGGCGGGCTGCGGGGATTTTGTTTTGCGCAAAAAATCCCGGAAATAGCGGACAACCACTGGCATAAACCGCATAAATATGATATAGTATTAAAGTGTAGTGTTATGCCATACAGCCAGGTTCCGGCGGCAAACTGCCCCGGAACCGGCCGAAAACAAAAAGGGAGCATACCTGACAATATGAAACAACAAGCAAACAAGATCCGCGTGGCCCTGCTGTTTGGCAGCTGTTCAAGCGAGCATGAGGTCAGCTGTGTTTCGGCTGCGGCATGGGCGGATGCCCTTGCCACCATGCCGGACCGATATGAAGTGATTCTGGTGGGCATTACCAAACAGGGCCGCTGGCTGAAATACAGCGGCTCTACCGAGGGCATGCGCAGCGGCAGCTGGGAGCAGGATGCTTCCTGCGTGCCCTGCGTGCTCAGCCCGGACCGCAGCGACCATGGCCTGCTGGTGCACAGCGCCAACGGCTATGAACTGCTGCCGGTGGATGTGGTCGCCCCCATCCTGCACGGCAAAAACGGCGAGGACGGCACGATTCAGGGCCTGCTGGAGCTGGCTGCCATCCCCTATGTGGGCTGCGGCGTTCTGGCATCCGCTGCCTGCATGGACAAAGCCGTTGCCAATACCATCATGGACGCCTATCATGTGCCCCACTGCCACTGGTGCAGCGCCGTCCGAGCCGAAGCGGAAACCCAGCGCAGCACCCTGTTGACCCGCGTGGAAAACCGCCTGCCCTACCCGATCTTTGTCAAACCGGCCAATGCGGGTTCCAGCGTGGGCATCACCAAGGCCCACAACCGTGAAGAGCTGAACACCGCCATTGACACCGCCCTGCGGGAAGATGACAAAGTGGTGTTTGAAGAGTTTATTGATGGGCAGGAAGTGGAATGTGCCGCCATTGGCAACCCTGATAACCCGCAGGAAGTGCGCACCACCCGCCCCGGCGAGATTTTGGCCGGCGCAGAGTTTTATACCTATGACGACAAGTATAAAAACGGTATATCCAAGACGGTGATTCCCGCCCACCTGCCGGACCAGAAGCTGGACGAAGTCAAAACGCTGGCCGCCCGCGCTTACCTGGCTTTGGGCTGCGCTGGTCTTGCCCGGTGCGATTTCTTTGTAGAGCACGGCACAGGACGCGTGCTTTGCAATGAGCTGAACACCCTGCCGGGCTTTACCCCCATCAGCATGTACCCCAAGCTGATGGAAAACGAGGGCTACAGCTTTGCCGCCCTGGTTGATAAGCTAATCGGCCTTGCACTGAGCAAAAAGCGAGGTGCTTACTGATGGATACTCGTCCCATCGGCGTATTTGACAGCGGCCTTGGCGGGCTGACCGCCGTGCGCCAGCTGCGCCGCCTGCTGCCGGGCGAAGATATTGTGTATTTTGGCGATACCGGCCGCGTGCCTTACGGTTCCCGCGGGCACGATGTGATCGTGCGGTACGCCCAGCAGGATATCCGGTTCCTGCTTTCCCAGAATGTCAAGTTCATTATGGCGGCCTGCGGCACAGTATCTTCCACCTATCCTTCGGCGGAAGCTGCCCAGCTGCCGGTACCCTACACCGGCGTGATCGGTGCGGCAGCCCGCGCAGCTGCTGCCGCCACCAAAAACAAACGCATCGGCGTGATCGGCACAGCGGCCACCATCCGCAGCGATTCTTATGCCACCCAGCTGAAAGATCTGGTGCCGGGGGTTCAGATTTTTGCCCGCGCCTGCCCCCTGTTTGTACCGCTGGTTGAAAACGGTTATGTGAACGGCGACAAAGTGACCCAGCTGATGATTGAGGAATACCTGACCCCCGTGCGGGATTCCGGCATTGACACCCTGATCCTTGGCTGCACCCACTACCCGCTGCTGAAAAAAATGATCGGCGATTTTGTGGGCGACAGCGTAACGCTGATTGACCCCGGCAAGCTGACCGCCATTGCCGCCGCCACCGCGCTGGATGACCTTGGGATTTCCAGCGGGCGCAGCACCGGCGGCACCACCCGCTTTTTTGTCAGCGATACCCCGGACGGCTTTGCCAAGCAGGAGCGGCTGTTCATGGGCAGCGAAGCGGGCGGCCCGGTGGAACAGATCGCCATTGAAACGTATTAAGGAATTAAACTATTATGGCAAAACCTGTTGAAGAAAATTACCTCATCACCATCAAAGGCACCATGGAGCAGAACGGCGAAAACGACACCGTGGAGCTGATGACCCGCGGCAACTTTGTGCAGCGCGGTAACAGCTACTACATCGTGTATGCTGAAACCGAAGCCACCGGTTACGCCGGATGTACCACCACGGTGCGCGTCAGCCAGGATGCCCGGCTGGTCAGCATGACCCGCTTTGGCAAAACATCCAGCCAGCTGATTATTGAAAAAGGCATCCGCCACCTGTGCCATTACGAAACCGGGTACGGTTCCATCAGCCTTGGCGTGGCCGCTGATGTGATTGAGCACAACCTGCTGCCGGATGGCGGCGAGCTGCAGTTCAGCTACACGCTGGATTCCGGCGCCGAAACCTTAATCAGCCGCAATTCCGTGCTTATCACAGTAGAGCCGCTGAAAAAGCAGGAAACTGAAGTTGAATAAATTTTTAGTTAGGAGTTAGGAAGTAGGAGTTAGGAGTTTTTGGTGTGCGCTGACGCGCACAAATTTTAACGATCAGCTGTGCGGCTGTTTTTCAAAATTGCGGCGCAGGCCGCACCTTAAACTCCTAACTCCTAACTCCTCCCTCCTAACTTCCAAACTGGAGGTACAACGTGAATTACAAATACTATAACCCCCGCAAGGCTGCGCTGGATACGGCGCGTGAGCTGCTGACCGGCGCGCTGAATGCTGCTGTGGCGGACGGTTCCCTTCCGGAAGCCCCGCTGCCGGAATTTATTGTTGAGATTCCCGCCGATGTCAAAAACGGCGATATTGCATCCAACGCCGCCATGGCCGGTGCCCGTGCGTTCCACAAGGCTCCGCGCCAGATTGCACAGGCCATTGTGGACCACCTGAACCTGGAGGGCAGCCTGTTCGACCGTGTAGAGATCGCAGGCCCCGGCTTCATCAACTTGTTCCTGGGTGCCCACTGGTTTACCAGCGTGCTGCAGGCTGCTGCCACTGAGCCGGAATACGGCCGCACGGACGGCGGTGCAGGCAAGCGCTACAACGTTGAATTTGTTTCCGCCAACCCCACCGGCCCCATGCACATGGGCAACGCCCGCGGCGGTGCTCTGGGCGACTGCCTGGCTGCCTGCCTGGACTGGGCCGGTTATGATGTGACCCGCGAGTTCTACATCAACGATGCAGGCAACCAGATCCAGAAGTTCGGCAAGAGCCTGGCCGTCCGCTATCTGCAGCAGTTCTGCGGCGAGGAAGCCTATCCCCTGCCCGCTGAGTGCTATCAGGGCGGCGACATCAAGGTGCTGGCCGGTGAGTTTGCCGAGATCAACGGCGACAAGTACGTTGCAGCCTGCTCTGGGCTGGACGAAGAGGCCCTCTTTGCCAGCGAAGCCTTTGAGACCCTGAAGAACGCCCTGGTGGATTACGCCCTGCCCAAGAACATTGCTGCCCTCAAGCGCGACCTGGGCAAGTACCGCATCAATTACGATGTCTGGTTCCACGAGAGCACCCTGCACGAATCCGGCGCTGTTCTGGATGTTGTGAACAAGCTGCTGGAGCTGGGTGCCTGCTACAAGGCCGAGGATGGTGCCATCATGTACCGCAGCGCCCAGTATGCTGCCAAGTACGGCACCGTGAACAAGAAAAAGACCGAGGACGGCACCGAGGAGGAAGCCAAGGACGAAGTCCTCGTCCGTGCAAACGGCATCCCCACCTACTTCGCCGCCGACATTGCCTACCACTACAACAAGCTGGCCACCCGCGGCTTTGCCAAGGCCATTGATGTCTGGGGTGCCGACCACCACGGCCACGTTGCCCGCATGAAGGGTGCCATGGATGCCATCGGCCTGAACGGCAACGATCTGGATGTTGTGCTGATGCAGATGGTCAACCTGATGCGTGACGGCCAGCCTGTCCGGATGTCCAAGCGCACCGGCAACGCCATCACCCTGACCGACCTGCTGGAGGAAGTGCCCATCGACAGCGCACGCTTCCTGTTCAACATGCACGACGCAGGCAGCGGCATTGACTTTGACCTGGATCAGGCCGTCAAGACCGACAACGACAACCCCGTGTACTATGTCCAGTACGCACACGCCCGCATCTGCTCTATCCTCAAGAAGATGGAGAGCGAGGGCGTAGCCTTTGCCGGTGCCGCGCAGGTGGATGCCACCCTGCTGACCGACCCCAGCGAGATGGACCTGATCCGGATGCTGGCCGCCTTCCCGCAGGAAATCGTTATGGCTGCCGAGAAGTACGACCCCAGCCGCATCAACCGCTTTGTCATTGATCTGGCAAGTGCCTTCCACCGCTTCTACGGCAACTGCCGCATCCAGGGTGCAGATCCCGCCGTGCAGCAGGCCCGTTTGGCCCTGTGCATCGGTGTGAAGAACGTTATCTTCAATGTGCTGACCATGTTCAAGATCAACGTCCCCGAAAAAATGTAAAAGAGAATGAGAAAGGGCTGTTGCAAAACAGTGCCAACGAAAAGATGAGATAGACTTCTCCGAAAGGGGGTGCCTATCTCATTTTTTTATTGTATGCTGAGCCTTCAATGAACCTGCTGCAACAGGCTCCAGGAAAGCTCTGCACGTACCAATCACTCCCCCAAAGCCCGTGAATCCCTGATTGGGAAGTGCGCAAAAGCCCATATATATCACAGGACTCGGTTCTTTTTGTATCTTCCGTATAAAAAAATTCTCTGTTTTTGTGTTCTCTCACAAAGCATGTCCCATTATATTGACTTTATATTTTCATCTACTGTAAAATATTTTGTGTAAAGCGTCATATTCATTCGCATTGTGACGCACATCGGACAAGTCTTTTACGAAATGCAAAGGAGGATTTTCTTATGAAAAAGCGTCTACTCAGCTTATTTCTGACATTCAGTATGCTGCTGACCTTTTTCCATGTGGGCACTGTCACTGTTTTTGCAAGCGATTCCCCTATGGCATATACAGATGGTTCTTATCAGTTTATCCTCAATGCTGACAATACTGCAACAATAACAAAGTATACGGGCAAGGAACATAGGATCACGATCCCTGCTCAGGTAGCACAAGGTACTCAAACATATCCTGTAACAAAAATCGGAGACCGGGTGTTCTCCAATTACAGATACCTAACGAGCGTCCAGATCCCCGACACTGTAACAGAAATTGGCAGCAATGCTTTTTATAATTGCACCTTCCTGGAAAGCGTTACTATTCAGGACAATAAACCATCCTGCGTGAAAAAGATTGGCCGCCAGGCATTTATGTTTTGCAGCGAATTGACAGATATTCCCATTCTTGATTCTGTAACAGAGATCGGTTCAGAATCTTTTCATCATTGCGAAGAATTAGATACTGTCACCATTCCGGAGGGTGTAACATCCGTTGCAGACGGCATGTTCAGTTATTGTTACAGCTTGCACACCGTTACTCTTCCAGACAGCGTAACTGCCATTGAAGAGCGGGCTTTTACCGGAACTGCATTGACTCAAATTCATATTCCTGCCAATGTGGCACAGATCGGAACCGATGCATTTTCCGAATGTTTCGCTCTCTCAACGATCACATCAGACAGCGAAAGCTATCCGGCAATAGACAATGTGTTGTACGAAAAAGCAGCAAATGGCGATTACGCCTTAATCCGTTATCCTTCTCAAAGGGCGGATTCTGCTTTCAAAATACCCAATGGTGTGGCACGAATTGAAGCTCATGCTTTTGACTGTTGTTCGTATCTGGCCTCTGTAAAGATGCCAGACTCCGTGGTCTCTATTGGAACCGGTGCCTTTATGAATTGTCAAAAGCTACACGACATTGAATTTTCATGCAGGATAACGGAACTTCCAGAATCAGTTTTTGAAAACTGTATAGGCTTAGAGAGCATCGATATTCCAGAGGGTATAACACAGATTCCCGATTATGCTTTTGCTGGCTGCGAGCAGCTCGAACGGATCGCGATTCCCAGCAGTGTAACCAAAATTCCCGAGTCGGCATTTTCCAATTGCACAGCATTGAATAACATAGAGTATTCAGGCTCTCGTTCTCAATGGAACGCTATTTCCACGGATTCCGGCCTACAAAATCTCCCTGTAGCACCTGGTTCTATTGATGTTACGGTAACCAGCGACATCCGTTCCGTTACCGCCAAAGTTGATGGCAGCAGCGTTCCCATCAACGATGGCAAATTCATTGTCACGATTGGTAAAACAGTGGAATTGACCGTCAGCGATCCTCAATACAGAGATCGTTATACCTGGGCAGGGGGCAGCGGCACTGTGAGTGCAGACAATACCACCTATACTTTTGTTGCAGGTCAGGATGATACAGCCGTAACTCTGACCACTGTCGAACACACAAATTATGACACCGGTGATTTCACCATCAGCGGTCTATCGGACTATTCCTATGGGGACAATATCGATATCAGGATCGAGCCCAAGGATACACGCATCACAGATTACATTGTAAGATATGTCAGGAACGCAGGCACCTCAAACGAAGAAGAATTCAATGAGCTTCCAAAAGATGCCGGAACATACACCCTGCGAATCATTCAGGGTGATACCGTCCGAATCGACATTCCGGAAAAGATCACAATCCACCCCGTCACCATCACCAATGATACTTTCCAGAACGAACTCGCTGTCACCCTTCCAGCGGATGCTGTGGAAGAGGAAGGCAATGATCATACGGCCACAGTGACTGTCCGGGCGGACAGCAGGCTGAATGCTCTTTTGCAATCTGATGAGATCAAACTTGAGCTTGTCTATCTCAACGATATGGGAGAAGAAGTCGTTGCCCCCACAAAAGCAGGCAGGTATACCGTAAAGGTAAAGATCCATTCCAATAGTCCCAATCTGCTCTCTGCCATCGTGGACGGAGGCACGTTTGAAATTCGCCAAAAAGCTGTTCCCATTGTTCCCACTGCAGATCTTTATCCCCTGACCATTAAGAATGCTGCCGTTCTCATTGAGCATGATGGCGAGGAGATTCATGCCGAGAGAAACGAGATTGGTGATCTGGTTGCAAAGGTGCCTGAAAACGCCAGTGTAACTGTCACCTACATCAGCCAGAGCGATGCCATTGCGTTCGATCAATGGTTGGTCAGCGGGTTGGACGATTCGACCGATGTCAAACAAAATCCATTGCGCTTTCAAATGCCCGCAGGTGAAAAGGGTGTAACAATGGAAGCCATGACAAAAGATGCTTCCATCGAAGATGGTGGTTCTGGCATTCTGGGCACCGTTATGGTCATTGGTGCTGCCGCCGTATTGACATGGCAGGGCTGCCGAATCGGCACTGAACTTTATCTGAAGCGTATTCTCCCCGATGGCGCAGCGATCCCCGCCAATGCCACCGAACTTGCCGAACTGGTGTGGGATGATGCCGGCAAACCTGCTCCCGCTGCTGCGTTGGACAACGATGCCACTGACGCACAGAAGGCTCTCACCTGGGCCTCTGAGAACCAGCTGCTTCCTTCCAATAAAACTGCAGATGCTTCTGTAAGTTACTGGGAAGTGATCCAGATCTGGCGCAAGGCGCAGACACTCAAGAGCTAACCCCTGGCAGGCAGAAAGCCCCCTGACGATTACACTGTCAAGGGGGCTTCCTGCTGTTTATTGGTGAACCCAATAGAGTGTTCACGATCTTCTTCGTCTTTTTATGATGTACACCACCGGCCTGAAAGTCATGGGCACCTTTTCTTTTTACCGCTTCGCGTGGCGTTCGCCCATGGGGATGACATCACAAAAGACGCACCGGCTCTTGGTGGAAAGGGCCACATCCTTGTGGTAGCAGCCAAAGAACCACTTTTCGTAGGTCAGCTTCAGCAGGACCTTATCAAGAAACAGGTGCAGGCGGTTGGATTCGCCCACCGCGAGGGAAGTAAAATCAAGGAATCTGCTTGGGGCATCGTGGGTCAGCACATAATCTACCTGCCAGCCGTTTGCTTCGAGATTGGCCTCACAGGCTGCGTATTCCTCATCGCTGGGCATCTCCTGCGGCCACCAGTTGTATCCGGCCTCCCGTTCTTCCTTGTCGGGGCTCTCAGTGCCGCCGAAGCAGAGGTATTTCTTTCCCTCCAGCTCCAGCACGCTGCCACGGCAGACATGGTACACATTGCCGCCCAAAGCCTGGACCCTGCCGCCAAACCGCTCCTCGACGGGGTACTGGCCCAGCAGGTCGTAATTCTCGTGGGCACCATCAAGGAAAAGCAGGGTGTAGGGGCGCTTGCGCAGCCAGTCGAGCTTTTTCTGTTCCTCCTTGCTGCCATCCCACACAAAGCCGAAATCGCCCAGCACCACCACAATGTCCCGTTTGCCCAGCCAGCGGAGCCTGCCGTGCTTGAAACGGTCAAGCTCGCCGTGGGTGTCGCCTGTCAGATATACCATAGTCCCCTCCTGCCGCTTTGTGAAACCGTGGCAAAACCCTTGTCTCTGCGCGGCAAACCTGTTATTATTAAAGGAGCGAATCTTTGTTCGCCATTCTTTGTCATTTCCGGGCGCAGCGCCCGTATTTTATATATTATCGCTTTTTGAAGGAATTGTCCACATGAAACGTATTTTTGCACTGCTTTTATCCCTTGCCGTCCTGTTCAGCTGCCTTGCCGTAACGGCCGGAGCCATGTTCGACCCCAGCACGGTCTACGATGTCAAGGCCCAGAGCGCCTATATCGTGAACACCGACACCAACATCATCGTCTATGAAAAAGACAGCGAGAAGCAGGTGTCCGCCGGAGGCCTGACGAAATATATGACCATTGCGCTGGTGCTGACCAACTATGCCGACCAGCTGGACAGTACGTTCACGATGCCCTTTGCCATCTCGGACTATGTCCACAACTCCGACAATGCCGACATGCGCTCGGGCGAGACCTTTACCTACCGGGAAGCCCTTTACGCCATGGTGACGCGCAACGCCAATGAGGCCGCCATGGGTCTGGCCTACGAGCTCTCGGGCGGCGACCTGGCGGGCTGGGTGAGCCAGATGAACACCCTCTCCCAGCGCATCGGCACCACCAACAGCACCTGGACAGATGCCTGCGGACTGGACAGCGGCAACACCACCACCGCCGTGGACATGTACCTGATCCTGCGCTACCTGATGAGCTTTGATGCCTTCAAGGAGATCTCCGCTGCCCCCACCTTCACGATGCCGGCCAAGGAAAAGCACGCCAAGAGCTTTGTGCTGCTGAGCCAGAACGTGGCCCTGAACAAGACCAGCGGCGGCAGGTTCTACCGCAGCGCCATGCAGGGCGGCATGTGCGATGTGATGGCCTACAAAAACGACAGCGGCGATCAGAGCTATGTCTCGTGGGCCAACAAGGACGGGGCCACCTACATCTTCTGCATCATGCAAAGCCCCGACACCTGCGATGATTACGGCTATTCCAACCGCCGCCCGGCGCTGTACGAGACCACCAAGCTCATCGACTGGGTGTTCGAGAGCTTTTCCATCCAGGCCGCACTGGACACTGACCAGGCGCTGGCGGAGATCCCGGTCAAATACTCCTCCGATACCGACACCCTGCAGCTCTACCCCGCCGACAGCATGATGACCCTGCTGCCCTCCACGGGGGATGGCTCGGTGACGCAGAAATATTTCCACCTGCCCGATTACGCCACAGCCCCCATCCAGCAGGGCGACGTGGTAGGCACTGTGGAGCTCAAGCTGGCAGGCGAAACCATCGGCGTGGTGAACCTCATTGCCGGGCAGGATGTCCACCAGAACGCATTGCTTTTCACGGTCTCCAAGGTACAGGCCTTCTTCCACAGCCTGTATCTCAAGGTGGTCATCGTCCTCTCCCTGCTCACTCTGGCGGTCTACGGCCTGTGGGTGTTCATCAACCTGTGGAACGGGCGCAGACCGAACCGAAAGATCCATAGAAGATAAACCCCACCGTCATCCCTACGGGATGCCACCGCCCCTGGTAGGGGCGGCCTTGGCAAAACTGGACAGCTT
>OGQH01003055.1_pt1 | contig 10195 bp, 9 predicted proteins | sample 1553181 | NCBI WGS metagenome assembly OGQH01 (sample SAMEA2579946, study PRJEB22360) | human gut metagenome | biome: human gut; feature: human-associated habitat; material: faeces | place: Denmark | collected 2008/2010 | reverse complement strand
GGGGCGGACATAAATGGGAAGATTTGTAAATCCTGATAATAGTGCGTTCCAGGAACAGGATGAAGAGCTCGACAACATTGACAGGGATCTTGGAGCCCAAGATAAGGCCTCCTACCTCAGAAAGGTAAATAAGCTGGGTAACCGAAACGGTTGCAACGATGAAGCGGCTCATCGGATCGGCGATTCCCTCTGCCGCGATAACTGAAGGCGTGAACATGTCGGTAAAGCCAACGATCATCGTCTTCGAGACTTCTTGCGCTTCGGGGACCTGGAGGAATTCGAGCAAAGGCATGAATGGAGCGCCCAATACGTCGAAAATGGTGGTGTAATTAGCCAGCATAAGCGCCAATGTGCCAACGCACATTACAACTGGTAATACCCCAAACCACATGCCTGCTGCATTCTTGATGCCATTCTCAAGGAATTGACCGATACCGCGATGGCCTTTTACGCGCTCGACAGCAAGTGAAAGACCATACTGTGCAGATGAGTTGTACCCCTCTGGCAGGGTTTCGGGCATTGCCTTCCCCTCAACCAAATAGGTGTCCTTTTTGAGGGACAAAGGGGGGATGCGGGGGACGATCAGTGCGCAGATGATGCCAACCAAGCAAATGAGCATGTAGTAAGGACCGAAGTATTGCATCAAGTCGACTTGCGCTAATACCACAATACTGAAGGTGATCGAAACAGCTGAGAATGTAGTAGAGATGATCGAAGCTTCGCGGGCGGAATAGTAACCGCTTTCATATTGGTTACAAGTAAGCATAACGCCCAAAGTTCCGTCGCCGATCCAGGACGTTACACAGTCGACAGCACCTCGACCAGGGATTTTGAAAAGAGGACGCATGACCTTGGTAAGAAGTGCTCCGATAAACTCGAGAAGACCGAAATCGAGAAGAAGAGGCAGGAGCAATCCGGCCAAGAAGAAGATGATTACCAGTACCGTAAGAAGATCGCCCAAAACGAAAGTACCGGTATCTTCGCCGCCAATTATTTGAAGAGGCTCACCATCTCCGACCAAAACACCTGCGAAGGCGATCCACGCAAATACAGCGCCAATGACGCGGATTATAACCCATGCTGGTGTGGTAGAAAATGTATTGTACATAAGTGGGTGTTCATCGATAAATTTCGGATGGAATAACGCAGCAACGCCTAAAACCGCTGAAATTGTAACGATGATACAGCAAAGAATCGGAAGAAAATCTGCCATGCAGTTGCCGATAAGGTCGGCAATTACTTTAACGATGACTGTCCAAGTGCCGTCAACTTCGACGGGAATCATGAACAGCACAACGCCCAAGATGGAGGGGATGACGAAGCCTAAGATGTGCTTCCAATTGTATTTTTCCAAAACACTTCGTTTCACGCGGGGATAGATGCAGAAATGAAGAATATCAGATTTTTGCATAATGGTGTTGTGTAAGCGCGCTATTGGTTGCTGTTTGCTTAGTATTCAAAGTGAGCGGTTGATTATGCATATTGGGGCGAGGGGGAGCCATGAGTAGAATGCCTATTGTTTATTCGAGCCGTTCTCGGATCGAAGAGCTTTCAAGGAACTTGTATCGTATTGATCTTCCGATGCCTGAGGCGATTGGACCGACGAATTCGTATCTGTTCAAAGCAGATGGCATTGCTGATTCTGGGCGCTCTCTTATAGTTGACGCTGGTTGCGACGAGCCCGAAACGAGAGAAGCCTTTGATTTCGCTTTACGTGAGCTGGGCATTTCCTGGGGTTCTGTCGATGTGTTTATTACCCATTTCCATTGGGATCATTGCGCAGGGCTTTCTCAGATTTGGAGGCCTGGCATGACAGTGTATGGGGGTATTGACGATTACATCGAGCGTGGGGTCCCCGTCATGTCCGCCGTCGAGATTGGAGCGCTTGAACGTCGAACTAGTGAGGCGCATGGTGTTATCGATGCGTATGACGCTTCATACTGGGAACCCATGACGCGCTCGGGGAGCGTCAATCCTCCCATTACTCGTCTATTTGAAGGTGAGGTGCTTTCGGTTGGTGGTTACAATTTACGCGTCCTTCAGACTCCCGGTCACGACTTGCATCATCTCTGCTTATACGATGCGGAGAGCGAGCTTTTGGTAGGTGGAGACCAGGTTCTCTGTGGTGGTTATCCTCCTATCATGGTCGAGACGGAGGCGGATCAGCTGTCCTTGCTGCTTCAGCAGATGGAGCGTTTAGGGAGGCTGCCAGCCTCGTTGATCCTAACTGGACACGGGAAAGAGGGATTTGACCTCTCTGCACGTTGTGATCAGATTATTGATCATTACAGGCGTCAAACTGAAAGCTTTTTAAGCTTATGCCAATTGGGCGAATGCGACTTAGGTGAGCTGTCGTATCAGTCAACCTTAGGGGATCGCCGAACGCCATGGGAGGCCAGATCGATATTTGGGAGAAGGTCTCTTATCACTCAGACCATGGCATTTGCGACGTACTTTATGAGCAAAGGTATGTTGAGGAATGAATATGATGTAATTCCTTTAAGATAGTAGTTAGAGGCCTGTTTGATTGTGTGCTTCTTGTTTTGGAGGGTACACTACTTACTGCCGTGTACCGTATACCAAGGAGCTTCTATGCCCGCATTTGATTTTCAAAGATACATTACCGATATTCCGGATTACCCAAAGCCAGGCGTGATTTTTAAAGACGTTACAACGCTGTTCAAAGATCCGGAAGGGTTCACGGCTGCCATTGATGCTATTGCTGAGCACTTTGAGGGTAAGGGCATCACGAAAGTAGTTGGTGCTGAAGCGCGTGGATTCATGATAGGTGCCCCTGTTGCCTACCGCTTGCATGCAGGATTCGTTCCTGCTCGCAAGCCGGGTAAACTTCCTCGCGAAACCCGTTCGGAAAGCTATGAGCTCGAATATGGTTCTGATTCACTGGAAATGCATCTTGATGCTATCGATGAAAACGATATTGTGCTCGTGGTAGATGACCTCATTGCAACGGGGGGAACCGCGGCTGCTCAGGCTCGTTTGGTGTCAAAAGCAGGTGCCAAAGTCGAGGGTTTTGCTTTCTTATTGGAGCTTTCTTTCTTGAACCCTCGCGAAGCTCTCGCACAAAGCTCCACTTCAGAGGTCTATTCGTTGATTTCGGTAGACTAGGCTAAAACTATAGTGCAGCCATAACTTAAAGGGTGCTTTTGCGCCTTTAATTCATGACGCAAGAAAAGTAGTCAAGGTGAAGCCCAGAGCGGCTGCTCCAATGGTGCTGGCGTATGTCGTTGCAAGGTATCCAAGGCCTTCTGCGTAATGCCTCTGCGAAACAAGTTCAACAGCTTCGAAATTCATAGTTGAAAGGGTCGAAAAACCTCCCAAGAATCCCATTGTAAGTGCTAGATACACAATGCCATCAAGCTGTATTTGGAAAGCCATTAACGCTCCTGCCAAGGTGCAGGAAAGAAGATTGATGAACAGCGTGGGCAACGGGAATCGTCCAGGAAAGCGGGGTTTCAAAAAGGACGTTGCCTTGCTTCTGCATAATGCTCCAAATGCTCCGCCAATGCCTACTGCGAGAAATGCGGCTACGCTCATGATCTACCGCCTTTAATCACTGTTGATTTTTTAGCAAAACGTTCTGCAGCTCGTTTTTTGCGGATGCGGCGTAAGCGATGCAGTGCTAGGTAGTTTGATGCGATTTTCCCGCATAGCGACGCGATGAAAGTGACGAAAATCGTTATAGCGATATACGCTGCGGCGAGTTCGACCTCTCCATCGCGGAAAAACCCCAGGCATTCAGTTGAGAAGGCGGAGAGGGTGGTAAAGGCACCAACAAGGCCTATTCCTAAAGATTTCACCAAAGGTCCGGGAAGATGGAGCCTGCGCCCGACGTATTGGTTGATGATTTCTAACGAAAAACAACCAAATATATTTACGATGAGAGTCGCATAGGGGAATCCACCTTGCGAGGGAAGAGCTAATTCAAGCAGGTATCGAAGAGAGGCTCCAAGAAAACCCATAAGAAGAACTAGTGGGGCAAGAGCGCGGGGCGCTCGAAGAGCGGCGCTAAGGTGCGAAGCCGTGTGGTTGGATGCTTCTTCCTGCATTAATGCTTGGTTCCTTAATCGACTATCGGGTTTGTTGGTTCAGCGAGTATAACGCTAGGGTTACTGTTCTCGTTCTGGCTTAGAGGTAAGGTGCCAGCCGTTGCAATAAGGGCAGCGATAGGAGTGCAAGCCGGTAGTTCCATAGCTTGCACATGAGGTAATTGCGGCTTCTGCGTCCGATTTGCTCGTGTAGCGATTTTTCGACTCGCAGGCTTTCTTGCGTAATGCTGCTTCTTTTTCAGCACGGTTTTTTTGCTGACGCTTTCCTTCGCTGGCAAATAGGTTATCCATGCCTCCTAGGCTGGCATTGAACTCTGCTTTCTGCTTTGACCAGGACGAACGTTTCTTGCTGCCCATTTCGCCCCTCCGTTCCCTTGTTGCGCTGAGCCTCGGTCTAAAAAAGCCGCGTAGGTAGAACGCGGCTTGATACGTTAGTTACTTGTGGTAAAAGCGACGCTGCTCGAATTTGGGTTCGCATGATACGTTGATGCCCAATGTGCGATATAGGTTCTCATCGGTTGGCGAAATGATAACCGAGAAATGAGCATCACATCCCTTCAGCTTGTTTATCGAATCCATAAGTTGTGCAGCGATAGCATTGCCGCGGGAGCTGACCGCCAGCGCCAGTAAGGTTTCGTCGGAATGTAGGCGTGGGTTGGTGCTCTTTAAGTGCTCGGTTTTCAAGTGGCAGATAGGGGCGATAACCTCATCATCAATTACAAGTAGATCGTCATCGACGCCTGCCAGTGCCTTTAATGCGTTCATCAGTAGGGATGATGCACAGCCCATGAGGTTGCCCGTCTTGCCGGTGACGACAGTGCCATTAGGTAGCTCAATGGCACCAGAGGGACCTCCTGTAGCCTCTTCTTTTTCCAGGCAGGCTTTACGCGCGGGCAGTACATCAGCAGAGATGCCCACGCGACTCATTAGCAGCTCAATCTTGTGGAGCTCTTGTTCTCCTGCGCCGCTTCGCTTGCAATCCTCTGCGGAGTGGAAGTAGCGGCGAACGATCTCACGACACGATGCATCTCGGCACGCATCGTCATCAACAATGGCGAATCCTGCCATATTAACGCCCATATCGGTTGGGGAGTTGTAGGGGCTAACTCCCTGGATTCGCTCAAGCATTGCTTTTAAAACGGGGAAGATTTCAACATCTCGGTTGTAGTTGACCGTTGTTTCACCGTAAGCGTCTAAGTGGAACGGGTCGATGATATTGTCATCGTCGAGGTCGGCGGTAGCGGCCTCGTAAGCGACGTTTACAGGGTGCGAAAGCGGAAGATTCCATATCGGAAATGTCTCATATTTAGCATAACCTGCCTTGATACCGCGTTTATTTTCGTGGTACAGCTGAGAAAGGCACGTAGCCATCTTTCCGGAGCCAGGGCCAGGTGCGGTAACTACTACCAACGGACGGCTGGTTTCAAGGTATTCATTCTTGCCGTAGCCCTCGTCGCTCACGATATGGTCGATATCGTGAGGGTATCCGGCAATGGGATAGTGTAGATAGCTCGTTACACCCAGCGACTCGAGGCGGCAGCGGAACGCTTCAGCTTTTGGCTGCCCTGCGTAGTGGGTGATAACTACGCTGCCAACATAAATGCCCATGCCCGCAAAGACGTCCATCAAACGAAGCACGTCTTCATCGTAGGTAATGCCGAGGTCGCCGCGAACTTTGTCTGATTCGATGTGGTTAGCGTTGATAGCGATTACTACCTCAACATCTTCAGACAGGCTTTTGAGCATACGAATCTTGCTATCGGGCTCAAAACCAGGCAATACGCGTGAGGCGTGATAGTCATCAAAAAGCTTACCGCCGAACTCCAAATACAGCTTGCCGCCAAACTGGCCTATGCGTTCTTTAATGTGCTCAGCTTGCAGGGTGATGTATTTGGCGTTGTCGAACCCGATCTTCATGCTTAGTGATGCCTTTCATCTGTGTGTCTCTATATTTAATTGCAGTTAAATGATACCCCATAGTGATGAATCCGCTTATGGGTTGAATGTTCATTCAACAATATCTTTTAATGATCTACTTTTGCCCGAGAGGCAGTTCGTACGTTGTAAGGAAATAGAGGGTGTTTCGGTCAATTCGTGGGAATCTATCGCCTAGTTTTGATAGCTTTTGAATGGTGTTTGCTGTTCCTTAATCTATTGATGAATCTTCTGCCCCATTACCCATAGGATGCAATTGCGATAATGCAGCGTTTTGCAAATGGGTTTCTATATATCTGATTTACCAAAATCACGAATTTAAAAAGAAGTCAAGCGACAATCTTGTAAAACATGTTCAGAATGTGCATCGTCTCTATTTGGAATTTCAATGTATGAGATTTGCTAGATACGAAATTCGAAATGTTCCTCATGAGTTTCTGCTCAAAATACTCGATGAACGGTAGTTCAAATCAAGAAATGTGTGTAATAGACATGTTCGGTATCGTTTCTCTTGAAAATACATAATACCTACTTGACAAACAAACAGGTCTAAGCATGTATCGTACCTATAGGGTGTGCCTATAGGTACGATCGGAACACTCTATATGATTCACAACAAATGTTGTTCAAATAGTTTGACATTGATTTAGTCAAATCAAATAATAAATGGCGGTCACTTTGTGTGAGTGCTACTTCTCCACTAAAATGCAGTGCCGGCGCAAGGTGTCCAGGTTTCAGGATGTACCAAGTCTTGAAGCCATGCGCTCAGAGCGCAGGCCTCCCCAAGCCAACTCACCGGTTGACCGGTAACCCCTGTCTTGACTTTCCGAGGCGCATTATCCCACATGGATTCCAAAGGAATCCTCGATGCGAAAGGAAGGTTTCAATGGCTTCTGATGCTTTGAATTCTTCTTACCATGGCATCGCAGCTCGCTTGGATCGTATGCCCATCACTGGCTTCCACAAGAAGATTCTGTGGTTGCTCGCTGGCATTACGTTCTGCGACTCTGTTGACATGGCAGTAGGCGGCCCTATCGGTAACGTTCTTCAGTCCGAGGGTTGGATGACTCTCGAGCAGTTCGCCTTCTTCAACTCCATTACCATGGTTGGTTACCTCTTTGGTGGCCTCATGGCAGGCGCTCTTTCCGACGGCATCGGCCGCAAGAAGGCAGTTCTCATCTGCGGTTCTATCTTCACCGTATTCTGCTTCGTCGCTGCAGGCTCCCCCGATGCAACGTTCCTGACCGGCTGCCGCTTCTTCATGGGTCTGGGCCTTGGCGCTGCGTTCCCCGCAGGCTACTCCGCCCTCACCGAGTTCACTCCTCCCACGAAGCGCGGTAAGTACCAGTCCTACGTTGGCCTGATCGCTAACTGCGGTACTTTGGTTGCTTCCGCTATGAACATGATCGTTCTGCCCATGCTCGGCTGGCGCCCCGTGTTCGCTATCTGCGGTTGCATTGGCTTGGTTGTTGTAGTTCTCTGCTTCTTCTTCCTTGAGGAGTCTCCTCGTTGGCTTGCTATGAAAGGTCATAATGCCGAGGCCGACAAGATCGTTTCCCATCTTGAAGAAAAGACTTCCGCTAAGGGCGTAAACGTACCTGCCGTATCTGAGGAAGAGATCCACAAGCGTGAGCAAGCAGAGGTTGTTAAGGAGCTTCCTTGGGCATTCCTCTTCAAGAAGAAGATGATCACCCGTACGCTTACGGCTATGTTCCTTTGCTTCACGATGAATGTGTTGGTATATACCGTTATTTCGTGGACTCCTACCATTTTGACCAAGAATGGCTTTGATCCGCATATGTCTACCACTCTTACTGTGGTAATGCAGCTGGGCATTCCTGTTGGCGTTGGTCTTCTGACCTTCTATGTTGAGAAGGTAAACCGTAAAATTATCCTTTGCACCACTTACGTGCTTATCGCCATCATCGGTCCTATTTGGGCATCTTTGCCTACCGACAATGCGGCGCTCATCATGTTCGTTGGCTTCTTGCTCTGCGTATGCACCTTCACCAACTCCGTTACCACCGCAGCTATCTACCTGTCCGAGCCTTTCCCGACGGCTTGCCGTATCCGCGGCGCTGGTGTTGCTAACGCCTTCGGTCGTCTGGGTGGTATCTTCAGCCCCATGTGGATCGCATTCTTCATGGGTACCTCGCTCGGTACCACCGGCGTATTCATCATCAACGCTTGCCTGGCTATCTTCATGGCAATCTGGCTGGCTATCTTCGGTGTTGAGACTCGCGGCCGTACGCTTGAGGACATCACCAAGGGTCTGCTCGACGACTAGTCGTTAAGGCTTCGATCCACCCATCGGGCACATAGCTACCCATGAACGGGACCTCCATAGGGGGTCCCGTTTTGTTATAGTGGGAAAGGTTCATTTGCGATGAAAACCAATAGTGAGGGTCTATAGGTTGGGTTTTCATTGCTGTAATGGAGGGAAACGCTGCATGAAGCTTGATCATCTACGTTATTTTGATCGTTTGGCCGATATGTTGAGTTATACCAACGCGGCCAAATCGCTCTACATTGCTCAGCCAACTCTTTCTGCTGCAATTAAGCGTATGGAGCAAGAAGTGGGACTCACGTTGTTTCGTCGTGCCGAAGGGGTGGCGTCGGGCGTTGAGCTTACTGAACAGGGCCGAATTTTCCACGAATACGTAGTTCAGGCGCTTGAGCGCTACGACACCGGTTTGAATTTGGCCCTTGAATCCCAGAATGAATCAGACAGCTTGTTGCGACTCGGGACGGTTTATTCCATGAAGGGCCGTTTTTGGTCTAAGGCCATCGATGACTTTATTAATCAGTGGGGGAGTTTGCCCCATTTCCATATGGAGCAGGCGTATTCTGCCGAGCTGGCAAAGCAGCTTAAAAGCCGTGGGATCGATGTCGCATTTGCCGCTATGACTCCTGAAGCTGCAGGGCTCAACCATGTTCATGTGTGGTCGCAATCGCTTGTGGCTTGCGTTAACGTTGAAAACCCTCTGGCGCAGCGAACCTCTATCACGCTAGATGAACTGAAGGACGAGCGTCTGCTCACTTATAGTGCGAAATCTTCGGTTTCGCCAAGCATCGATGAGCTGTTCGGCTCAAGGATGAAAGAATTCAATGTGGTTCGCAGCTTTGACGATGAGCTTTCGCTTTCGTCGTTCGTTTCTTCCCATTCGAACAATGTGGCGGTTATGGTGTACTCCATTCTGGTTAACGCCTTTGATGACGTGGTGTGCATTCCTATTACCGATGCTCCTGCCGATTTCCATAAGATATATCTCATGAGCCGAAACGAGCCGCATTCCAAGATCGTCGGTGATTTCATCGACTTCATGAGTTCGTACGAGTTCCCAGACATTTTTGCAGAGTCGCGCAACGCGCTGTAGGCTTCCTTTGCGCTGTGTCTCCTATGGCAGGAGTTTAATTGGGTGTATTGCGCGTGTCTGATTGGGGCGATTTGGTGAGTAATGGCGTTTTGCGGTTCGATGTCGTCACTGTCAGAGCCCCTCATGTACGCGATTTTTTGAGCAGTTTGTGGTGTCGCTAAGACCACCGCAAAGACCTTCCCAATACAGGAGCGTGGCATAAGCTGCGCTCCTGTTGTTTTACCCTGCGAGTGCTAGCTGTAGGGCCATTCATTATTGACCATGAACACGTTCATGAACTGGGTAAATAGTTTTTCGTAATTGCTCCCGAATATGGGGGCTTTTTTGCTATTGGCTGAAATGAACCTGTTCAACAACAATGATCTTGTAGCAGGATTGGGCTGTTGACCTGCACTGAAATCAGGCTATGCCCTGAAGAGGGGTAGATGGTCAAGAGCCCACTTCGCTATCGAAGATCTATCGGGGGGATTGATCTTCGAAGCCCTCTCGAAAACGAGAGGGGAGGGAAGCCCCAAATGGTAGGGGCATGAATAGAAAGAAGGTGGGTTATGAGTTCCGAAGCACAAACTTCCTATCATGGCATTGCTGCTCGTCTGGACCGCATCCCAATCACCGGCATGCACAGGAAAGTCCTGTGGCTGCTGGCAGGCATCACGTTCTGCGATTCGGTTGACATGGGTGTTGGTGGCCCGATTGGCGCAGTGCTCCAGTCAACCTACGATGCCGCTGGCAATCAGTGGATGACCTTGGAGCAGTTCGCACTGTTCAACTCAATTACCATGATCGGCTATCTGGTTGGTGGCCTCATGGCAGGGG
>OGQH01003046.1_pt1 | contig 10221 bp, 8 predicted proteins | sample 1553181 | NCBI WGS metagenome assembly OGQH01 (sample SAMEA2579946, study PRJEB22360) | human gut metagenome | biome: human gut; feature: human-associated habitat; material: faeces | place: Denmark | collected 2008/2010 | reverse complement strand
GCTGGTGATCGGCGGGGCGGCCAGCGGAAAAAGCGAATACGCCGAGAGTCTGGTACTGCGCAGCACTCTGCCGCGCTATTATCTGGCCACCATGCAGGTATGGGACGCCGAATGTGCCGCCCGGGTGGAAAAGCACCGCAGAATGCGGGCGGCAAAACAGTTTGAAACGGTGGAGTGCCCCCTGCATCTGGACGCCGTGCATCTGCCCGCCCGTGGTACCGCGTTGCTGGAAGATCTGGGCAACCTGACTGCCAACGAGCTCTATGATCCCGCCGGGGCCGGGCCGCAGACCGCGCAGGCCATTCTTTCCGGGCTGGACGCCGTGTATGCCCAGTGTGAAACCCTGATCGTCGTCTCCAACGAGGTGTTCAGCGGCGGGGCCGACTACGCAGGCGACACCGACCGCTATCTGCTGGCGCTGGCGCAGGTGAACAATGCACTGGCCGCCCGGGCCGACGCCGTGGTGCGGGTGGTCTGCGGCATCCCTGTTTATTATAAAGGAGTGGAAAAATGATCGTTTTGCAGACCGTTGCCGTGGCGTTCGCCATGTTTTCGGCTGTGCCGGTGCCGCAGTTCAACTGGACCGAAAAGAACATGCGGTATGCGATGTGCGCCTTCCCGCTCATCGGGGTGGTCATCGGGCTGCTGTGGTTCCTGTGCGGCGTGCTGCCCCTGCCGGGTGCGGCGCGGGCGGCGGGCTTCTGCCTGATCCCGGTCTGGGTCACCGGCGGCATCCATCTGGACGGCTACGCCGACACCTGCGACGCACTTTCGAGCTACGGCGACCGGGAAAAGAAGCTGGAGATCTTAAAGGACCCTCACTGCGGGGCCTTTGCCGTGATCCGTCTGTGCAGCTACTTTGCGACCTATCTGGCCCTGTGCGCCTGTGTACAGTTCACCCCGCAGGCAGGGCTGCTCTGGATGATGGCACTGGTGCTGGAACGGGCGCTCTCCGGCTATGCGGTGGCGGCGTTCCCCATGGCAAAGAACACCGGCCTTGCCCACACCTTTGCCTCGGCAGCCGACAGAGCCACTGTACGCCGGGTGCTGGCCCTTCTGGCCGCTGTACTGTGTTGCGCCATGCTGGCACTGGGTGGTTGGGCGCTGGTGCTGGCCGCACTGGCTGTGCTGTGGCGGTACCACGCCGTTGCCTGCAAGCAGTTCGGCGGCATCACCGGTGATCTGGCCGGGTGGTGTTCTTTGCCACCCGAGATTTGGATGCTGGCGCCCCTGTGGGCCTGCCAGTGGGGAGGGCTGTTATGATCTTTATCACCGGGCCGCTTTACAGCGGCAAGCGCACCTTTGCCAAGACCCTGCCCGGACGGTGCATCTGCGATGTACAGGAGCTGGCCGCCGGGGCCGAAAATCTGGAAAAACTCGCGGACGAGCTGTCCGCTTACGATATCGTGCTTGCCACCGAGGTGGGCGGCGGCGTGGTACCCATGGACCCCGCCGAACGTGCCGGACGCGAAGCCGCCGGGCGGCTGGCCTGTCTGCTGGCCGCACGGGCAGACTGCGTTGTGCAGATGTTCTGCGGCATCCCCACCGTTCTGAAAGGAGAACTGCCAACATGCTGATCTATTTCCTGCGCCACGGCCTGACCGAATACAATGCCGAGAAACGCTATCAGGGCCAGCGGGACATCCCGCTTTCTGCCGCTGGCCGCGCGATGCTGCGCAAGGCAGACATTGAGCCCAAAACCGTGTACATCACCCCGCTGTGCCGCACCCGGCAGACCGCTGAGGTGCTGTTTCCCACTGCAAAGCTGGTGGTGGTGGATGACCTGAAGGAGATGTGCTTCGGCAGCTTTGAGGGCCGCAATTACATTGAGATGGAGCATGACCCGGACTATCTGGCCTGGGTAGCCGCCAACTGTGAGAGCCCCTGCCCGGACGGCGAGACCAAGGCCTCTTTTTCTGAGCGCATCTGCCGCGCCTTTTCGGCACTGGTAGACAAGGCACTGGCCGACGGTGAGGAACTTCTGGTCATCCTGGCCCACGGCGGCACCCAGATGGCCGCGTTGGAGCGCTACGCCCTGCCCCATAAAGACTACTACGAATGGTGCGGCCCCAACGCGGGCGGCTTTGTGCTGGACGCCGCCGACTGGGCCGACAAGCGGGTGCTGCACCTTGTAAAGACCGTGCAGTACACCAGGGAGGCCGACGTATGACCGGGCTGGCCGTTCTGGGCGGCTTTGTGCTGGACACCCTCTTCGGCGACCCCGCGTGGCTGCCCCACCCGGTGGTGCTCATGGGCAAGGCCATCTCCGCGCTGGAAAAGCGCCTGCGCGCCCGCCTGCCCAAAACGCCCCAGGGCGAACTGCTGGGCGGCGGCATCGTGGCTTTTTGCCTGCCGGTGGGCACCTTTGTGTGCACCGGCCTTGTCTGCCTGGGCGCAGCAAAGCTCAACCCGTGGCTGGGGCTGGCCGTACAGATGTTCTGGTGCGGGCAGGCACTGGCCGCAAAGGGCCTTGCGCAGGAGAGCATGAACGTGCACAAGGAGCTTGTGAAGGGCGACCTGCCTGCAGCCCGCAAGGCCGTGAGCCGTATCGTGGGCCGCGACACCCAGAATCTGACCGCTGAGGGTGTGACCAAAGCCGCCGTGGAGACCGTGGCCGAAAACGCCAGCGACGGCGTGATCGCGCCGCTGCTGTATATGCTCATCGGCGGGGCACCGCTGGCGCTGACCTACAAGGCCATCAACACCATGGACAGCATGCTGGGCTACAAAAACGAAAAGTACCTCTACTTCGGCCGCATCCCCGCCAAGCTGGACGACGCGGCAAACTATCTGCCCAGCCGTCTGGCGGGTCTGCTGTGGTGCGCGGCGGCGGCCCTGACCGGCAACAGCGCCAAAGGGGCGTGGCGTATCTGGCGGCGGGACCGGCGCAACCATGCCAGCCCCAACAGTGCCCAGACCGAGAGCGCGTGTGCCGGAGCACTGGGCGTGCAGCTGGCCGGGCCTGCCTACTATTTTGGGGAATATTACCCCAAGCCTACCATTGGCGACGCCCTGCGTCCCATTGAGCCGGAGGACATCCGCCGCGCCAATAAAATGATGTATGCCGAAAGCCTGCTGGCCCTGCTGCTGGGGCTGGCGATCCGAGGGGTGATCTTATGACACAGCTGACACACGGCGGCGACTGGGCCGGATATCGGGCACAGTACGGGCACGACGCGCTGGATTTTTCGGCCAACGTGAGCCCGCTGGGCCTGCCGCAGGGCGTGGCGAACGCCATTGCTGCTGCCCTGCCTCACGCCGACCGCTACCCCGACCCCCTGTGCCGGGCACTGCGGGCAAAGCTGGCCCCGCACGAGGGGATCCCGGCAGAATCTATCCTCTGCGGCAACGGCGCGGCAGACCTGATCTTCCGGCTGGCGTGGGCGGCAAAGCCCCGCACCGCGCTGGTGACCGCCCCCACTTTTGCCGAGTACGCCGCCGCGCTGGAAAGTGCGGGCTGTGCGGTGCGGCGACATTTTCTGCAGGCAGAGGTCGATTTTGCCGTGACGGATTCCATCCTCTCCTCCATCACGCCGGAGGTGGACATGGTATTTCTCTGCCAGCCCAACAACCCCACCGGGCAGCTCACGCCGCTGCCCCTTGTGGAACGCATCCTGCGCCGGTGCGAAGCCTGCGGGGCACTGCTGGTGGTGGACGAATGTTTTCTGGATTTTCTGCCCGACTGCGACGCCCTGACCGCCAAAGCCCTGCTGGACAGCAAAAATCTGCTGATCCTCAAGGCCTTTACCAAGCTGTACGGCATGGCCGGGGTGCGGCTGGGGTACTGCCTGTGTGCCAACACGGCCCTGCTGGAAGCCATGCAGGCCGCCGGGCAGCCGTGGGCGGTGTCCAGTCTGGCGCAGGCCGCCGGGCTTGCCGCACTGGACGAAACGGCCTATGTGGCACAGGTGCGGGCACTCATTGCGCAGCAGCGGCCCCGGCTCACGGCCGGGCTGCGGGCACTGGGCCTGCGGGTGCTGGACGGCCGAGCAAACTACCTGCTGTTCCAGGGGCCGGAAACGCTGGGCGATGCCCTACGGCAGTGGGGCGTGGTGCTGCGCAGCTGCAGCAACTACCCCGGGCTGGACGGCAGCTGGTACCGCACCGCCGTGCGTACCGGGCCGGAAAACGATGAACTGTTAAAGACCCTTGCGGAGGTACTGGCATGAACAAAGCAACCTGCATTATGGTGCAGGGCACCATGAGCGGTGCAGGCAAAAGCCTGCTGTGCGCCGCACTGTGCCGCATTTTTGCACAGGACGGCTACCGGGTGGCTCCTTTCAAGAGCCAGAACATGGCCCTGAACAGCTTTGTGACCCGGGACGGGCTGGAAATGGGCCGGGCGCAGGTGGTGCAGGCGCAGGCCGCCGGGATGGAACCGGACGTGCGCATGAACCCCATCCTGCTCAAACCCAGCAGCGACACCGGCAGTCAAGTGATCGTGAACGGCGAGGTGCGGGGGCAGATGCCCGCCGCCGCCTACTTTAAAATGAAGCGGTCGCTGATCCCGGACATCCTTGCCGCCTACAACAGTCTGGCCGAAGAGGTGGACATCATCGTCATTGAGGGAGCTGGCAGCCCGGCCGAGATCAACCTGAAAGCCGACGACATTGTGAACATGGGCCTTGCCAAACTGGTGGACGCCCCTGTGCTGCTGGCCGGAGACATCGACCGGGGCGGCGTCTTTGCACAGCTGTACGGCACGGTGGCCCTGCTGGAGCCGGACGAGCGGACCCGCATCAAGGGGCTGCTCATCAACAAGTTCCGGGGCGACGTGGAGATCCTGCGTCCCGGCCTTGCCATGCTGGAAGAAAAAACGCAGCTGCCGGTGCTGGGGGTCATCCCCTACCTGAAGGTGGACATTGAGGATGAGGATTCCCTTTCCACCCGGCTGGAGGCAGGGCGGGCCGTCAAACCACTGGATGCGGCCATTCTGCGCCTGCCGCACATCTCCAACTTCACCGACTTCATGCCGCTGGAACAGCACCCGCTGCTGGGGGTGCGCTATGTGCAGAGCCCCCGCCAGCTGGGCACGCCGGATGTGGTGATCCTGCCCGGCACCAAAAACACCATAGACGACCTGCTGTGGCTGCGTCAGTGCGGGCTGGAAGCGGCGGTGCTCAAGCTGGCCGCGCAGGGCACCCCTGTGCTGGGCGTGTGCGGCGGCTACCAGATGCTGGGGCACACCCTTGCCGATCCGGACGGCGAAGAAAGCGGCACCCCCTGCACCCTGCGCGGGCTGGCGCTTCTGCCCACGGACACCGTGTTCAACGCCGAAAAACAGCTGCGCCAGACCCATGCCACCGCCGAGGCCATCCCCTTTGCCGGGGCAAAGCTGACCGGCTACGAGATCCACGCCGGGCGCACGACAGTGCAGGGCAGCCCGTTCTGCATTCTGGCCGACGGCACGCCGGAAGGGTGTGTGCAGGCCAATGTGTTCGGCACCTACCTGCATGGGCTGTTTGACACCGGCGAGCTGACCGAAAAGCTCACCGCATTTTTGTGCAAAAAGAAGGGCATCTCCCCCGCCGACGCACCGTTGCTCTCGATGGAGCAGTACCGGCAGCAGCAGTTCGACCTGCTGGCCGACGGCGTGCGGGCCGCGCTGGACATGGATGCCGTATACGCCGCCATGGGCATGGACCGCAAAGGAGGGAACCGCGTATGACCCCGCAGCATCATCTGCCCGCCGACATTGAGCGGACAAGCCTTTCCATCATCACAGCCGAGCTGGCGGAACTGGGCCTGACGCCTCCGCCGGAAACCGCCGCCGTGGTCAAGCGGGTGATCCACACCACCGCCGACTTTGACTATGCCCGGAATCTGCGCTTCACCCCCGGTGCCGTGGCGGCCGGGGTGAAGGCCCTGCGGGCGGGCACTCCCATCATCACCGACACGAACATGGCGCTGGCCGGCATCACCAAGCCCGGCCTTGCCCGCCTGGGCGGCACGGCCCTGTGCTACATGGCTGACCCGGAGGTGGCCGCCCTTGCCAAAGCAGGCGGCACCACCCGGGCGGTGGCTTCCATGCAGCGGGCCGCGCAGGAGCACCCCGGTGCCGTGCTGGCCGTGGGCAACGCCCCCACCGCCCTGCTGACCATCGCCGACCAGATCGAAGCCGGGCTGCGTCCTGCACTGGTCATTGGCGTACCGGTGGGGTTCGTGAATGTGGTGGAGAGCAAGGAGCGGCTGTTTGCCACCTGCGAAGCCTTTGGCGTACCCGCCATCGTGGCCATGGGCCGCAAGGGCGGCAGCAACGTGGCCGCCGCCATCTGCAATGCCCTGCTCTACTCTGCCGCCGAAATGCTGGACCCCGCGGCCCGGGGCTGGCGGTGACCTATTTTTGACCGGAATACGCAAAAAGGACAGAACTGCCGCCATGCAGTTCTGTCCTTTTTCTTGTATTCGTTCAGGGGCTCACCGGGTAAATCTCGGTTGACGGTCTCTCATTTTCGGGGGGGGGGATAACAAGGTACTTCCGGACAGCACGCTCCAGCACCGCAATGTCCACCGGCTCGGACAGATGCTCGTCCATACCGGCATACCGGCTTCCTTGCTCTTTTCCATGTCCTCGGTGAAGGCGTTTGCGGTCATGGCAAGTGTGGGGATCGTCTTGCCCAGCGGGTTTTTGCCGCTGCGGATGGGTGCACAGATACTGATCGGCTCATGGACCCCGTTGGATACCGAGGCACCTGCACTGCCCGACGCAGAACCGCCCCCGCAGGCCGTCAGGGCTGCCGATGCAGCCAGCAGACCGTGTAATGCTTTTGCGACACAGAGAAAGCCCCGGCGGCCTGCCGCGTTTGCAGCATACCGCCGGGACCTTTATCGAATTGCAAAATACAGATCTGCGCAAGCGGGACCGCACTGCCCGCCAACCATGCTGCCCCCGCGCAAAGGACCAGTTTTTCCAGAGGCCGCCTGCTTCAAGCGGACGTTCAGAACAAGCTGCCTGTGCCCCGCTTGACCGTACCCGGGCAGTCTTCAAAGGCATCCTCTGCGATCTCGGTATCGTCCGACAAAACAGCAATGTTCTGCAGAGAATAACATTCCCAAAACGCATGCTCTCCGACTTTTTCCACTCCCGCCGGGATCACGATCCGTTTGAGCGCCCAGCAATGCGCAAATGCGTCCTCCCCGATCTCGTTCAACTCCTCCGGCAGTTGAACTTCCTGCAGAGACTGACAGTAGTAAAACGCTGCTCGTTCGATTTGTCTCACCTGCGCGGGAATCGTGACCTTCTGCAGAGAACGGCAATATTCAAATGCGTCATCCTGCAGTTCTTCCAGCCCGTCCGGCAGCTGCGCTTCCAGCAAGGATGTGCAGTTCTCAAAAGCCCCCCGACAAAGCTGTTTCAGGCTGGCCGGCAGAACGATTCTTGCCAGGGTGTCGCAGGCCTCAAACGCAAACATTCCGATTTGTTCCAGTTCCTCCGGCAAATGGACCTCCTGCAAGGCTGTGCACTTCCAAAAAGTCCCTGATTCAATGCATTTTACGCCGGCGGGGATGGTGATCTGCCTGAGCGACCGGCAGCTGCTGAACGCATCACTTCCAATTTCTTTCAGCCCTTCCGGCAGCCGGACCTCCTGCAGAGCTTCGCATTCACTGAATGCGCTCCTCCCGATCAATTCCAGTCCATCCGGCAGCCGGATCTCCTGCAGGGCGGTGCATTCACAGAACGTTTTCTCCCGGATGGACCTTACTCCCTCAGGGATCACGATCCGTTTGAGAGAACTGCACCCCTCAAATGCGCTTTCCCCGATTTCTTCCAGTCCTTCCGGCAGTTCGATCTCCTGCAGCGACATGCAATTCACAAAGCACTCCTTTGCAATGGCTGTCACTCCGGCAGGCACGATCACGCAGGCGTCGGTCCCGTGGTATTTCTTCAGGACCGTACCGCCCTCGGCAAGGTCCATCGGGCCGGATCGTTTCACTCCCTCAGCAGGGTCCTCCGGACGTTTCACGACGCCCGGACAGTTCCGAAAGGTATCCGTCTCAAAGATGGTGTCCTTGGACAGCAGCGTGATCTCCTGCAGGGCGATGCAGTCCCGGAATGCTCCCGCCTCGATTTGCTTCACACTGGCCGGGATCGTGATTTTTTTCAGAGCACTGCAGTTTTTGAATGCGGATTCTCCAATTTTCTCCAGTCCCTCTGACAGTTCGATCTCCTGCAGGGCGGTGCAATCCTGAAATGCTTCCAACTCGATCTGCTTCACACTGGCGGGGATCACGATTTTTTCCAGAGCATTGCAGCCTTTGAATACATAACCGCCAATTATCTCCAGTCCTTCTGATAGCTCGATTACCCGCAGGGCTGTGCAGTCCCGAAATGTTTCCGTGTCGATCTGCTTCACAGAGGCCGGGATCTCGATTTTCCTTAAAGCACTACAGCCATAAAATGCAGCGCAGCCAAGTCTCTTCAGTTTGTCTGGCAGCCGAATCTCCTGCAATGCTGTGCACTCCTGAAATGCACCTTTCAGGATCATCGTCAAGTCCTCTGGCAGTTCGATTTCCTGTAGCGCCGTGTCATTATAAAAGCTGTATTCTTCGAGCTCCTTCACGCCTGCAGGCACCACGACCTTTGCTTCCCTGCCAGAGCAGCTCAGCAGCGTGTCCCCCATGATCGCAAGTTCAACCGGATGGTCGGAGTCCTGTTCATCGGCAGAGTCATCGCCGACCCAGGCCCCGCAATTCGGACAGATCCGGCTCGCAAAGATCCAGCTTCCACAATTCGGACAACTCCACATAGTGTTTTCTCCTCTCCTGTGCATTCCCGCCGCTTTTGTTTCTTCCAGTCCACAGCCATTCGCCCGGATAGTCTATCCCCGACCGACTGCCGGATGTTTTTTTTAGTATACTCCCCCGGGCAGCATGCGGTCAATCTTTTTTGCGATAATCCCGGAAATTCATCCCCATGCCATGCTCAGCTGACCCACATCGGCGGCTTATCTTTTTGCATTTCAGTCAAACACTTCAATTTTGTGCATATTTTGTTGTATATAGAAAAGATTTGCAACAATTGGTACTGGTATAAGGCTTCGTTCTAACACTCCTCAAAAAGAAGTGGTCGTAGGAACAACTTTTTATCGAGCCTATCTGGTTCAGCATAGAAGAGTATAACGAAAAACGGTGACGTTCCGCATTGTGGAAAGTCACCGTTTTCTCTTATGCTGTGCAGTGGTCGTTCACTGCACAGATTGATAAGAAGGAGAACTTAAATTTCATACCATCTGATTTCATTGGCATCCAGATGCAGGTCAAAGCTGTTGCCATCCGTCGTATAAACTGTGGTATCCTGCGGCTCGTAAGTGTTGTTCACAACGCAATACTTGCCATTTTTGACATAAGCATGGACTTCCACATTGTAGTTGGAACTGAACCAAGTGTGCAGTTCATCCTCGCTGTGGGCACTCCACAAGATGGCTCGGTAAAGGGTGCGGCTGTTAGCAAAACTATACGGTACACCGCTGATGTATACGGCACGTCCCTTGCCGAAATCATGCGCCGCCATCTGCACTTCCTTATTCCGCTGCACCAGCACTTCCGTGCCTTCCAGGGCATAAATGTTCTTCTTTCCCTCACCGAAGTCGATGGGCTGGTCAGCATCCTGCAAGATGAAATGATTCGGATGCTCTTCCCAGTTGTACTTGTCGTAGTTCAGGGTAAAGCCATTTTCTTCCTCCACGCCCAGAACACTGGCCATCTGGAGGATATGACCCTGATATGGATGACCGGACGGTTCTCCAACGCCGATGAAGCCGCCGCCGTTCCAGACGAACCGGCGAATGGCGGAGGAGATTTCCGGGTCTTCCCACCAGATACCGCCAGTGTGGGCGGTGTCGGCATCGCCTACATTGATGATGACATCCACTGTTTCCAGCAGCTTCGGATCGTTCTTGATATCCTCAAAGCTGATAAATTTCACATCAAACGGTGCGCCGGACAGCATTTCGATCACGCCCGAATAGCTGTAGTTCTGCTTGTAGTAGAGGGCATGATGCACCATGTGACAGCCCCATGCCCGCATTTTACCCCAGCAGTTCAGCACTGCCACCCGTTTGACGCAGTAAGGCGTAGTGCCCTTGATATTCTCATACAGTTCGCGGAACTCCTTGCAGACGCTCTCCACATAGTCCACAAACTCCGGGAACTGCAATGCCAGCTTCAGATAGCCGCCATAGCCAATGCGGTCAATGGGCTTGCGCAGGATGGCGCGGCGGG
>OGQH01003037.1_pt1 | contig 10259 bp, 4 predicted proteins | sample 1553181 | NCBI WGS metagenome assembly OGQH01 (sample SAMEA2579946, study PRJEB22360) | human gut metagenome | biome: human gut; feature: human-associated habitat; material: faeces | place: Denmark | collected 2008/2010 | reverse complement strand
AGCCAGTACAAGGCTGCATCGGGGTCTGATCCGCGCATCGACTTGATGAATGCCGATATCACGTCATAGTGCATATCCTGTTTCTTATCGTAAGGAAGAGTGCGATGGGGAACCGCCGTACGTACCATTTCCTCGGTAATGGTCTCTGCCTTTTGAACGCGAGCCAAATCGGAGGCAAGCGATAGGGCGTTCAAGCAGCTGCGCGCATCGCCACCCGCCAAAAGCAGCAGAGCCTTACGAGCGTCTTCGTCGAGCGAGTAATCGCCCTTCAAGCCTCGGCTGCTTTCCAGGGCGTGGTCCAAAATCGACGAAAGGGCATCGTCGCTGAGCCTATGAAGCTCAACGATGCGCGATCGGGATATCAATGCCGAATTCACTTCGAAAAAGGGGTTTTCCGTGGTAGCCCCAATCAAAACCACCACACCGTCTTCAACCGCGTGAAGCAAGGCATCTTGCTGTGCGAGATTGAAGCGATGGATCTCATCGACGAATAAAATGGTGCGAATACCCCGATTTATCAGACGCTTGTCAGCATCTGAAATTTCACGACGCAAATCGGCGACCGTGCCACCGATAGCCGAAACTTCAACAAAATGGGCATGGGTGGTTTCGGCGATAACGTGAGCAATGGACGTTTTCCCCGTTCCTGCAGGACCGTACAAGATAACAGAAGAAAGCGTATCGGCTTCGATGGCGCTACGCAGCCACGTTCCCTCGCCTAACGCATCCTCTTGACCGATAAGATCGTCGAGCGTTTGCGGCCGCATGCGCACCGCCAAAGGGGCATTTGCCGCACGCTTGCTGTTTTCTATGTCTGTAAAGAGTGTATCCATGAGTTGACCTTAACACGGGCGCCAAGAGAACCGCTCTCAGTGCGCCAAACCCCATACCGATCACGCAGAAAGGCTTTGCGCATAGGCGGAAAGAACAGCCTGTTCCAGCACTTCCCTGTCCTCTTCCGTAAAGGTATATTCCACCGTTTGCGGCTGAGACGCGTCTACGATACTTTCCTGCTCTACGCGTACAAACGTTGCCGTAACGCGTGGGCTTCCCTGAGCCATAAGTGCCAACGCGTAGCATTGAGCCTGAAGGAGATGCTTGCCGAACACCCGCGCAGCAGATTCATCGGGCGAGCCTCCCGTCTTGTAGTCAACCAAGAAGGCCGAACCGTCCCCATCAAACGAAACCGCATCGATTTCACCTTCCAGGTACACCGCGTTCGAAGCCACACCTAGGCACACCATGAACGGCACCTCTGCCTGGGGAGCGCCCTTAGCTACCAAAGCACGAGCGACATCACTTGCAAACCACCTATCGAGCGCAGCACTCAGCCGCACCTCTTGCGAGGGGGTTAATCCCTGGGCACGAACCTGAGCGGCAACGGCTTCATTCGCAGGTCGCTTGAGCGCAGACCCGTCGAACTGCGCAATAGCGCGTTGCGCCAAACGGTGAAATGCCGTGCCCAGCGCAGTGGCGTTTTCCTCGAAGAAGCCTCGGTCGACATCGAACAAGGACGACTCCGTTTCTTCTTCGGGCCCTGGGGCCTGATGGGCAGCATCGCCAATCGATGAGTACGAAAACACCTCTTCGCAAGAAGCGTGATACGGCTGACAATAAGGAGCAGGAGGCAAGGGAGCCGCTGGAATGGTAAAGGGTTTTTTCTCTTCTACGACACGTTCTTGCTGTTCGGCGGGGATATCAAGCACCGTGAGCTCAAAATCCATAGGCGTGCTTCCGCCGTAGTTGAGCTTCTGTATCGGGGCGGTTGCCGAAGCTTCCCACTGAAGCGCCTCGTGTAAATCATCAAGGATACCCTTGCCCTCATACGAAAAGCTTTTATTGCCCGAATGCGCCACGCCAATGAACAGCGACTTGCTAGCACGGGTCAAGGCAACGTACAGCAAGCGGCGAGCCTCGGACAGCTCCTGTGTGGCAACATAGCCTTTCAAGGAAAGCATCAAATCCTGATAGGTCGATGCCTGCATGATATCGGCACTCGGCTCGTCGCCCTGCTCAATAAACTCATGAAGACCCTGAATGGTTTTACGAACGGGACGCAGCATCGGCGAATCAAGCGCAACATAGGTTGAAGCCGCAATGTTTTCGGCAACTAAACTTTCAGCCTTTCCCGAAAGACGCAGATCAGCTAAGGCAACATGAGGAAATTCAAGGCCCTTGCTCGCATGGATCGTCATTATACGCACAAAATTAGAGCTGCTAGCAGAAAGTGTTCCAGGGGTAAGCTTCAACGTTGCCAAGTCGCTCTCGAAACGATCTGCCGTACGGGCAAGACCCAATCCCAATTTCTCGACGTCTTCCAGCATTCGCAGCGCCTTACCGAGGTTGCCCACAATAGCCTGGCCCTGAGCCTGCTCGCTTTCAAGGCGAATAAGCCAACCACTCGAACGCAGCAAGGTACGAACCCCCGCCGCCATGCCGAAGCGACGGATCGAATCGAATGCCGCATTGAGGCAGATATGAGCGAAGTCTATTTGGTCCTCCTGCTCAGCGGTAAGACCAGTAAGCCCCTTTTCGTCCTTCCAAGCCGCAAATCCATCGGATAGAGTCCTGCGAAATCTATGACCCTGACGGCTGGTGCCTGTAGTCAAATAAAGCAGGGCGTCATCGCCCAAAGCAAACAGGGGCGAAGAGAGCACCGTATAGAGCGCCTCATTATCGGTACAACTCGAAAACAAACGCACCATCGAGGCAACCAATTGAACTTCCAAGGAATCCGAGAAGGTGGAACCTCCAGCAACCAGACACTCAAAGCCAGCGTCGCGCAAAGCTTGAGCATAGACATCAACATTCGACATATTCCCCAACAGCAAAACCATGTCAGAGGGCGATGCTGGATTGCTTGTGTCATCACGCAAGCCAGCGAAATGCTCGGCAATGCGACGAGCGCACGCAAGGCGTCCCGCCCCTAGGCCGGGACCCCCCACCTTGCAGTCGAATAGAGCCATGGAAACACGGGGGCGCGTTTCGAAGAGCGGATCCTCTTGATTATTCACTGCTCCCCTAGGCGCCAACGAAAGGAATCGATCGCCGAATACCTGCGGCTGCGAAAATACCTTATCCACAAAGGAAAGCACATCGGCATGGCTTCTAAAATTATCGGGGAGACTCACAAACTGAGCCTCAGGACACTCTGCTTCAAGGCTTTCGCGATAACCGAAAAAGACATTCACATCGGCGCCACGGAAACGGTAGATGCTCTGCTGGGCATCACCAACCGTGCACACATTGGAAAGGCCTGGCTGAGCAAGCGCTCGAACCAGAGCAACCTGAAGCTCGTCAGTATCCTGGAACTCATCAATCATGATGATCCTGAACTGGGTTCGGTAGGCATCGGCAATTTCAGGATGATCGGCCAGCGCGTGGAAAGCCATACGAAGCAGGTCAACGTTATCGATGCCGGCAGCGCCCTTCAAGCATTGATATTCTTCATCAACAGCACGAGCTATGCGCAGCAATGCTTGGACGTCGCGAGCCGAAAATGCTGCCTCTACCTGCCCCGCAGCAAAAGCGTAGGCATCGCGGTACTCGGCGAAAAACGTAGGATCGCTTTCCTTCACATGGTATTTGGGGCTGGTTTTAGGGAACGAAAAAAAGGCCTCGACAAAGCGAGCCGCTTCGAAATTCGGATCCTCAAACGAAGTACAGCCACCGTACTCCAGGAGATATTCGTTGGCCACCTCTAAGGCTTTTGTTGTCGCTTCGTGATTCTTGGCATCGGTCTTCCCCGGCTTTGGCAATCCTTCAAGACAGGAGATGAACGTCTCCCCCAGCTCAACCATCTGACGCATAAGCGCTGAAGGATCCCCCTCTACTTCGGGAACCACGACGGCATCAAAGCCCTCTGGCAGAGCGAGGGCACGCGAAGTGATCTTGCGAACCCACGTTTCAATACTCGGTGAAGCAGGACCCCGGGAATAAACATCGAGAGAACCCACAAAGCCCCTCAACGCTGCATCGTCGCTTTCCTGGATTCGCTTAATAACAGAATCGAACGCCTCTTCGTAATAACGCTTAGATTCCGTTTCGGAGATCACCGAAAATGCAGGGTCTATGCCCAACTCAAGAGCATGTTCGCGAAGCACTCGAGAGCACATGCCGTGAATGGTGGAAATCCACGCATCATCAACCTTCAGCGCCTCTTCGACTAAGCCCATGCCCGCAAGCTGGCGCTTAATACGCGACTTCAATTCCGCTGCGGCCTTCTTGGTAAAGGTAATTGCCATGATCTGGCTGATACTCTGCACAGGTTGAGCATCAGGGGTATCCTCCGAAAGCGCATAGGCAATGCGCTGGGTAAGCGTAAAGGTTTTGCCGCTGCCCGCACCGGCAGAAACCATGAGCGGTTTATTCAGGGTCGTGATGATCTGGCGCTGGCCAGGGGTGCAGGTGTCAAGATTCACGAGAGCCTCTTTTCACAGTAACGAACCGGGCAATACGTACACGAAGATTCACAGAGAGGATTGGGGGCAATGTCACCTTCCAGAAAATCGGCAATGCGCTTGCCCACTTCCAGCTCAACCATATCCAAATACGATTCGAAATTCATATTTACGGCCGAAGCACTCCGCGCAAACCCTGTAACATCAAGCATGGATGAATCAAACGAGCCAGCAATTGATCTAGCTGGTTCGTTGGCCCTATAGCTTAAATAGAGAGCCCCGACAGGACGTGCGGATTCAACAACACAACGCAGCGCTTGCGCATAAATAAGTGTCTGGATCTTGGATGGGATGCGGAAGCCCTCTTGTTCATCGGGGTCAAACCCCGCATCATGCCCCGCAATACCGCCCTTGTAGTCAATCACCACGTAATGACCGTGTTCGGCATCAATGTCAATCCTATCAACGCGACCCATAAGGCGCACACCCGCATAATCGATGGCTTGGCCAGGCTCAATGGAGAGTTCGAACCGCTGAGGCGTAAAACGGGGCAGCATACGCGCCTGAACGTTAAGGTTGTCAATCAGCGTCTGCTTCAAGCGATTCGCCTGAGCGCATTCCGTAGAAGAAAGAGGAAGATAACGCACGCCTTCAACCTGCGCTTGTCTCGCAAGTTCCGCATCAAATACGCGGCTCAAGCAGAGCTGAGCCTGCTCCAGATTTCCGAGAGTAACGCGCTTAGAGGAAATTTCCTGTTCCAAGCAACGGTAGAACGATTCCCAAACAGCATGCACGAATACGCCCTGCTCCAAAGGCCCGAACAATTCATCGGGAGCTTCGGGGCGCAAGCGTCTTGCCGTATACCAACGATACGGGCAATTCACATACTCTTCTATTGCGGAAGGAGAAAGCACAACGGTGTCTGGATTGTCAGGCGCTCGGAACAGGGAAAGGAGCGGCTTAGAAGATTCACCGACGATGCCTGGCGCAAAACCAGGTATCACAATAGAATCGGGTTCTTCCCCACCTGCCTGATAATTTGCCGCATAAGTGTCACGCGAACCGCCCTCATCGCGCGTAGCGACATAATCATGCAGGTGCTGAGGTACCCCAAAACCGTCACGCTCTTCGTCTCCCTCTCGCAAGCATTCGCAGAACTCATCGAGCACAAACGAAGGGTATACGTCTTCGTCACCGCCAGCATTCAGAACGCGCTCACACGCAAAGTACTTTGTCGCGCATCCCTTTACGCGCTCAAAAGCGAAACGCGCATCCTGCAGAGCATGACGGGGCACCTGAATACCAAGCTTGTCTTCAAGCGTAACTAACGCATTATGCGATTCGCTAGCGGAAACATAACGTGCGTCCAAATCGCAACGAACAACAACGTCGAAGCGGCTCTGCGTGGAAAGCGAAGGGGCTTGCGATGCATCTAGCACCACAACCCTATTGGAACCAGACCCGCACGTACGTGAAACGTCAACAGCAAGCGAAGACAATGCAAACGTGAATACCTCGGGGCCCACCTCCCAACGACGGGCAGCCTCGTACACACCGCGCAATGCCATAATGGCAATCTGCTGTTCGAAAACAGAAGCCGCATCGAGCCCACGCAGCTCTTCGGACAGATCGATAAACCTATCAAGCAAAAGCGATGCATCGGCATCAGTAACTAATTCCTCGAATAGATCGTAAGTTTCGGTGACCAAATGCATCATGGCCTGAAGCTCTTCAAAGGAAAGGGCTCTATTGCCACGAACCGAAGCATCGATTTTGGCGGCAGCCTGAACGGAAATGCCAGAAAAAGGAGATGACGCAAAATCCATCAAAGCACGTGGATTGTGGTGGTCATCGAGAATGAACTCACGGATTGCCATGTAGGCGCGACCAAAATGCGTCTCCGTAAAAGGCTTTCGGGCTTGGAGCACACATTCGCATCCGCGGGCCGAAAGTGCTTCGGACAGCGTTGCGTACACAGAATAGGGGCGCGAGGTAACCACTAAAACACTCCCCGCCCTTCCCTTAGAGGAAAGCGCCTCGCATGCCTGGCGCACATAACTGGATATAAGCGCATTTTCCGCAGAGGGTCCTGATGCAAAAAGGAATTGGGGCAGCACGCCCTTCGGCAAACCGGTAATGCGCTCAGTTCCACTGCCAAGAATGGTGCAGGGTATTCCCGCCTTTTCGGCGAACTGAGCAAAGTATGGGGGCAATTCCACCCCTTCAGCCAGGGTAAAGGAAACATCCCAATTTACGCCCAGGAGCACATTGAGGGCATCGCCCTCTTCAACAAAGCCGCGCTGCAAAAGAACGGCACGATATGGCTCTACCAAACCAAGAAACTCACGCTCTTGAGCCGAAAGAGAAGCCGGAGGATTACCAATAGCCGCTTCAAGAGCATCAAGACCAATTGCCTCGGAAAAGAAACGGCACACAAGAGCAATGCCTCCGTCCGTAGGCTCAAGAGACCCAACTTCGGAAGATTGCTCCAGCAAAAAGCGAACGGCAAAGGAACGATCAAGCGAAGGAATCAGCACACGACCATCGCCATATAATTCCCAAGCATCAGCAAGCCATGCGGCAAACGTGGTTGCGGTAACGCCGAAACAAGCAGCAGAGCCCTTGGCGGCGAGCTGTTTTCTATACGAAAGGGCCTGATCGTGGGTGCTGAATATAGCTACATTCCTTGTCACTGAACATTCCTCTGTACTTGATGGCCATTGCGGGCTTCTAAACATTGCAACACGTTACGTGTCAAGACTTTTTCTTTTGCGCGATATACCTATACTGAAGTTAGCCGATCCCGTGTCTGCGATGGACCGATGACATTTAATTGGGAGCCTCAGATTGCGTGCGGAATGGAGATTCGTATCTGTTGATGCGAAAGCCAGGAACCAAGCTGCGGGCACCCACCTAGCTAGGTGGGTTCATCCAATTAGCGGGGTCGGTTTTTCTATGCCAAAATTCGCTGCCTTCGCGAGCGCTTGCCCCGGAAACCCGCTTCTTCCGGAAGCGCGAAGCCCCGAGGCCAACCTTTGCTCACAGATCAACCTCGGAGCGAATGCCTAATGAACCGCGCCGTATACATAACCCCATCCGTGAGAAGAGAGCGATGAATTGATCTGGCCGCAAAGACGATCTCGGGTGTAAAGACCAGGAGGCAAAAGATTAAGAACTTCCATGAGCTCGCCGTTAAGCCCGTATGCTTCACCCTCCAACACTACTTCCAGCCTCATATAATCTTCGCGACCATCAAAGAGTCTGTCGATAAACTCCTGGAGCACACCATAGTCGGGACTTTTTTCTCGTGCCACGCTTTCCTCTTTCTATAGCAGTAACGCAGACAGCAGGGACGCTACTGCGGCACCACAACATCGCTGCCGCCAACCGTTGCGAGCAATGCACCCGTATAAGCTGGGGTGGCGGCACCCGATGCTCGAAGGAATTGAACCCCCTGGGCACGAAGGCGCACCGCAAGCTCTACTATCGCATCGGCAGTGGGGTACGGATTTTCATCGGTGGGCTCAAACTGGCGCCTATCTTTGCGACGGACCGAAACATCAACGAGCAGAGGAAGCCATTTCCTTGGCGAAGCCAACTAAAACACGCGCAGGAGCATCAGAGACTACGCCGATAACGTCAGCCCCATACTCATCGCACAAGGCAACGCCTTCAGAAAGCGTACGCCCACCAGAAAACATGCCCTCCTCATTTGGCATCAAGCTGATCAACACAGGGCCATCGTATACCGCGCGAGCTCCCATAAGCGCACACTGAGCATCATCGAGGCTCTTGAAACCCGTGAAATACAGCGCATCAAAAGGATACTCGATTAACGCCAGAACGGCATCGTGATACTGCTTCTTCGACTGTTTAAGCGAAACGGCAGAAGTTGGGTCAAGCGGCAAGCCGGTAGGACCGATTGCCGCAATAAGATGTTGCGGAGAAAACTGAGCTGAAGTTTCATAGGCAATGCGCGCCATTTCTTCAGCACGACCCTCGAAACGAGCATATGCAAGACGGGCTTCAGTGATTCCCTCTGTTGGGGTAACGAAACAGGGTACATCGATGGATTTTTCGAGCTTGAAAGCCTCTTCAATGAGTTCAGGCTCGCACAGAACCACATATTCGCGATCGGAGGGATCAAAGCCTTGGGAAGCAAGTTGGTAATCAAGCGGGGTTGAAAGGACAAGCATATCCTTATTGAAACGCATTTGAATATCAGGCATAGCATCCCTTTCATTACAACTGTGGTAGAGTGTTCAACTCATTATATAGGGTTACGGCAAACGCTGTGACCAACCAAGTACCCACTAACGCGTTTGCCCCTCAATGATTCTGTAGACACACAAATTTCTGTATTTGTATGAAACAGCATGCATCTGCTTTTGCGATTCGCCTATTCCCTTGTGTAAATCTCTCCTTATTATTCAATAAAATGAAGAAAATGAGGAGGAAATAGCATTTGAACCCGTTCATGGTGCCTTTTTTGCACGTTCACCGTGGAAATCATTCACAAAGGGTTGGCAATTTAGGTGAGAGATCCTATTATTCTAAGCAGCAAATATGGTCCCCTCCCAATTTGCAACTGCTTTTCCCCAAAAAGCAGTCGGTGCTAGATCCCCAAATAATAGGCACCGAAACTCCCTCCTTGTGGGCCTGACGAGATCCCCTCTCGCAGGCCCCTCCTCTTTTTAGGGCTTATTTATTTTTTCGCCCGCCTCCAAACCATTTGCTTAGCTAGGCAATTAAAAAACTGGATATGGGCAAAACAATTCTCGGTCTTTCATTTCAGTTCCAGCTTTACCGCTTGATTGAATTTGTGAACAATCTCTACCCATTTAGCAGGAACGTCGATAACTGCATCTTGTTTTTGTTCGACAACGAAGGCCAAGCCATACATTCAAATCGTCAAAAGCAGTAGACGAAACCAAGGCGATAGCAGTAAACTGCATACCCCCTCACTTTGAAGAATTTGCACAACGTCGTTACTAAGGCGTGCGTTTTTCGAGTCTGCCCGTTGCGAAGATCAACTCGTTGCGAAAGAGCAGCCCATTGCGGTAGATCCGCTTGTTGCAAAAACAAAAAAATTGACTCCTTTGCAACTTTTTTTCGATTAGGGACTCTCTTCCATCGCCGCAAAGCGGAATAGGGCTGCCAAACAATAGATTATCTGCACTTTTGTGCTTCAATCAGCGATTAGGGAGGTATGCAACAATCCCTAATCGCAAAAAAGTTGCAAGCTGGATCGATTTTTTGTTTTTGGCTTCTCGGGACAGCTTCCAGAGGGTGCTATGGGTGGAATGACTCAGATTTAGCACACGCATCATCGGGGAAACCGGCAAGAAAACACGGCGGAGAGGCATCGGATCATACCAACAGAACGGCGCACTGGAGCAACACGAGGCTGGCACTGCGGATTGCTCCAGATACCGTGTTGCGTGGAACACGACCCTATAGCTCAAATAAACCCGAGACACACTATTGGTCTCTATCGCTATTCCTTTTAAAACAGAAAAGCCGCCCGAAGGCGGCCTCTCAGCAAAAGCATCTACTGGGTTTATCCGTGCAGCTTTTTGTACAGACGATTATTGGTATCGAGCCAGCTTTCAATGGTGCCCGTGTCGTAGCCATCTTCTGGATCAATTACCAATGCATACATCTCTTCTTCTTTAAGCACCGCATCAAGCGCATCGGTAAGCTGGATCTCCCCACCAGCACCTGGCTTAACCTCTGCCAGCAGCTCCATAACACGCGGCGAAAGAAGATAACGGCCAAACACAGCCAAATTGGAGGGAGCTTCCTCAACTGCTGGCTTTTCAACGAGAGAAGACACTTTCCACACGTCGTCGCTCAATG
>OGQH01003031.1_pt1 | contig 10282 bp, 9 predicted proteins | sample 1553181 | NCBI WGS metagenome assembly OGQH01 (sample SAMEA2579946, study PRJEB22360) | human gut metagenome | biome: human gut; feature: human-associated habitat; material: faeces | place: Denmark | collected 2008/2010 | reverse complement strand
TGAGTATTAATACAGAATGGATACCAAGATAGAAGGCGGTATAGTCTTTAATACGCAGTAAATAATTCTTAAATAAATGCCCTGTAAGAACTAAGAATACACATAAAAGGATATCTGAACCATAGATTGTATCATGAATAGGTAAAACTAGATCATATATAAAAATATTGATACCCCATGTCATAATTACATAGGTAAGAACCTTAAGAAAGATAAAGTAGAGTGATATAAATAGACATTCTAGAAGACTGTCCTGCTTAAACAGAATTAAGCATAAACCCAATATGCATATACTTATAAGTCCACTATGTATGAACATAGAAGAAATAATAGAAACAGATGATACTAATAGTATAGAACCAATAAACTTGATTAGATTCTCTTTAATGCTGATAGAATAGACATAATAGAAGAATGACAACAACATCAAGGATAATGCGATGAAACTTATATTATTTGTTTCTAACATCATTGATGCACCTCCTTCATATACTCTAATACAAGCTTTTTCTTTCTTCTGCTTATTGGTATCTGGTAATGCTCACTTATATATAATGTTGTACCTTCTAGCTTGGTCACCTTTTTCATATTTACTAGATAAGAACGTCCTACTCTTTTAAAATGATTTGAATCAATCGTCTTTTCTACATCACCTAGCTGCATATTGACAGTAATAGAAGATGTATCAAAATGTATTTCTGTTTGATGATTGAAACTTTCACAATAAAGAATAGACTCTTTTCTTAATATATAGGCATTTCCATTGATATAGAATGTCACACTTGGATGTAAATGAGACAATTGATAATTGATTTCTTTTAATACATCAGGCATTTCAATATCAAGATTCTCTTTTCTAATAAAGTCAAAAGGATGAATATTACAAGCTTTATAAACAAGTTCATTATGACTAGTAATAAAGATAATTAAGGCATTTTGATGTCTTTTTTTATACTCTTTCGCAAGTTCTAATCCTGAAACATGGGGCATATCGATATCAAGAAATAAGACATCAAAATATATATCTGTAGGAATCTGTAAGGCATCCATATATGTATTAAGTTGTATATCTGGAGATGAGAAGAAATCACTTATATGATGACAAACATGTTTTAAGTCATTTTCTTCATCATCTACAACTGCAATTCTATATGCCATAGATTTCATCTCCTTATCATTGACGCTTTTAAATAGACCATTAACGATCACACAATTGAATATATATTATGTATTATCTAAAATGAAATAAACAAAAGAACTATTAATTATATTCTAACATATTAAGGAGATTATTTATGAAACAATTCTTCTACTTATTTAAATCTAAAAAGAAACTTCTTTTATTTTCTATTTATTTCATTGTAGTTATTGTAGGGATATTTATCAGTTATAAAGGGGCTTATAGTTCTATTCCTAAAAAAGAAATGATACTCATGAAATCAAAGGATCCTGAAATGGGTTTAGATTTCTTCTATTACTTACAGGATTCAGGACTAACACTTATATTATATGTCCTTACTACTTTAATTGTACCTAATATCATCAGTGCTGATTTCTTACTATATGGGCATAATAAATTCAATCATTTTCTGATAACACGTATGTCTTCTTCTCTTTATCATAAAAAAGAAAGACAATTCAATTTCCTTGCGACATTTATTCTTATTCTCACGACTCATCTACTTACAATACTCATTATTCATCTTTTCTTTTTTAAGATATCCTTTTCTATTAATCCAATCTATATGAATGCGACAAGACAGACTAATCTATTATCTAGTTCATTATTTCTAAATCTTATTATTTATATGATTCTTTCATCAATTGGTTATGCACTCTTTTCTCATTTCTTGTTCTCATTACAATATTTTATTAAGAATGTCTATCTCTATAGAACTTTAGGTTTGCTTGTATCTCTTATTCTTTATATTGGCGCATCTGTTTTATCTCATACATTCTATAATACATCAGGAAACTTGACTGCCACATTGGCTTATTTCCTTAATATCATAAATATTCTTACTCCAAGCATTATTAAAAGTCCTGTTTTAAATAACAATCCTCATCTTTTCTATATTGGTACGGCATTAATTTATTATCTCTTGTCATCTATTCTTTTTGGAATGAGGGATTATCATGACTCCACTACTTAAACTTATTAAGAAACAGGACACTATTTCACTTATTATTTTGATTCTTCTTATTCCTATAGTCACACGGTTAAATAAAAGAGTAAACTTCATTTATATACTTCTCACAAGCAACTATATCACTTTGATTTTGAATATTATTTATCTAGTGATTATGTATAAGAAGGTGATGATCTTCAATGGATTAAATAATAGCTTGATTACTCGTATGGGTTATAAGATCACAAAACAAACCATCTATGTTTTTATGATGATGTCTACACTTCTTTTCTTAGCTATTCTCTATACCTTCTTATTTCTTATATACGGTCTCTCTCAAATGAGTATCAAGCTTCTATTGATGTTAGTCAGTTACACATTTCTTTACTTGTTTGAGATATCTATTATATATCTGCAGTTCAATAGAAAATCAAACATTCTCTATATCGCTTTACCTATCATTATCAATCTTGTTTATCATTACATGTTCTTCTAGGAGGAAATAAAGATGTTGAAAGTCAATCATATTAAAAAGAGCTTTAAACAAAACACTGTATTAGAAGATATCAATCTAGAAATAAATAAAGGAGGATGCCTCTATATACATGGAAAGAATGGATGTGGTAAATCCACACTCTTTAAGATCATCTGTGATATTATCCAAAGCGATTCAGGCACTATTGAAAAGAAATCTGATACATATATAGGTGCACTTATAGAAAATCCAGGATTTATTGAAAATGAATCTTTAAGATTCAATCTTGAATTTCTAGCTTCTATTAATCATCACTATAATGAAGAAAGAATAAGAGAATTATGTCATATGTACTCATTAGATTATGATTGTTCTTCTACACTTAAGAATTATTCTGTAGGTATGAGACAAAAAGCAGGTATTATTCAAGCAGTGATGGAAGATCAGAACCTTATTTTCTTTGATGAACTAACAAGAGGCTTGGATGAAGAGAGTATTATCGTATTTGAGAATATGGTCAATACACTAGTAGAAGGTGGTAAAAGTATAGTTATTGCATCACATGATCGCTTACCGCATGTTCACTATATGCATACCTATTTACTAGAAGAGGGGAAGCTTCGAAGTGAAGACTATTAAGAACTATGTTTCTCTCTTCATTCTATTTCTGATATGTAGAGAAGTATTTCATATCTCTTTTATTGATTATGCAGATATCAAGTACTTCTTTCCTCAAAGAACTATTTATATTGTTTTCTCACTTCTAGTTAACTATTTTTATTTGAAAATAGTGTTTGACTGTATCTTCCAGTATATTGAAATAGATATATTTTCAATTATCAGAATGGGAAGAAAGAAGTATCATACAATGATGTTCAAAAGAATAGTAAATACATTTGTTGTATTTGTTTTGTTTTCTATTCTCACTGATTTCTTCTTTTATAATATTTGTATCTTAGGACTTATAGGAACGGTCTGTATTGAAATAGGGGTAGGATTATGCATGTCTTTCTTCTATAAAAGACTAGGTACTCATACGTTCATGATTGCATTCATACTTATCATGTTTACTAAATATCTTATTACTTTGACTTCAGGATTTTAGTCCTGAAGCCTTTTGTGTTATGATTGTATCAGTATATAACTTATTTGTATTTTTTTGCATCTTTTGATAGAATTGATACAGTTTAGAGATGAGGTGTCGTATGACTACTAGAGATACACAAAGAGAAGAAACTAAAAAGAGAATATATCATGTGGCCTTTAAATTATTTGATGAATTTGGATATGATAAAGTAAAAGTAAGTGATATAGCGAAAGCTGCGAATGTTTCAGTAGGATCTGTATATTATCATTATAAAAATAAAGAAGCTATTATAGATTATGGCTACTATGAATTTGATAAAATATTAAAAGAAGCATATGATAAACAAATATTTACGAATAAAAGAGATGCTGTTCTTTTCCTAATTGATTTTCAAATAAAAGATGTATTCTTAAATATTGGTTTAAAAATGACAACTATCTGCTTCAAAAACCAGATCAATGCGGAAAATGAATATCTTTATTCTGATGAAAGATACATTTATCAAAAACTATTAGAAAACTTGGATGGCATACAACATATGAGCAAGGAACATGCGGCTAAAATGATTCTAAGAATCAGTAGAGGCAGTATTTATGATTGGTGTTGTCATGATGGAGATTATGACTTAGTAGAAGCAGTCCATGAAGAGATTTCAATTGTATTGGATTATATGGGGTTATAGGAAGACGAAAGTCTTTCTTTTTTATTACGTTAATTAATTGACAAGGTAAATGTAAAGGCTTACTATATGTATATAGTTACACTGAATAAGTTCAGTGAATAGATTTAAGGAGGATTTGGTATGAATAAATATCAACATTTATTTTCACCGATTAAAATCGGTACAGTAGAAGTTCCAAATCGTATTGCATTACTTCCTATGGGTGTATTTTCACCTAGATTGATGAATAATGATGGGAGCTATACAAAAGATGGAGCAGATTATTACATTGAAAGAGCAAAGGGAGGAACAGGCTTAATTATTACAGGGTTAGTTCCTGTACCAAAAGGTGGGGGACTTCCAAGTATTGTGAATGATGTTCAGAGTTATACGGAGAATATGAAATACTTAGCAGATGGAGTTCATAAATATGGTTCTAAAGTATTTGTAATGTTAACGGCAATGTCAGGTAGAGCCTCTATACATCCTACAGATCCAGCACCAAGCTCAATGCCTAATGTATGGGATCCATCAAAAAATAATCCAGAAATGAGTATTGAGGATATTCATCAATATATTGAATGGTTTGCGGAAGGGGCAAAAGCAGCTAAAGAAGCTGGTATTGATGGTGTTGAAATTCATGCAGTACATGAAGGCTACTTATTAGACCAATTCACAATTGCAGCTTGGAATAAACGTGATGATGAATACGGAGGAAGTCTAGAAAACCGTTTAAGATTCCCATGTGAAATTGTGAAGGCTATTAAGAAATCTTGTGGGAAAGATTTTCCTGTTAGTGTCAGATATTCTGTAGTAAGTAAAACGAAAGACTTCAACAGAGGTGCTTTACCAGGTGAAGAATATAAGGAATTTGGTAGAGATTATGAAGAAAGTGAAAAAGTAGCTAAAATGCTAGAAGAAGCAGGGTATGATATGCTTGACTGTGATAACGGCTCATATGATGCCTGGTATTGGCCACATCCACCGGTATATATGCCTAAAGCATGTAATTTAGAAGATGTTGAAAAGGTAAAACAATGGGTCAATATTCCTGTTATTTGTGGAGGACGTTTTGATGATCCTGCACTTGCAGAGAAAAAAATTGCTGAAGGTAAAATTGATATGATGGGTATGGGGCGTCCTTTACTTGCAGATCCTGATTTAGCAAATAAATTTAGAGAAGGACGAGAAGATGATATCCGACCATGTATTTCATGTCATTTTGGATGTTTGGCACGTATTTTCCAGGTGGATAGAGAAACAATGTCTAGTAAAGACATTTCATGTGCTTTAAATCCACGTTGTGGTATGGAAAATCATTATAATATTACAAAAGCAGATGTAATAAAGAAAGTCGCTGTTGTTGGTGGTGGAATTGCAGGTATGGAAGCAGCGCGTGTTTCTGCTCTTCGTGGTCATCAAGTTGATCTTTACGAAAAAACAGATCATTTAGGTGGAGTATTTAATGAAGCAAGCGCTTTTGATTTTAAAGATGATGATCGTCGTTTACTTGCCTGGTATAAAAAACAGATTAAAGATACTGGTGTTAATGTGAAGTTTAATACTGAGTTCAAGGCGTCAGATAAAGATAATTATGATGTTGTCTTTGTTGCAACAGGTGCAAGTGAAAAACGTTTGGACAATATTCCAGGATTTGATCAACCACATGTCAGATATGCTGTTGATGTATTAGATAAGCAGGACATTAAAGACCAGAATGTTGTCGTTATTGGTGGTGGATTGACTGGCTGCGAACTAGCCTATGATCTTGCTAGAAAGAATAAGAAGGTTTCTGTTGTAGAAGCACTTCCTACTATTATGAATGTGGAAGGACTTGCTGCACCGAACTATAATATGTTAATTGAATTGATGGAATACTACCATGTAGACATTTACAAAAATGCTACAGTAAAAGAATACAAGGACGGAAAACTTGCTATTGATGTGATGACAACAAATCAGCCAAATATCAACAATAGAGCAAGAATGATGTCCTTACCTGGTGTACATCATATACCTATGTTGATTGATGCGGATACTGTAGTTGTTTCTATAGGATATAAATCTAATCAGGCACTTTATGAATCTATTAAAGGAGATAATGTGTATTTGCTAGGTGATGCTATTCAGCCTGGTAACTTAATGACAGCTATCTGGGGTGCTTATACTACAGCTTTGAAAGTCTAAACACAAAAAATTACGGAACGATTTTGTTTCGTGATTTTTTTGTTGAGAGTATTTGTGTTATGATAGTTTCTAGGAGGTGTTGTATGAAACTCATATTCTGTGATATGGATGGTTCATTACTAAACCGTCGTTCTAAAATCTCACCACGAACACTAGAGGCACTTATTAAACTAGAAGAGAATGGAATAGGCGTTATTCTCTCGAGTGGTCGTCATATTAATAGTTTAAAGAAATATGGTGATATGCTTCATTTTGAAAAATACCCAATGAGTGGCTATTCGTGCAATAATGGACAAGCTTATCATGATCATCTAGGTAATAAGATATTTGAACATGAACGTTTAAAATATGATGATTATCTAAAGGTAAAAAAGTATGCGAAAGACCATCACTACGGCTTTATTGTCTATATCAATAATAAAAGAGTGATGTTTCATTATAATGAATCATTGCTTATTCGATTACTACATCTTCATAAACCTATACATGAAGATGCAATATTTGATAAATTTGTCTTTTATGGACGTCCTTCTTTTGACACACAAGGACTTGATTATTCATGTTCTTTAGTTGATCCTTATTGGCTTGAAATAGGACCAAAAGGTGTAGATAAAGGAACAATGTTGGAGAGAATTGCACGTTTTCATCATATTGATTTAAAGGATACAATCGCTTTTGGAAATGGAGAAAATGATCTTCCTATGCTTATTAAGGCAGGAACAGGTGTCGCAATGGGTAATGCACTTGAACATGTGAAAGAACAATCCGATGCAGTATGTGATGTTTGTGATTGTGATGGAATAGGTAAATATCTGGAGGAATTACTATTATGATGAATATGACAAGTTATTATGATTTTTCAGGACAGAAGTTTGGATATCCTCTCTCTTTAAGTATTAACAGCTTTGATCGTCATATCTTCTCTAGACAAAATAGTTTAGAACTCTCTTATGTCTTGCAGGGAGAATATCAAATAGTGACAGAGAAGTTTACTTCTAAGTTATCTAAAGGTGAACTTGTGATGATTGCCCCTGGAGATATACATTTAATCTCCCATAAGAAAGATGGAGTGATTCTTACAATACATATAGATTTTGATCGTATGACTACCGCAATGAGTGGGAATAGTAATGAGGCTTTTTCTACAATGATTGTCACAAATCAGGCCTATGATCAATTAAAAAATAAGATATCAGGAATCCTCAAACTTATTAGACAGGAAAACTATAACCTCTATACTCTTAATGCCTATATGATGGATATCCTCTCTATTGCTTCTCAGGTCTCATTCTCTATGTCTTCTTTACCTTTACAGGATGAAGCCCATAAGAACTATATGCAGGCTATTTTATATATAGACTCACACTATAATGAAAATCTTACTTTAGGTGATGTGGCAGATACACTTTCATTTAGCTTAAGTTATACGTCTAAACTCTTTAAGAAGTTTACTGGTATTACTTTTATTAAATATTTAAACAGTGTACGTATTCGTGCTTCTCTAGAAGATCTATTAGAAGGCATTAAGAACATATCAGAAATATCAGATGAATGTGGTATGCCTAATTCTAAGGCTTATACAGAAGCATTTAAAGAAATCTATGGTATATCACCTAGCAATTATAGGAAACGTTTTAAGAAGAATTTTGCACCTACTGTAGAAAAAGAAATGAAACTTCATGACTTTGATAGTATACTAGAAGACTTTATTAATGAAGAAGAAACAATTTATGAAGATGAAAAGTGTAAATTTACTTTAAATGCAGAACATATTAAACTAGAAACAGAAGAAGAGATTAAAATATCAAATAAAGGTAAGCGTATACAAATTGTTTTATAACAGTCATATATTGTCTTTTCTTAACACTAAGAAGGCAAAATATGACTGTTTTTATATATAAGCATGATTTTTTATTCACAAGAGGAGTGATATAATGTGGACGAAAGAGAGGAAAATACAAATGAAGGAATTTTCACATTTATTTTCACCTATTAAAGTCGGTGAAACAGTCGTAAAAAACAGAGTTTTTATGCCTCCTATCAGTACAAACTTAGCTGATAAGGGTTATGTTACTGATGCATTAGTGGCTCATTATGCAGCGCGTGCAAAGGGTGGTGTTGGTTTAATCGTTACTGAAGTAACTACAGTAGAACCAACATATATCTATTTACCTGGAGATATGTCTATTCATGATGATAGCTTTATTCCTGGATGGAAAAAATTAACTGAAGCAGTACATCAGTATGATTGTAAGATTCTACCACAGTTATTCCACCCAGCTTATATGGCTTTCCCAATTCCTGGTACACCAAGATTAATCGCACCAAGTAATGTAGGACCATATTATGCAAAAGAAGCACCACGTTCAGTCACTAAAGAAGAATTAAAGGTTATTATTAAACAGTTTGGTGAAGCAGCTTTAAGAGTTAAAACTGCAGGTGCTGACGGTGTTGAAATCCATGCAGCCCATGCTCATGGTTTATTAGGTGGTTTCTTATCTCCTTTATATAATAAGAGAACAGATGAATACGGAGGAGATATTTCTTGTAGATTAAGACTTACTTTAGAAGTTATTGAAGAAGTACGTAAAATGTGTGGTAAGGACTTTATTATTGATGTACGTATTTCTGGTGATGAATATACTGATGGTGGTTTAAACATCAATGATATGATTTATGTATCTAAAACATTAGAAGCAGCAGGTGTAGATATGCTTCATGTCTCTGGTGGTACAACTATCGCAAGAGGAAGTTCTATTCCAGCACCAGGAACTAAGATGGGTTCACATGCTTTATTAAGTGAAGAAATCAAGAAGCATGTATCTATTCCAGTTGCAACAGTTGGACGTATTACTGAACCTTGGATTGCAGATGAACTCATTGCAAATGATAAAGCAGATATCTGTATGATGGGACGTGCTAACTTATGTGATGCAGAATTCGTTAATAAAGCAATGAATGGTCATGTAGAAGATATTAGACCATGTATTGGATGCTTACGCTGCTTAACAGGTATTATGTTTGGTAAACGTGTATCTTGTACAATCAACCCTTCATTAGAAATTGAAAACGAAGATACGATTACAGAAGCAGAAAACAAGAAGAATATTCTTGTAATTGGTAGTGGACCAGCAGGTATGGAAGCTGCATTTGTAGCACATAAACGTGGTCATCATGTTGTATTATGCGAAAAGGATGATAAGTTAGGTGGAGAAATGAACTTAGCTGCAGTACCTATCGCAAAACAGGATCTAACATTAGTTATCAAGTATATGGCTCATAAACTTGAAGGTGTTGATGTAAGATTAAATACAGAAGTGACTTTAGATATGTTACAGAATGAATTCAAGGATTATGAAGTCATTGCAGGTACTGGTGCTTCTCCAATCGTTATTCAGCCATTTACTCAGTTCAAATCATGGATGACTGCAGATGATGTATTAGCTGGTAAACAGTTCCCAGGTCGTAAGATCGTTATTATTGGTGGTGGATCAGTAGGTTGTGAAACAGCTGATTACTTAGCACCATTAATCAATGACTTATTCCCTAGAAATAGAGATGTCACAGTACTTGAAATGGCCAATGGTGTCATGATGAATGAATCTGGACCAGGCAGAAGCTTACTTGTAAGAAGAATGATGGAAAAAGGTATCAAGATTATTACTAGTGCTAAGGTAGAATCAGTAACTGAAACTGAAATTAACTATACACTTGAAGGAGTTACTCATGCAATCAAGGATGCA
>OGQH01003021.1_pt1 | contig 10316 bp, 10 predicted proteins | sample 1553181 | NCBI WGS metagenome assembly OGQH01 (sample SAMEA2579946, study PRJEB22360) | human gut metagenome | biome: human gut; feature: human-associated habitat; material: faeces | place: Denmark | collected 2008/2010 | reverse complement strand
CGGTGCCCAGCTCCACGAACACGCAGGCCATGCCGGTATCCTGACAGATGGGCAGGTCTCTCTCTTTGGCGGCGCTCAGGTTCGACCACAGCAGGTCGAGGGTGTTCCTGGCCAGCGGCCAGGGCTCTTCCTGCCGGGCCTTGTCCAGTGCGGCCTGCACATCCTGCGGCAGGCGGGTGTTGGCCTCGATGCACAGCCGTGCAACGGTATCGGTGATCTCCTGTGCAGAAATGGTCCTCATGTCTGGTCCCTCCGGTTACAGCCGGGCCACGCCGGTGTCCCGGGCAGCCTGGGCCACAGCGTCGGCCACAGCCTGGGCCACACGGGGGTCGAAGGCACCGGGGATGATGTTCTCCTCGCTGCGGTCATCGTCGGTGATGAGGTCCGCGATAGCATAGGCGGCAGCCAGCTTCATCTGGTCGTTGATGTCGCGGGCACGCACGCTCAGGGCACCCTTGAACAGGCCGGGGAAGCACAGCACGTTGTTGACCTGATTCGGGAAGTCGCTGCGGCCGGTGGCCATCACCCGCACGCCGCCGGCCTTGGCCTCGTCCGGCATGATCTCCGGGGTGGGGTTGGCCATGGCAAAGACGATGGCGTCCTTGTTCATGGTCCTGCACAGCTCGGTGGTCAGGATGCCGGGCTTGGACACGCCGATGAACACATCGGCACCGGCAATGGCTTCTTTCAGGCCGCCCTTGATCTGGCGGGGGTTGGTCACCTCACCCAGCCAGTTCTTGTGGGCCTCGGCGCTGTTGCAGCCCTTGTACAGGGTGCCGAACTGATCCACGGCGATGATGTCCTTTGCACCGGCGGTCATAAGCATCTTGATGATGGCCGTACCGGCGGCGCCGGGGCCGTTCAGCACGATGTGCACATCTTCCATCTTTTTGCCCACCACGCGCAGGGCGTTGATGAGGGCAGCGGTGACCACGATGGCCGTGCCGTGCTGGTCATCGTGGAACACAGGGATGTCCAGCTCTTTTTCCAGCGTCTGCTCGATCTCAAAGCATTCGGGGCTCTTGATATCCTCCAGATTGATGCCGCCGAAGGTAGGCGCAATGGCCTTGCAGGCTGCGATCACTTCTTCGGCACTGTGGGCGTTGATGCAGATGGGGAAGGCATCCACCCCGCCGAACTCCTTGAACAGCACAGCCTTGCCCTCCATGACCGGCAGGCCGGCCTCCGGGCCGATGTCGCCCAGGCCCAGCACGGCAGTGCCGTTGGAGACAACGGCCACCATGTTGCCTTTGAAGGTGTACTTGTACACGTCCTCCGGGTTTGCCTTGATCTTGCGGCAGGGCTCGGCCACGCCGGGGGTGTAAGCGGTGGACAGGTCATCGCGGGTGGCGACCTCCACCTTACTCACGATGCCCACCTTGCCCTTGTGGCTCTCGTGCATTTCCAGAGCGGCTTTGTTGTAATCCATGGGTTTTTCCTCCATTTTTATCAGGCTCCCCCTGAGAGGGAAACGGTTCAGGTCACATAATTTTATTGTAGCAGAACCGCCGGGGCATTTCCACCGGTTTTGCGCCTTTTGCAGGGGGCAGGCGGGCAAAAGTGCGGCGCTGCGGCGGACCGGATTTGTGGAAATTTGGCAAAAAACTTTCCTTTTGGCGTTTTATCCGATATAATAGGAAAGCACACGATCCGATCCGGCCGTGCAAACGGTCTTTTTATTTAGGAGGTCTATTCTTGAAACATTCAACCAAAACCTTGCTCTGCGTGCTGTGTGCGGCAGCAGCCGCCCTGTGCGTGATCTTTGCCATCTTCACGCTGACCAAAAAGCAGAGTGATTCGTCCGCATCTTCTGCGGCCGCTTCTTCCAGTGCGGCTTCTTCCGCTCCTGCCGTCTCGGAGTACGGCACGGTGGACAGCTTTGACTACCAGAATTTCACCTACAGCGACGGTCTGGATGCAAACGGTTACCGCACCGGCATCACTGCACAGGACTATGTCACCCTGCCGGACAATGTGGCCGCTCTGCCCATCAAGAAGGCAGACGTCACCCCCAGCGACTCGGACGTCCAGGCCCGCATCGACAGCCTGCTGAGCCAGTACAGTACCACCCAGGCCGTGACCGACCGCGCCGCGCAGAACGGCGACGTCGTGAACATTGATTATTCCGGCACCGTGGACGGTGTGGCGTTCAACGGCGGCACCTACCAGGGCTACGACCTCACGCTGGGCAGCGGCAGCTTCATCACCGGCTTTGAAGACCAGATCGTCGGCCACAACACTGGCGACACCTTTGATGTGACCGTCACCTTCCCCGACGGCTACGACGCCTCCACCGACTCCGACGGCAACACCGTCGAGCTCAGCGGCAAGGAGGCCGTGTTCCGCGTGACCGTGAACTCCATCTCCGAGCCGGTGACGCCGGAGCTGACCGACGAATGGGTGGACAGCACCTTCGGCACCAGCGACGACGTGCACACCGTGGAGGCGCTGCGCACCTACTTCTCCGATGCGCTGTATGACCAGAATCTGGAGGATGCCATCATGGACAGCCTGCTGGACAACGCCGCCTTTAAGGATCTGCCCAGCGAGGTGCCCGGCTACTACGCCTGCATGTTCCTGAATTACTACTACCAGCTGTCCAGCTACTACAGCAGCGATCTGGACACCATCGCCCAGGCACAGGGCTACACCGACGCCAACGCCATGCTGGGCGCTTCGGACACCGTGATCACTCACCTGGCCAAACAGGACCTGCTGTATCAGGCCATTGCCGAGAGCCAGGGCATCGAGCCCACCCAGGAGCAGCTGGATGCCGCTGCCGCTTCCTACTCCGGCAGCTCCTACGGCGACAACTTCGTCCATCAGACCGCCCTGCAGACGGCTGTGATGGAGTGGCTGAAAACCAACGCCGTGGTCTCCTGATCTCGTTTCTCAATACGCAGCAAAGCCCCGCTCTGTGTCGCACAGAGCGGGGCTTTTTCAGGTCCGGGCCAGGCCGGGGCAGTTTTTACTGCACGCTGGTCAGCTCAGCCAGCTTGTGGAAGACCTCGGTGTTGTCGTACACGCCGCCGAACTTCTCGGCACCGACGCCCATGGCGTACAGGTTGACCATGGCACCGGTGTGGGCATAGGTGGTGTGGTCCATGCCGGACTTGTGGTTGATGGTGTGGCAGACAGCCATGCTGAAGGGGATGTAGGTACCGTAGAGCTCGTAATCCTGCTGGCTCATCTTGCTCTGGCTGGAGGAGCCCACCTGCAACGTGCGCTCATAAGCGGTCCGCAGGTTCTGCACCTCGTAATCGGTCAGCAGCAGCTTGCCGGCCTTGGCGGCATCCGGGTCGGTGGGCAGGGTCAGGCCGAAGGCTGCCTTCACATCCTGCATGGCCGTCTCAAAGGGGGTCTTGTTGGCGATGTAGTTCTGCACATAGTCGGTGTCGAACTTGGCGTAGGACATTTTCTGGTGGGTCAGGTTGGTGAGGAAGGTGTCGTAGTTGGTGGTCTTGTAGCCGATGGCCAGGCCGCCGGTCTCGTGGTCGGCGGTGACCAGGATCAGGGTCTCGTTGGGGTGGGCGTTGTAGAAGTCCACAGCAGCCTGCACGGCGTTGCTCATCTCCAGCACATCGTGGATGGAAGCGGCGGCATCGTTGGCGTGGCAGGCCCAGTCGATCTTGCCGGACTCGGTCATCAGGAAGAAGCCCTTGCGGTTGTCCAGCAGCTCGATGCCCTTCTTCACATAGTCGGTCAGCTGCCACTCGCCGCCAGCGGCGTCCATGGCGTAGTTCATGGCCTTGCCGTCTGCCAGATTCTGGGCAATGATCAAGGTCTTGCCTGCACCGGCAGTCAGGGCCGCTGCGTCCGCCTGGGTGGTCACCACGTTATAACCGGCCTGAGCAGCCACTTCGTGGTTGTTGGGAACATTGCCGCTGCCGTTCACCTTCTGGAACTCGCCGCCGGCAAAGTACTCAAAGCCGGAGTTGGCCAGTTCCAGGCCGATCTCGTAGTAGTTGCGGCGGCTGTTCTGGTGTGCATAGAAGGCAGCAGGGGTGGCGTGGTCGATGTTCACGGTGGACACCACACCCACCTTGTAGCCCTTCTGGGCGTGCAGCTTCTCGGCAATGGTCTCATAGGGCACATCGCGGGTCCAGGGGCACATGTTGATGACACCGCTCTCGGTCTTGTGGCCGGTGGCGATGGAGGTGGCGGTGGAAGCAGAGTCCGGGCAGAAGGAGGTGCTGTCGTAGGTGGTCACGCTGCCCACATGGGGGAAGCTGGTGAAACTCAGGTCGGCCTCGGTCACAGCGCCGTTGTTGTCCACGGTGCCCTTGTAGAAGCGGGCGGACTGGATCTGGGCGGTGCCCATGCCGTCGCCGATGAACAGGAAGATGTATTTGGGCTTCTTCAGCAGGCAGTTCTCTTCCTCGATCTGAGCGGCAGCCTCGTCGGCACCGGCAGCGTGGGCGGCGGGTGCAGCGGCCATGACACCCAGGGCAGAAGCCACAGCGCTGGCCTTCAGAAAGCTGCGGCGGGAGATCTTTTCGTTCTTCATTGCAATATCCTCTCTCTTGATCCGGCCTGACCTCAGGCCTTTGTTTTTTATCATCCGGGAACGGCTTTATTGTAGCGCATTTCTGCCCCGGGCCGAAACCAGCCCCGTGCAAAGCTTTGGTAAAATCTGTGGGGCGGGGCCGCCCGGACGGTAAAAAAGCCGCAAAATCCGGTAAAATCCGCGCGTTCCGACCGCGGAGGACCGGTTTTTCCACAAACATTTGCGCAAGGGTTGAAAGAAGAGGGCGTTTCATTGTACAATAAGAAGGTAAAACGCGATCACCTTTGAACAGAAAGAGGATAACAATATGGCTGAGATCAAAGTGCTGGCCCTGGATTTGGACGGGACCCTGACCAACGACCAGAAGGAAGTGACACCCCGCACCCGCGCCGCGCTGGATGCGGCCATTGAACGCGGCGTGACCGTGGTGCTGGCCTCCGGCCGACCCACTGCCGGCATCACCCCGCTGGCCAAAGACCTGGGGCTGGACAAAAAGGGCGGCTGCATCCTGTCCTACAACGGCGGCAAGATCGTGGACTGCCGCACCGGCGAAACGCTGGTGGAAAAAACGCTGGACCCCGCGCTGGTCCCGGAGCTGTGCGCCTTTGCCGCCGCGCAGGATGTGGCCATCCTGACCTACAACCAGGAGGGCATCGTCTGCGAGCGGGAGACGGACCCCTGGGCCAACAAAGAGTGCTTTACCACCAAGCTCCCTATGATCCCGGTGGAGGACCTGGCCCGGTATGTGGACTACCCGGTGTGCAAGATGCTCATTTGCCTGGACCCGGACCGTCGGGATGCCGTGTGCGCCGCCGGGCGGCAGCAGTTTGCCGGACGCATGGACCTGTACCCCTCCAGCCCCTTCTTTATTGAGTGCGTGCCCCTGGGGGTGGCCAAGGACGCCAGCCTGGCCGCCCTGCTGGAGCGCATGGGCCTGACCCGCGATAACCTGATGGCCTGCGGCGACGGCCTCAACGACCGGTCCATGATCGCCTATGCGGGCGTGGGCGTGGCCATGCAGAACGCCGAGCAGCCGGTCAAGGACGCCGCCGTCTATGTGACCGCCGCCGACAACAACCACGACGGCGTGGCCGAGGCTGTGGAGAAGTTTATTTTACGAGAGGAATAAAAAACAATGCCGCGCAATCTGGTTTTATTTGATCTGGAATGGAACATCGGCTACCAGCCCTACACCTTTAATTATCACGGGGTGCAGCAGACCTTCCGGGGCGAGATCGTGGAGATCGGTGCCGTGAAGATCGACGAGGATGCCAACGTGCTGGACACCTTTTCCATCCATCTGCGTCCCCGCATCTTCCGCAAGCTGCAGCACCACATCGCCAAGGTCACCGGCCTGACCCAGGCCGACCTGGACAAGGGCGAACCCATCGTGCAGGGCCTGCGCCGCTTCATGCAGTGGTGCGGCCCGGATGCCGAGTTTGCCGAGTGGGGCATGGATGACGTGCCGGTGCTCAAGCAGAACCTGTTCCTGTGCAACATCGACGAGAGCCGCCCCACTGTGTGGTACGACCTGCAGCAGGTGTTCCTGCGGGAGCACCCCCGCAAGGAGGGCGAGGGCATGACGCTGGAAAGCGTCGTGACCCGGATGGGCATCCCCATGGAACGGCAGTTCCACGATGCGCTGTCCGACACGCTGTACACCGCCGATGTCTGCCGTCTGCTGGACCTGCGGGCCGGTCTTGCCGCTTACCCCACCGAGGACGAGAGCCTGCAGGCCAGCCTGTGCCCGGCCCCCGGCGAATACTGTGATTTTGAGGTGTTCCACGGCTATGTGGAGCAGTACGCCTGGCGCACCGACCCCAAGATCTACACGATGAACTGCCCGGAGTGCGGCACCGCCCTGACCCCGGACGATGTCTGGCTGAAAAAGGGCAGCAACAGCTGGTACACCCTGAGCCGGTGCCCGCACTGTGCCGGTTCCGGCAATGCCGTGAGCGGCGGCGTGTTCCAGCGCTACAAGCTGGCCCGCCGCGACGGCCTGCACTGGAGCTTTGCCCGCTGCCTGCAGCTGCCGGATGAGGCCCTGCTTGCCCGCTGGAACAAGCAGCGCGCAGCCCAGCTGGAGCGGCTGAAGAACCGCGCCGAAAAGTCCGCGGAGAACTGACAAGAATACAGAATTCTTTTTCTTTTGCAGGAAGTTCCTGTTCTGTTTCGTTTTATAGGGCAGAGGGTCGTGCATACAGAACTGCTACGGTCTGTTCATGGCTCTGTCATACAAACGGGATATACTATCAGCAGGCGGCTGTGCGGCCGCCGCTTGGAACAGAAGGGACTGGGAAAACGCAAATGGAACATACGTTGCTGCAGTGGGCCCATCAGCTGGGCACGCTGGAATACTGGCAGACACTGCTGGACCGCTTTGGTGATCTGGGGCCGCTGGCCCCCATCACGCTGGCCGTGGTGGAGTCGTTCTTTCCACCGCTGCCGCTCATTGCCATCGTGGCCCTGAACGTGGGAGCCCACGGCGGCATCCTGGGCTTTTTGTACAGCTGGATCGGGGTGGCGCTGGGCGGAACCCTCATGTTCCTGCTCTGGCGGCGCATCGTCAAGCGCTATTTCTGGAAGGTTGCCGGCCGCTGGCCCAAGCTGGAAAAAGCCCAGCAGTGGGTCAACCACTTCGACACGTCGTCGCTGTTCATGCTCACGCTGCTGCCCTTTACGCCCAGCTCCTTCATGCATCTGGCCTTCGGCATCTCGGACTTTGACGAGAAGCGTTATCTCATCACGATGCTGCTGGGCAAGGGCGTGATGGTGGCCATGATGGCGGTGTTCGGTCAGTCGCTGGTGAGCTCCATGAAGAATCCGCTCTATCTTGTGCTGGCCGTGGGCCTGTGGGTGGCCATGTACGCCGTGAGCAAGCGCTTCTGCAAGCGGCACCATCTGGATTGACTGCTGATTGGAATAAAAAAGAGACAGGCTTCCTTTCGAGGAAGCCTGTCTCGCGTTTCAGGATGCTTACAGTTCCAGTCCCTGATCAAAGAAGGCCAGACCAAAGGCACCGGGACCGGCGTGGGTGCCGATGACGCAGCCAATCTGCCGCACCAGCGGCTCGGCACACTGCAGGTTGTCCTGCAGGTAGGTCTGGATGGGCTGCACCTCGCGGGCAGACAGCGTATAACCGGCCAGCGCAGGCACGGCGGCGCTGATGCCGCCCAGCTCTTCCACCTTTTTGAACAGCGCAACGTAGGCACCGGGCAGGCCGCGTGCCTTGCCGGCCATGGCTACCTTGCCTTCCTTGATGGTGATGAGCGGCTTGATGCCCAGCATGCCGCCGGCCACGGCCACAGCGGCGGGCGGGGGGGCGGCCCTGGCCCGGACGAGGTGCGGCGGGCAGGCGGCCGCCCTTGCGCAGGTACTTCAGGTCGTCGATGGCGGCAACCAGATGCAGGTGCTCCTTGGCGTGCTCCAGGTCGGTGGCGATCTGCACCAGCGTCTTACCGGCGGCGCGCAGCTGCACAGCCAGCCGTACCAGCAGCCCTTCACCCAGGCAGACGTTGGCGCTGTCCACGAACAGCACGTTGTCCACGTTGACAAGGTCGGCGGCCAGTCTGGCGCACTGCCAGGTGCCGGACAGCTCATGGGACAGGAAGATGCCCAGCACCTCGTCCCCGGCAGCGGCGGCGTCCTGATAGAACCGCTCGAACAGCTCCGGGCTGGGCTGGCTGGTGGTGGGCAGCTTGTGACACTCCTTTAAAAGGGCGTAGTATTCGCTGGGGGTCTTGTCGATGCCGTCACGCAGCACGGTGCCGTCCTCCAGCGTCACGTTCAGGGGGATCACGGTCACGCCCAGCTGTTCTGCCTCGGCGGGCAGGATGTCGGACGCAGAATCGGTGAGAATGCGGATCATAAAATACCTCCGGATTTCCGGTAAAATCTGTTAGACAACGTTTTCAACAAAAACGTCGGAAAGCATTATACCAGAACCCGACGGGCAAAGTCAATTGGTTGGGCAACATTTGGTGCGGCAGAACGCAAAATACTTGCGCGTTCGACCGCTGCTGTGATAAGATAGGCCAGACAGAAGGGAGGAAGAGCCATGCACAGACCACAAAATCGGACGGCAGCCCTGCTGGCGGCCTTTGGCTGTGCGCTGGCGTACCTGCCGGCGGGACGGGCGCTCGGCACCGGCCCCGCGGCGGGGGGGCGGCCGGCCCCCCCCTGCCGTTGAGTGCAGCCGGGCAGAGCTTTGCGCTGCACTGCGTGGCGGCTCCGCTGGCTGAGGAACTGGTGTTCCGGGGCGCGGTGCAGGGGCTGCTGCAGCCGCTGGGACCCCGGGCGGCAGTGTGCGTGCAGGCGGCGCTGTTTGCGGTGCAGCACGGCGGAGCGGCCGGAATCGCCTATGCGCTGGTGCTGGGGGTGCTGCTGGGAACCATCCGGCAGTGCACCGGCCGCGTATGGCCGGGCTGGGTACTGCATACAGTGAATAATCTGCTGGTATTTGCCGCAGGATAAAAGGAGAACGCATGACCGATTTTGAACTGATGGGTGCCGCGCTGGACGAGGCGCGCAAAGCGGCCGCACTGGGCGAAGTGCCGGTGGGGGCTGTGGTGGCCCGCAACGGGCAGATCGTGGCGGCGGCCCACAACACCCGCGAGACGGAAAAGAACGCCCTGCATCATGCCGAGCTGCTGGCCATCGACGCGGCCTGCAAGGCGTTGGGCGGCTGGCGGCTGTGGGAGTGTGAGCTGTTCGTCACGCTGGAGCCCTGCCCCATGTGCGCGGGGGCCATCCTGAACAGCCGCATCCGGCGGGTGGTGTACGGCGCGGCCGATGCCAAGGCCGGGTGCTGCGGCAGTGTGACGGACCTGTTTGCCCTGCCGTTCAACCACCACCCGATGGTGGAGCAGGGCCTGCGGGCCGAGGAAGCCGGAGCACTGCTGCAGGCGTTTTTCAAGGATCTGCGGGTGCGGCTGGCCGCTCGGCCGAAGTGGAAACGGCCCGCACCGCCCGCCGAGAATAGGAAGAAACCGTAAAAAAGTGGAAGCTGCGTGGAAAAGTGAGCAGCTTCCACTTTCTTTTTTCAGCAAATTGTGCTATATTATTCAATGGTATCTTGTCGAAACCCATCTGAACACCCCGGCGGGCACGCCGCAGGACCGGACTTGACCGGAGAAATGAGACAGAGCGCTGCTCTGCCGGGCGATGGGCCGCGGATCCTTCCTGCAGGGTGCAAATGGCACGCTGCAGAGAACACGACAGGAGGGCAGTACTCTTGTACGAAGACGAGTTTGAACTGACCTTTGACACACCGGAGGAAGAGCCGGTGTATGAACCGGAAAAAGCGTCGGCTGCTCCGGCCCCGGTGCCGGAAACCACACCGGCAGAGATCGTTCCGGACGAACCCACCCGGGTTCTGGAACCCCGCAGAGCAGCTCCGGCAGAACCGGCAGAGCCGACCCCGGTTTCGGAACCGGAACCGGCAGAAGAGCCGCAGCCCCAGAGCGCGGTGGTGCCCGCAAACGGGCGCACGGTGCTGATCTCCGGCGGCGACCGGGGCATCGGTGCTGCGGCGGCCCGGGCCTTTTATGCGGCGGGCTACCGCGTGGCGGTGCTGTACCACAGCAATGCCGAGGCAGCGGCCGCGCTGGAAGCGGAGCTGCCGGGCATCACGGCGGTGCAGTGCGATGTGGCCAGCCGGGCCAGCTGCGAGCTGGCGTTCCGTGCGGCGGAACAGGCGCTGGGTCGGGTGGATGTGCTGGTGAGCAATGCCGGCATCGCACAGCAGAAGCTGTTCACCGACATCACCCCGGAAGAATGGCAGCACATGCTGGACGTGAACCTGACCGGT
>OGQH01003017.1_pt1 | contig 10334 bp, 10 predicted proteins | sample 1553181 | NCBI WGS metagenome assembly OGQH01 (sample SAMEA2579946, study PRJEB22360) | human gut metagenome | biome: human gut; feature: human-associated habitat; material: faeces | place: Denmark | collected 2008/2010 | reverse complement strand
CGCCGGACCTCATCGAGCCGGTGTGCACTTTCTCCCGCTACTGGAACGTGGTGCCCCTGACCTATGACACCCACGGCATCATTACCGAGAACGCCTCCAGCCCCTACGTGCAGGAGGAAGCCCGCATCAACAAGATCCCGGTGCGCCAGGTAGAAAACCTGCCTGCCACCGTGAATTATCCCATCAACAAGCTGCTGCTGGTTGGCGACCCTGTGGATATGCCCCATGTGGAGGAGCTGATGCAGCAAAAGTTTGCGGGCAAGCTTTCCATCTACCGCTCGGCGCCGTTCTTTATTGAAACGATGCCCCTGGGGGTGGAAAAATCCGCCTCGCTGGCGCTGCTGCTGAAAAACATGGGCCTTGGCCCCGAAAACCTGATGGCCTGCGGCGATGGCTGGAACGACCTGCCCATGATCCGCTATGCGGGCATGGGCGTTGCCATGGGCAATGCTGTGCCGGAAGTAAAACAGGCAGCCAAATACGTCACCGCAGATAATGAGCATGACGGGGTAGGGCTGGCCGTTGAAAAATTCATCTTGGAGGACCCGCAGTGAACCTGATCGTTTTTGACTTGGAATGGAACATGGGCAATGCGCCCAAAACCTTTAATTATCATGGGGCGGAACTGACCCTGCGGGGTGAGATCATCCAGATCGGTGCAGTGCGGGTGGACGAGAATGGCGATGTACTGGATACCTTTGAGATGACCCTGCGCCCCCGCATTTTCCGCAAGCTGCATTGGCGCATTGCGGAGGTGACTGGCCTGAGCCAGGGCGATCTGGAAGCCGGGGTGCCCATTGCCGAAGGCCTGCGGCGGTTCCAGGAATGGGCCGGCCCCGACGCCGAATTTGCCGAGTGGGGTCTGGACGATGTGCCGGTGCTGAAGCAGAACCTGTTCCTTTATAATATGGACGAAAGCTGGCCTAGCCGCTGGTATGACCTGCAGCAGATCTTTTTGAAAAATTTCCCCCGCGGGGAAGGCGAGGGCCTGACGCTGGAAAGCGTGGTGGACCGCCTTGGCATTGAGCATGACGGCGATTTCCACAATGCGCTGGACGATGCCCTGTACACCACAAAAATCTGCCGCCGCCTGCCGCTGGCCCAGGGCATTGCCGAATACCCGGACCCCGCCGCCCAGCTGACAGCCGCCCTGCTGAACAATACCGATACCGAAACGTACGATATCCAAACCTACTTTGACCGCCTGGACCACGATGCCTACAAAAATGACCCTGCGCTGTATCAGGTGGGCTGCCCGTTCTGCGGCAAGCCGCTGGTGCTGAACGATATCTGGCTCAAGCGCGGCAACACCGGTTATTATACCGAAGCCACCTGCCCGGACCACGGCCCGTGGTTCCTGCGCTTTAAGCTGAACCGCCGCGACGGCCTGCATTGGAACTTTGCCCGCTGCATTGAGACCGTGCGCCCCGAAAGCTATGCCCGCTATAAAAAACTGGAAAAATCCCAGCGCGAGCGCATCCGCATGAAAGCGGAACGTGCTGGAAAGAAAACCCAGGAATAAAAATAAAACGCTCCCCGCCCTGTGCATAAGAGAACTGCATGGAGAGGGGAGCATTTTGTAATGAATAAAGAATAAATAATAAAGAAGAATGGTGGTGGGCGCTGCGCGCCTTTTTTGGATATTAGGCGCGATGCAGGATAAAGAGTGCGCTCCGGGTGGGGGCGCTTACTTACTTCATTTTGCCGATGTAGACGAGGTAGGAGTAGAGGTAGATCCAGGCGGAGCCGCCAAAGACAACGGCCAGCAGCAGGATCATGGTGGCGGTATCGCCCAAAATGGTGGCCAGCAGTGAAATTACAATCAAAGCAGCACCCATAACAACAAACACAATGCCGCCCATGCGCTGGGTGCGGTTCCAGTTGTGTTCGTTGTTCAGCGCCCAGGGAGTTTTGCAGCCGAACATATAGTTCTGCTTGATGCGCGGCATATAGTTGCCCAAAAAGATGAACAGTCCCCCGCAACCGCCGCAGACCAGAATACCGACCAGGCTGCTGCCTTCCGGAATCAAGCCGAACACGCTCAGCTCCGAAAACCAGCTCATAGCTGACATAAATATTGTAAGGGCAGTGAGGGAGGCGTTCCAGACGCCCTTGAACTTTTCATAATTCTGGTGTTTGGGGTCAATGCGGGGCAGCACTGCCATCAAAATCAGCATCAGGGCGGGCAGGGCTGCCATAATCAGCACAGTGGATTTTGGCCCCCAGCCGTTGGCCTGGCCGTCCGCGCCCCAGTGGGTGGGCACAACATCCGGCAGGGAGCCATAAAAGCAGAGGTGCGCCGCAAAGTTGATGGCGCAAAAAATCAGCAGCCCCCAAAACAGTTTATTTCGTTTCATCATCAGGTCCACCTTTCACAAAGCCAAAATCGAAAAACCACTTAACAGCTTCCTGGAACACGGTCAGGTTCAGGCAGTACACAATGTTCTGGCCGCGGCGCTCATCCGTTACCAGCCCGGCATTTTTCAAAATGTTCAGGTGGTGGCTTACGGATGGCTTTGCCATATCAAAGTGCGCAGCAATATCACCGGCACTCATCTCGCCTTCGCTCAACAGCTCCAGAATGCGCCGCCGGGTGGGGTCCCCCAAAGCCTTAAACGCATCGCCTACCATAGGTCAGCTTTCCTCCTTATCTGATAGCGTCTGCTGTTCCGGTTCTTGCAATGCACAATACTGCTTTTTGGCGTAAGCCGCGCAGCCCAGGCAGAGCACCAGCAGCAGTGCTTCCACCAGCCAGGTACTGTGCAGCACGCCGCACTGGAATAAAGCGGCGGGAACATCGAACAGCGCATGCAGCGCCACCGCCAATCCCAGATACCCGGCCTTGCGCTGCCGGACAGCCCGGAATACAACCACCGAGAGGGAAATGTGCAGCGTCATGGCAATCGCGCGTTCAGCCAGCCCCAGCAGCAGGTTGGCGGCCCCAAAGCTGGCAACGGCGGCGATCTGTGCCTGTACCTGGTCCAGCTGCACGCCGGTCAGCCCATTGGTTATGGTTTCAATGCTGCCGCTGTTGACAAGCTGCGCAATCGCAATATTATTGATGGCGGTGAGCCCCAGAACCAGGATTGCCTCGATCCCGCCGTGGCCGATGCCATAAGTTACGGCGTCCCGCCGGTTGGTATAGCGCTTGAGCAGAAAGCGAAACGCAAGATAGCGCCCGACTTCCTCAAACACGCCCGCCAGCAGGCAGCCGATCAGGGTGTAAGCCCACGCATGGGTCAGCACATACTGCGAAACGCCGGTGCCGCCGCCAAAGAAAATGGCCTTGGGCACACCTTCCAGTACCTGGGCGAAAACGACGAAGGTCACCGCGCCGACAACAGCAGGAAACAGCTTTGCACCCCGGCAGAATTTGAACTTCCATACCAAAAAAACCAGAACCGGCAGCCCGATACCGGCTGCGGCGGCCAAGGCGCTCCACAAAATGCTCTGCAAAGAAATCATCGTACTCATACCATATACCCTTTCAGAAAACCACAAGAATTATATATTTAGATAAACGTCTAAATATTATGGTCCTAATATACCACCCGCACACGGCTTTGTCAAGCGGGCGCGGGTGGTACGGTTAAAATCAGGGTGTAGCCAAACAGCTTGGCAGCTTAGGCAACGTTGTCGATCTGGTTCTGCATCACAATGTCATGCAGAATGTTGGTTTTCACGTAGTTTTCGCCGTAAGCGTTCACATAGCTGGTCATATCGGTGGAGCCAAAGTAGCGGGAGAACTCAGCGTTCAGAATGTCGGTATCGCATACAATGTTGTTCTTCTCCGCCAAAGCCTGCATGATCAGGATCTGCTTGATCATGCTCTGCTTGGAGCTTTCGCTGTTTTCCAGGTATTCATCCACACTGCTGTAACCGGCCTGGCTCAGCATGGTCTCCAGCGAAACGCCGCGCATCTGGGCGTACAGGTACGGCTGGTACAGCACGGTATTGGTGAAATACTGCTGCACATCTTCGGGCAGGGTATCGGTATTGACTTCGGCAGCATCGTACAGCTGGCCGTACAGCTCATTGGCTTCCTGATTGAACAGCAGGCTGTTGCTGACAAAAGTTTTCAGCTCAGCTACATTGTTCATGCCCATGGACTCGGCCAGGTTGCTGCTGACCCAATCATCAGTCAGGTCGGGGGTCACATCCTCGTTGATGTAGTTCAGCGTGGTGGCGAACACTGCGTCCTTGCCGGCCAGGTTGGTGGCCTGGTAGTCATCCGGGAAGGTGACATTCACATCAAAGGTTTCGCCGGGCATGTGGCCAACGATCTGATCCTCGAAGCCGTCAATAAAGGTGCCGCTGCCCAGGGTCAGATCATAATCGCTGCCGGTGCCGCCGTCAAAGGCAACGCCGTCAATGGAACCGGCAAAGTCAATGTTCACAGTGTCACCGTTTTCGGCGGCGCGGTTGGTGATCTCGTTGGTGGTCTTATAGTTGGAAAGAATGTTGCTGGAAATGTAATCGTCAATATCACTGTCGCTCACGGTGGTGGCATCGTCCGAAAGGGTAAAGCTCTCAGTATCCGGCAGCGTGACGTAATCCAGCGCGGTGATGCCTTTCAGGTAGCCGTTCTCGTCATAGGCATCACTGAAAGAAAAATCAGCCAGATAAGAATAATCATCGGCGGCGCTTTCTGCGGTAGCGTCGTCAGGAACAGTGCTTTCACTGGCAGCTTCGCTGGAAGCTGCGCTCTCGGCGGTTGCTTCGCTGGAGGATGCGCTGGAACTGCAGGCAGTCAGGCCAAAAACCATGCCGCATGCCAGCAGGCTGGCAGCAGCGCGGGTCAGGTTGGTGTTTTTCATGGATTGTCTCCTGTCTTTTTTGAAAAAATACATCGCGTACCGCAGCAGGGAAAAATACCCCCGTCAAAAGCGGATACTTTTCTATTATACAGCTTTTTTGCAAAAAGTACAGCCCTGCATTCACAAAAGGGAAGCGGGTGTGTTATAATACCCGTGGCAGAGCACCCAATGCTCTGCCATGGGCGGCAGACCTGCTGCCCGGATATCCTTATATAAGGAAAGGAACAGAACCCTATGGAAAAAGAAAAAATCGCGCGCATCAATGCGCTGGCTCATAAAGCAAAAACTTCTGGCCTGACGGAAGCCGAACTGGCGGAGCGTGACGCCCTGCGGCAGGAATACCTGGCCGATATCCGCGCATCCATGATTGACCAGCTGGAGCACACCACGGTGATTGAGCCGGACGGCACCCGCCGCAAGCTGCTTCCCTCCCCCGGGGGTGTTGCGGCGGCCCCCCCCCCGCCGCAAGCTGCAGGTGCGCCACTGATCCCCTGTTCAAAGTGGCGGCCCGGCCGGCGCGGGGCTGTGTGGTTTGCACAAAATTGTGCCGGGGTATTGGAATTTGCAAGCAGGTTTGCTATAATATAGCTGGCGGCGAATCCCGGCTACAAGAAATCAGTCAGCCACCCGGCAGACTGAACGGAAAAGGCTGTACATTTTGCCAAAGCGAGGTTATTTTTCATGCTTACTGCAATTACCGGTATCAACTGGGGCGACGAGGGCAAGGGCCGTATGGTGGACCTGCTCTGCCGCGATTATGACATCGTTGCCCGTTACCAGGGCGGCGACAACGCCGGCCACACCGTCAAAAACGAGTGCGGCAAGTTCGTACTGAACCTGGTGCCCTCCGGCATCCTGCACCCCAACATTGTCTGTGTTATGGGCGGCGGTATGGTCATTGACCCGGAACATCTCGAAAAAGAGATCGCCGCCCTGCGCGAACAGGGTGTTAAGATTACCCCGGACAACCTGAAAATTTCTGACCGTGCTACCATCACCATGCCGTTCCATGTGGAGCAGGATGGCCTGGAGGAGGCCCGCCTTGCCAAAACGGGCGCACAGTTTGGTTCCACCAAGCGCGGCATTGCTTACACCTATGGTGATAAGTACATGAAGAAAACCCTGCGCATGGGCGATTTGGTCCACATGGATGCCAGTGTGCGCAAGCGCCTGGAAACCCTGGTGGAATCCAAGAACCTGACCATGGTCAACATTTATAACCAGAAGCCTGTCAGCGTGGACGATATGTGGAACTGGTGCAAGCACTTCCAGGAAGTGTTCAGCGCTTACATCTGCGATGTCGGCCAGTACCTGGCAGATGCTGACGATGCCGGCAAGAAGATCATGTTTGAGGCCCAGCTGGGAGCCCTGCGTGATATCGACTACGGCATTTATCCCTACACCACTTCCTCCAACACCATCGGCGCTTATGCACCCATCGGCGCTGGCATCCCCGGCCGCAAGCTGAACAAGTCCATCGGTATCATGAAGGCTTATTCTTCCTGCGTGGGTGACGGCCCCTTTACCACCGAGCTGGCTATGACCGAGGAAGAAAAGCACCTGCTGCGTGAAGCCGGCCATGAATACGGCGCTGCCACCGGCCGCCCGCGCCGCGTTGGCCCGTTTGATGTGGTTGCTTCCCGTTACGGCGTTCAGTGCCAGGGCTGTGACGAGCTGGCCCTGACCCTGTTTGACGTTCTGGATTATATGGAAGAAGTTCCCGTTGTTGCCCAGTACAAGCTGGCTGACGGCACTGTGACCGACCGCTTCCCGACCGGCAAGACTTTGGACGATGCACAGCCGGTTGTCGTCAAGCTGCCGGGCTGGCACTGCGATATCACCTCCGTGCGCAAGTACGAGGACCTGCCGGAAGCTGCCCGCGGCTATGTGGAATATCTGGAAAAGGCCGTTGGCTGCAAGATCAAGTATATCTCCGTTGGCCCGGAGCGCGATGCCTGCATCATTCGTGACTGATCTGCATAAGATGGTCAGCAGGAACGCTGCTTGAACCTGAAATGATAAATGGCGGACCCCCATCGGTCCGCCATTTTTGTAAATTATCTGTCTGTGGGTTTTGTCGGATACAACGCCCCAGCAGGAAACTTCAATTCCGAATATCCATATCTGTAGGGGAAGGGAAGAGCAATTCTTGACAAAACTTCTGATCAGACTTTTTATCCGTGATCCGGCCAATATCCAGGACCGCACCGTGCGCACTGCTTACGGCAACCTGGCCTGCATGGTGGGGATTGTGTGCAATGTGCTGCTGTTTGCGGGCAAGTTTACGGTGGGCACCCTGTTTGGCAGTATGGCCATTGCGGCGGACGCATTGAACAACCTGTCCGATGCAAGCTCCAACGTGGTCAGCCTGGTGGGCTTCCGCCTGGGGTCAAAACCTGCCGATGATGAGCACCCTTACGGCCATGCACGGTACGAATACCTGGCGGGGCTGGCGGTTTCGGTCATGATACTGGTCATCGGCATTGAGCTGCTGAAAGAAAGTTTCCTCAAGGTGCTGCACCCCACGCCGGTCACCCTTAGCGCGCTGACCATAGCGGTGCTGGTGGTGTCCATCCTGGTCAAACTGTGGATGAGCAGCTTCAACCGCAGCGTTGGCAGCCGCATCAAGTCCGAAACGCTCATGGCCACTGCGGCGGATGCCCGCAACGATGTGGTTACCACTGCCGCGGTTCTGGCCGCTACCATTCTGGCTCACCTGACTGGCATTGACCGCATTGATGGCCTGATGGGTGTTGGCGTGGCGCTGTTTATCCTTTGGAGCGGCGTCGGCCTGGTGCGGGATACCATCAGCCCGCTGCTGGGCGCGGCCCCTGACCCGGAACTGATCGATTACATTGAGAAAAAAGCCCTGAGTTACCCCGGTGTGCTGGGCATCCATGATTTGATGGTGCATGATTACGGGCCCGGCAGCAAGCTGGTCAGCTTCCATATTGAGCTTTCCGCCGACAGTGATGTGATGAAAAGCCATGACCTGATCGACTCTATCGAGCGGGATTTTCAGGTGCATGACCATCTGCTGGTCACGATCCACTTTGACCCCGTGGTGACGGATGACCCGCATATCAACGAACTGCGAAAATTCTTGAAAGAACAGCTGGCCGAGATTGCGCCGGAAGCGGATATCCATGACCTGCGCATTGTGCCCGGCCCCACCCATACCAATGTGATTTTTGATTGTGCCGTTCCCGCAGACTGGCTGGCCGCCAAGGACCACCGCGCCAACAAAATCCCGGCTGCTTTGCGCAAAGCGGTATCGGACCGCTGGCCGGACCATTTCTGCGTGATCCAGCTGGAACCGATTTATGCAAAACTGAAATAAAAACAAAATCAATACAGGAATACGAACAAAGGAGCAACTACCATGGATTACAATGCCGCCGCACTTGAAATGCACGCAAAATATCCCGGCAAGCTGACGGTCAACAGCCTGTTTGAAGTCAAGGACCGTGACGCCTTGTCCACTGCCTACACCCCCGGCGTTGCGGAGCCCTGCCGCCAGATCAAGGCAAACCCGGACGATGTGTATAAATACACCTTCAAGGGCCGCACCGTGGCAGTTGTCACAAACGGTACTGCTGTGCTGGGCCTGGGCAACATCGGCCCCGAAGCTGGTCTGCCGGTCATGGAAGGCAAGTGCGTTCTGTTTAAGGAGTTCGGCGGTGTCGATGCGTTCCCCATCTGCCTGAATGCTTCCACCCGCGAGGAAGTTATTGCCGCTGTCAAGGCCATCGCTCCGACTTTTGGCGGCATCAACCTGGAGGATATCCGCAGCCCCGAATGCTTTGATATTGAAGCGGAGTTGGAGCGCGACCTGGATATCCCTGTATTCCATGACGACCAGCACGGCACCGCGATTATCGTGCTGGCCGGCGTGCTCAACGCCCTCAAGGTTGTTGGCAAGCGGCTGGAAGATGTCAAGATCGTGCAGAACGGCCCCGGCGCTGCCGGTACGGCCATCATCAAGATGCTGCAGGTTGCCGGTGCCAAAAACATTGTTGCCGTGGATGAACACGGTATCCTGTACCCCGGCCGCCCGGCGGGCCTTGCCGACCATAAGGAATGGCTGGCAACCGTGACCAACCCCGAACACCTGACCGGCACCCTGGCCGATGCCGTGCGCGGTGCAGATGTCTTTATTGGCACCTCCGTTGCCGGTGCGCTGACCACCGAGATGGCCGCCACCATGGCACCGGATGCCATTGTGTTCGCCATGGCCAACCCCAACCCGGAGATCATGCCCGATGCCGCCAAGGCAGCCGGTGTGCGGGTCATCGGCACCGGCCGCAGCGATTTCCCCAACCAGGTCAACAATGTTCTGGCGTTCCCCGGCATCTTCAAGGGCGCACTTTCCGTCCGCGCACGGGACATCAACCCCCAGATGAAGATGGCCGCCGCGAAGGCCATCGCCGGCCTGATCCCGGAGGACGAGCTGAACGAGGAAAACATTCTGCCCAAGGCCTTTGACCCGCGTGTGGCACCGGCTGTGGCTGACGCTGTGGCGCAAGCTGCACGGGAAAGCGGCGTGGCGCGGGTATGAGCATCCGGGAAGTAAACGCCACCGCCATTACCGATGCGGTGGAAGAACTGTGCATCCGCGCCAACACCCAGCTGCCGCCGGATGTGAAGCAGGCGCTGGATAACGCCCATGCCGCCGAACCCTGGCCGCTGGCCCGCCAGACGCTGGAACTGCTGCAGCAGAACCTTTGCGTTGCTGCAGAAAAAGACCTGCCGATTTGCCAGGATACCGGCATGGCCTGTGTGTTCATCGAGCTGGGCCAGGATGTGCATATCAACGGCAATCTGGACGAAGCTGTGAACGAGGGCGTGCGCCGCGGCTATGAGAAAGCCTACCTGCGCAAGTCCATCACCGCGGACCCCTTGCAGCGCGTGAACACGGGGGATAACACCCCGGCGTTTTTAACGGTACATCTTGTGCCGGGGGATGTCTGCAAAATTACCGTAGCCCCCAAGGGCGCAGGCAGCGAGAATATGAGCCGCCTGACCATGCTCAAACCTGCCGATGGCGTGCAGGGCGTAAAAGACTTTGTGATGGAAACCGTCAAGCAGGCGGGGGCCAACCCCTGCCCGCCCATTGTGCTGGGCATTGGCATTGGCGGCAGCTTTGATAAATGCGCAGCTCTGGCCAAAAAGGCACTGCTGCGCCCGCTGGACCAGCCCAACGCGGACCCCTATTATGCCGCGCTGGAAAAAGAGCTGTTGGATGCCATCAATGCAACCGGCTTTGGCCCGCAGGGCTTTGGCGGTGCAACCACCTGCTTGGGCGTCTGCATTGAACAGCTGCCCACCCATGTGGCCTGCCTGCCGGTGGCAGTCAACGTAAGCTGCCACGTTACCCGCCGCGCCAGCGCTGAGGTGTAAGGACTTTTTACGGGCATTGTTGTCCCTTCTTTGAAAAGAAGGAAGCAGAAACTTTGAACAATATAGGGCAATACCGCATAATTCTAAGTGCCGATACGGCGAGCGAGGTGCGGCAGA
>OGQH01003008.1_pt1 | contig 10357 bp, 9 predicted proteins | sample 1553181 | NCBI WGS metagenome assembly OGQH01 (sample SAMEA2579946, study PRJEB22360) | human gut metagenome | biome: human gut; feature: human-associated habitat; material: faeces | place: Denmark | collected 2008/2010 | reverse complement strand
TGTTAGGCGCGCCGCCAGCGTTCGTCCTGAGCCAGGATCAAACTCTTTATAAATGGTATTTATCACTCATAAAGTGTTAAATCAACTTCACTCAGACACAATCGCTTGCGTCCTGTATGAATTACTTGTTTGCCGATCTCTCGGCTTTGGAATTGTTTTTCGTGATTTTCCATCACGTTTAAGGTTCCACAAGTTTCAGTATTGTTCAATTTTCAAGGTCCTGCTTGCTCTCCTCTCGGACAGCTCAATCATTATACCAAAGGTCGTACTTTTTGTCAAGCACTTTTTTCGATATTTTTTTGAGCTTTCCAAACGCCTTTTTAAAAGCTTTCCACCCGCACGCTGTCCGGTTCCCCGCTGCGTTTTTGCTGGTACATCGCTTTTATTTGGCTTTTGAAGAGCTGCTGTCTTGCGCGACAGCTTATTTATAATACCACACTTTCGCCTAAAGTCAACACCTTTTTTCGATTTTTTCTATAATTTTTTGATTTTATTTTTGGATAAGGTGTACAGTGTCGTTTTAGCGCACTTTCTTGTTTCTATCCCCTCCCCAACCAAAAACATTTGCTTTTTGCTCTTCTATATAATAGTATAGTAACAGCTTTCTCTTTTGGTATATTCCTTATCTCTACATAAAGGAGCATTGCTTCATCATGCTTTTAGCTTTGAACATCGGCAACACCAACGTAACTTTCGGTGGATATGATTCCGCCGGACAGCGCGTGTTTGCTTCCCGCTTTTATTCCGATAGTGCCCTGAGCTCGGACGAACTGGTCTACAAGCTTGTCAACATGCTGGCTCTCTATCATATTCAGCCCCGTGATGTGGACGCGGCGATCCTAGCCAGTGTGGTTCCCGTCCTGACCAGCCGTATGCGCGAAGCCCTGGAGAAGATGACCAACGCCCCCCTGATGGAAGTCGGCCCCGGCTTAAAGAGCGGTGTACGCATCCGCATGGATAATCCCGCCCAGCTGGGCGGTGAGCTGCTGTGTGCCGCTGTGGGCGCCTTGCAGACCCACAAGCCGCCCCTTCTGGTCATGAACATGGATACCGCCGCCACGCTGGTTGCCGTGGATGCCGAGGGCAGCATTGTGGGCGGTGTGATTCTGCCCAGCCCGGCGCTAAGCCTTTCGGCCCTGGTACGCAACACAGCCCAACTGCCGCAGATTGATATGGAGCTGCCTGCCAAGCGCTTTTTGGGCACCAACACAACGGACTGCCTGCACAGCGGTATTGTGAACGGCAGTGCCCTGATGCTGGATGGCCTGTTTGCCCGCTGCCGCGCCACCCTGCACGCACCGGATGCCCCGGTCATTGCCACCGGCACCCTGCCCGCCAGCATCCGGGATGCCTGCGCCACCCCCATTGAATATAACGGAACGTTGATTCTGGACGGCCTGTATTCCATCTGGAAGCGCAACGTCAAAAAGTAAGTTCAAAAGCAATTTCTTTCTCGCCTTATCCAGCACAACAAAAGCACCCCGCATTCCATAGCCGCCGGGCTAAATGGAATGCGGGGTGCTTTGCTTTATGCTATCTTCTCAAGTTTCTTATTTCAGGATGCCGGTTGCTTCATCGAAGTGGCAGGTCTTACCGTTGATCTCCACCGTGCCGTGTGCCATTGCACCGGTGATGAGGTCAAAGTAGTAGGTACCGTTCTCGTTGGTATTCCAGCCCTTGATCATCTGGCCGTTGGCATCATAGCGGACCCACTTGCCGCCGTCAGATTCCTGGTAAACATCCTTGGAAACTGCCTTTGCGCCGTTGGCATCGCTGTCCAGCCAGTACCAGCCATCACTTTCGGGGTCATAGATCTCCTTGCCGCGGCCTTCCAGGCCCTGGCGCTGGCCGTTCTCGTACCAGTAGTCCTTGCCGTTCTCCTGCTTCCAGGCCAGGTTCAGACCAATGCCGGTGGTTTCGTCAAAGCTGCATGGCACGCCGTCGATCTCAACATCACCCTTTGCCATTGCGCCAGTGATGGGGTCAAAGTAGTAGGTGCCGTTCTCGTTGGTGTTCCATCCCTTGACCATCTTGCCGTTTTCGTCATAGCGGACCCATTTGCCGCCATCGGATTCCTGGTAAACGTCCTTGGAAACTGCCTTTGCGCCGTTGGCATCGCTGTCCAGCCAGTACCAGGCATCGCTTTCGGGGTCATAGATCTCTTTACCGCGGCCCTCGGTGCCCTGTTTGACACCGTCCTCGTACCAGTAATCCTTGCCATCCACGGTTTCCCAGCCGTTCTTGGACTTCTTGATGGTGATGGTATCCACCACGCTGTCATCGGTGCTGCGGTAGGTAGTCACGGTAAAGGCATCCTTGGTAACATTGGCAACAGAGTAGTTGGGAACCTTCTCCTGGTTCTGCACAGCAGTGTATTCAAAAGCTTCCTCGGTGATCTTATAAAACTTGCTGCCGGAAGCAGAGTTCATGGTAATGTACTGAACACCATCGGGGTTGGTCACTTCGGTCAGGGCGCTGCCGTCAGCGTTCTTCTGAACATCAGCCGTCATGCCGCTTTCGCCGCCCATGATGTAGCTGCGGGCGTAAACGTGGTCATGGCCCTGCAGGACAATATCAATGCCCAGCTGGCTCAAAATCGGGGAAAGACCGTTGCGCAGCGCGACGATATCGGATTCCGTTACATGGCTGGCAACGCTGTAGATGGACTTATGGAAAGAAACCACTTTCCAGGTCACATCAGGGTTGGCTTGGATGGTTTCTTCCAGAAATGCCTTGTGTTCGGCAATGCTCAGGCAACTGGTGTTCAGCACCATATACAGGGTGTTGTTGTAAGTAAAGTAGTAGTCGCCGTCACCGGTAGACTCAGAATCCACAGCGTTATCGCCATAGGCATCGCCGCTGACCTGACCGTACTTTTCGCTAATGTTGGGCAGGGTAAAATGCTGTCCGTACAGTGCGGTGTTGTAGCCGCAGTCATGGTTGCCCAGCTCGGTTGCCAGCGGCAGCTGGGTCAGCTGCGGGGCGTTCAGGAAGCCGTCATACTCTTCTTCCACCTGGCTCAGGTTGCTGGTGTCGTACTTATAATAGGCGTTGATCTGGTCACCCATGCTGAACAGGAAGTTTGCATTGGGGGCTTTGGCCAGGGCGTGGTTCAGGGTGTTGGTCCAGCCGCCGTTGTCATCGTCAATGCTGCCACTGCAGCCGATCTGCGGGTCGCCGAATACCAGGAAGGTGTACGGCTCATCTTTGCCAAAGGTCTGGGTGGTGTAGGTTTTGGTTTCGCCGTAATGGGCTTCGTCCTTATCGGCGCTGACAGCGTATTCATAGGTGGTGTTGCTCTGCAGGCCGGTCAGGGTAACGGTATTCTTGTACCAGCCTTCGCTGCTGGTGGGGGCCACGGCAGCCTGCAGTGTGGTCATCTCGCCGCCCTGTACGCCGTATTTCAGCATGCCGCCGGTGGGGGTGCTGCCGTACCATGTCACGTTCACGGAATCCTGGGCAGCACCGATGTTCATCACAACAGCTTTCACATCATGGCTGTTGGCGTAAAAAGTAGGGGCATCGACCGCCACGGTTTCCGCCGGGGCAGCGGCTTCGGGGGTGGCTTCCTCGGCCAGCACCGGGGTAACGGTCATGCCCGCGCTCATGATCAGCGCAAGGGCACAGGCAGTCAGACGATTCCAGTTCTTCAAATTCACTTTTCTTCACACACACTTTCTATTCATCCGAATCAAATTCTGGCGGGAGTTTCAGCAATGCCCGCTCCCGGCTTTTGAGGTATATCTACAGCCCGCTGATGCAGGCATTGCTTTTATCGTTTCAGCGGCCGGTACAGTGCCGCGCATATCCCGGAGGTAATGGGCACCCCCAGCACCACACCCAGGGTGGATGCCACGCCCTGCGCCACCTGAATGGCGGCGTAATCCGATGCAAACAGCTGGCTGGAATGCCAGCCGTATGCCATCAGCAGCAATAGGGTGGTCACAGCCTCACCGGCAAAAGCTAAGATTAATGTGTTGCTCATTGTGCCGATCATATCGCGGCCAATGCGCATGCCCGCGGCAGACAGCTGCAGACCGCTCATTTTCCCATCGGCTTCCCGCAGCTCGTGCAGGGAGGATGCCAGCGAAAGCGCCACATCCATCACAGCGCCCAGGGAGGAGATCAGAACCGCTACCAGCAGCAGCCAGTGCAGTTCCAGCCCGGTCTGCCCGGCCACCAGCACAAGGCCCTCACCGTTGGTATCGTTCATGCCGGAAAGGTGCAGCAGCGTGCTGAACAGGTAGAACACACCTCCCGCCAGCGCCACGCCCGCCAAAGTGGAAAGCATGGCCGCCCATGTTTTGGGGCTGGGCGGGTTGAGCAGCAGCAGGCTGACCAGGGTGCACACAGCCAGCGCCGCCACCGTAAGCGGCAGGGACGGCAGCCCGTGGTAGATGCCCGGCAAAATCAACCAGGCAATCATTGCCCCGGTAAAGCCCAGGCCCAGCAGGGTGCGCACGCCTTTCCAGCCGCCGATGGCCACCACCGCGGCGGCAAACACCGCCAGGATCAGCACCAGCACCGGGGCGCGGTCGTAATTGTATACGGTATAGTAAGCATCCGCGCTGTCGGGCAGGTCCTCACAGATAATGGCGGTTTCCCCCTGGCGCAGCCGTACGTTCTGGGTGCGGGTCAGGTAGTTGGCAATGGTCACTTCGGTACCCTTGTTAGCACCTTCCAGCAGCAGGATGCGCAGTTCCTGGGTGCCCATGCTGCGGGCAGGGTCCAGCTGGTCGGGCTTGGTATCATCCCGCAGCACTTCCACAACGCGGCCGCGCACATAATGCAGACTGGAGATGTTATCCCCTTTGTAGCGGCCTAAAGCGTCCCAGTCATAGCCGCGGCAGGCCAGCACCAGCAGCAGTGCAACTGCCGCCAGCACCACCCAAAACCTCAGCACCTTGCTGTGGGATTTTTTTCTGCATTGCTGCAGCAAATTTTGCATGGTCATTCTGTCCCCTGCCTTCCGTAGCCTATTGTACGGCGGAATTTAGCCGGTATCGACCATGCTGCCGTATAGTTTGTGTAAAGAACTGAACATTTTTTGCTGTGCCCTGCAAGCGTTCTGTAAAGTGGGTAAGGGTGCCGTAAAGTGTGTAAAATAATGCAAAAGCCCTGTACCACAGCAGCAGAAACAGTTCTGCCGCCGGGTACAGGGCTTGTATCAAATCATCTATAAATTTCTGCATTAAAAAAATTCCCTGCGCAGCAAACGCTGCACAGGGGATTTGGAACCGAGTGATTATTCCGGCTGGATTGCACCAGTGGGGCAAGCACCTTCGCAAGCACCGCAGTCAACACAAGCAGAAGCATCGACAACGGCCTTGTCCTCGAGGCTGATAGCGCCAACGGGGCAGGTGTCAACACAAGCGCCGCAAGCAACGCACTCGTCAGTAACCTTATGAGCCATGGTAATCTCCTTATCTCCGCACAATTCATGTAAGCCCGCCCGGATCCTGTGCGGTTGGCTTGAGCCCCGGACGGCACGCTTTTCGCGTTTGTATTATTGTAGCACGGAAACCTTCGATTTTCAAGGCATTTGGCAAATTTCACGCGGGGTTTGCCGCCCGGCGCATAAAATCAGACTTTTCGGCATGCTGTTAGTTTTTACTAACCAAGTTTCTTCTCAGGTATGGTCGGGATCCGGCTCAACCGGTGCGCGGCGGCCCCCGCGCAGGTAGGTACACTCGCTCCGTTTATAGATTTTCGGGGCAAGGCTTTCCACATTGCTGCGCACCTTCAGGGTACCGGCTACCACGTTGGCTTCCAGCACAGTACCCTCGCCGTCCGGCGTGCGCACCACACTGCCGGGCTGCGGGGTGATGGAATTCAAGTATTCATAGCTTTTCTGCTCGTAAGCCAAGCAGCACATCAAACGGCCGCATGCACCGCTGATCTTGGCCGGGTTCAGACTCAACCCCTGTTCCTTTGCCATCTTGATGGAAACCGGCTGGAAGTTTTTCAAAAACCGGCTGCAGCAGAACGGCTGGCCGCACACGCCCAAGCCGCCCAGCATCTTGCTTTCATCGCGCACACCGATTTGGCGCAGCTCAATGCGGGTGTGGAACTGCCCGGCCAGGTCCTTGACCAGCTCGCGGAAGTCCACACGGTTGTCGGCGGTAAAATAGAACACCAGCTTGCTGCGGTCCAGCGTGTACTCGGCATCCACCAGCTTCATCTGCAGCTTATGGGCGGCAATGCGCTTTTCGCACAGTTCAAAGGTGGCTTTCTCGTCCGCACGGTTCTGGCGCATGCGGCGCACATCCACGCCGTCCGCCAGCCGGATGACCGGCTTGATCTCCCGCGGGAAGCTGCCGGAGGCAATTTCATGTGCGCTGCGCACGACCTCGCCGCATTCCACGCCGCGGGCCGTCTCCACAATCACAAATTCCCCTTCCTTGATTTCCAGCTCCTTGGGGTCAAAGTAATAGGCGCGGCCGCTTTCCTTAAATTTAACAGAGATAACTTTCATTTCAATATCCTATCTATCGGGATTGGTGTATCGTTTCAGGGGGTACCTGCCCTACCTGGCAGCCATTTCCATGCCACACACGGTCAGGGCAAGGCGCAGATTGCCGTTTGCCTTCATGGCGCGGCGGGCGGCTTCCGCCGCGCGCAGGATCCGCGCTGCGGTATCGGGCTGAACGCCGTCAAAACCGGGGCGGCGCAGAGCGGCGCTGGCGGCCTGGGTCGCCTGCCACAGCACAGCGGCAGCGCTGTCCTTATCTTTTTCATAGCCCGCCAGCAGCGCCTGCACACGGTAGGCGTCCTGCTGCTGGGCCTGGCGGCACAGCTCCCGCGCCGCGGCACGAGCCACCTTGGCCGCCGGGTCGGTCAGCGCTTTCAGGCACAGGCCAATGTGCCCCTCATACAAAAAAGCCAGATCCTGTGCATTCTGTTCGTTCAGCTCCGGTTGTGCTGTGCGCAGGGCAGCGGCACATTCTTCGGTCGGCACCGGTGCCATGGTGTAAGCCGCACACCGGCTGCGGATGGTGGGCAGCACCGCCGCACTGGAAGCCGTCAAAAGAAACATGACTCCCTCCGGCGGCTCCTCCATAATTTTCAGCATTGCGTTGGCCGAAGCCCCATTCAGGTTCTGCGCGCCATAAATAAACAGCACACGGCCCTCTGCATCCGAAGAAAGGGCTGATTTCTGGATATTCTGCCGCGCATCCCGGATGGCTTCCACCTTGATCTGGCCGGAAGCCCCCTCCCCACGCACCACAATGGATTCGGTATCCTGCCCGCGCAGAACCGCCTCGGCATGGGGGCCACCGTTGGGGTACAGATAATCCGCCGCCAGGCAGCGCGCGGCAAAGCCGGCACCGCAGCCCGGCTCCCCCACCAGCAAAATGCTGTGGGCGATCCGCCCGCTGCCCAGCGCCGTCTTTAAGTCCTGTTTCAGTTCACGGTTGCCCGCAATGCGTTCCAGCATTGGCATTACAGCTTTTCAAACCGTTCTACGTTGGTCACAAAAATAGTTGCGCCGCCAACGGTCACCTCAATGGGCATAGCAGTTTCCAGCCCAACGCCGATGGAAGCGGTGCCGGGAACGATCTCGGTGCGCTGTTTGCAGCAGCGGGAGATCACCTTGATGCAGTCGTCCACACGCTCGTCCTCGGTGCCGATCAGCAGGGTCATGTTGCCCGCCATCAGAAAGCCGCCGGTGGTGGCCAGGCGGGTCACATAGAACTTTGCCTTGATCAGTTCGTTACAAACATTTTTGGAATCTTCTTTATTTACAATCGCAGTAATCAGTTTCATGGTCAAAACCTCCATTTTGTGATTGAAATTCTGTCACACCAAAAGTCCGGTCGGTACAAACCCCGCCGGGTCTGTATGGTTCAGGCAGCACCGCACATCTTTGGATGATGCTGTACCACCTTTATTCGTTTCCCCCGCCGAAAATGCCGCATCGCCTTATTTCCGGTTGATTTTTTTCTCCCAGTCTTTGCGGCGCTTGTAGCTCACAATAGCATCCTTGGCCGTGGTGAACATCTCACCACCAAAGAACGCCAGGAACCCGGCAATGCCGAACAGCAGGCTGACCCTGCTGGCAAAGTTGCCGGTCAAAAACTCCAGCACCCACATAGCCGCAGCCGCAATGCCCATCCATTTCATCTTAATGGGCAGGATAAAGAACAGCAGCACCTGCTGCTCCGGCCACATCCACGCATAGGCAAAGAACAGGCTGAGGAAAATGCCCGATGCACCCGCGCTCCCGGTGATCAGGCAGGCGACCAATGCACCCACCATGCCCACCAGGATGTACATCATAAAGCGGAAATCGCCCCACGCGCGCTGCAATGAGTTGCCGACCCACCAGCGGAAATACAGCGTCAGCAGCAACTGAATGCCCGTTGACAGCGGCGGAACAAACAAAAAGGTCACAACACGCCAGATCTGCCCGCTCATTAAAGAAGTCCTGTTCAGCGTGATGGCATAGTAGAAGTTCTGATTGATGACCATCACAATGACCCAGGCAATCAGCTGCCCGACCAGGATAATGTTCATCAGATTGGGGATGCCATACCGTCCCCATCGGCGTTCCAGCTTATCGATCCAGCGCATAAGCCCTCCGGTTTGTTGAAAATTCAGCATTTTCCGCCCCGTCCGGCACAGTTTTCCACAACCATAGTGGACAGTCAGGGCGGTAAACTGTGTGTTTATTGTAGCATCTCCAGGGTAAAAGTTCAATATTTTGTTGTCGAGCCGGCATATATCCCCATGAAAAAACAACTTTTGCGTGTAAAGTGTGGAAAACCCGTTTAGTTTTCCACACTTTCAACCGAGTTTTCAACATTTTCACCGTGGAAAAGGTGAATACATTGCGTTGATAACCTCGGTGGGATATCCAAAGCGTTGAAACATGCGACAAAAGCTGCCTTTGGCTGAAAGAATAATGAATAAATAATAAAGAATAATGCCGGTGTGCGTGCCGCGCACGCACATTTCAAATAGGCCCGACGCCCCTATTGGAAATATCTCTCTTCTTATTTTCCATCTCTCCCCTTATCTCCCAATAAAAAACGCGCCCAGCTCAATTTTTTTGAGCTGAGCGCAGCGAAGGCGATCCACCTTCATTATTCTTTATTCTTTATTATTTATTCTTTTTTAATTTTCCCGTGCTCACCACCGTCAACACATCCCCATCCACCTTAAACTTTACCTCCACGCCGCCAAAGCTCAGACCGTACAGGCGTTCGGGGTCGTGCTGGTAGCTGGGGCGGGGGTCGCTGCGGAGCACGCCGAGTAGGGCATCCCGCTTGTCCGCCGGGATCTGTTCCAGCACTTCCGGTTCCGCCTGTACCTGCAGCGTATAAAACTTTGTGGTGTCGGTAAAGCCGCCGCGGGCATCCGGGTGAGCGTCCACATAGGGCAGGTAGGGCTTGATGTCAAAAATCGGCGTACCATCCAAAAGGTCGGCCCCGCCAACGGTCAGTACCGGTCCCTGCGGGGTGTTGGGTTCCACTTTCAGCAGCTTTACGCTGGAAAGCCCCAGCGCATTGGGCCGGAACGGGCTGCGGGTGGCAAACACCCCCATGCGGGTATTGCCGCCCAGCCGCGGCGGGCGCACGGTGGGGCGCCAGTTGGTGCCATCCTGCCCGGCCTGCACCACGGTGGAAAATTGCCACACCAGCCAGATATAATCGTACCCATCCAGCCCGCGCACCGCATCCGGGCTGCGGAACTCCGGTTCAAACACAATGCGTGCCCGCAGTTCCTCTACCAGCCCGCTCTGCCGCGGAATGCCGAATTTTTCCGAGAAGTCCGTTTCAATATGCGCGATCTGCGCCAGCGTATAAGCCATCTTTCCCTCGTTTTGTTTCTTTGTCCGGGTATGCTGCTGTTACCGCCCCAAAATCCGTTGCAGCAGTCCCTTCGGCTTTCGGTCGGCCTCCGCCAGGCGGCGGTAATACTTCCAGTCGCCCTCATATATAGAACCCCAGCAGCTGCGGTTGCGGCGCAGGTGCGGCCCTTTTTCAAAAATACCGGTCAAAAATTCTGCGCACGCCTCGTCCGTCACATAGCGTGCCGCGCGGGAGCTTCCGTCCGGTGCCAGAATCGGCGCATGGCACATCGCAAGGAACTTTTCATCGTCCCGGTCGATCTCATCGATTGCCGCGATCAGCGCCGCCGTATCCGGGTAATCATCCGCGCACAAAAAGGCCGCAGGGTTAAATTCCTGCTTCACATCCGGCGCGCCCCAGTAAATGGGCACCGTGGCTGCGGCAAAGGCATCCACGATTTTTTCGGTGCAATATCCCGGCCCGCGGCTGTTCTCATACGCAATAGAGAATTTATACCCACGCTGGAACGCCAATTTATCCGTCACCGGCCCGCCGATGTTGTT
>OGQH01003006.1_pt1 | contig 10359 bp, 2 predicted proteins | sample 1553181 | NCBI WGS metagenome assembly OGQH01 (sample SAMEA2579946, study PRJEB22360) | human gut metagenome | biome: human gut; feature: human-associated habitat; material: faeces | place: Denmark | collected 2008/2010 | reverse complement strand
ATTGGACGATGGGGGCGGCCTGCGCCCGTGGGCACTCCCGCCGAGCCGGGCGACCGTCTCGCTTGCCGTGCGGTGCGCGATGCAGTCCAACCCCTTGTGGTCGTAGAAGCTCACGTCGCAGTCGGAATCGGTGTGCAGGTAGAACGCGGGCACGTCCCATGCGGCGAAATGCTCCTGCATGCGTCTCCAAAGCCGCCCGCCCACACCGTGGCCGCGCACGTCGGGGTTGACGATGAACAGTTCCAGCTCGCCCATGGTGGTTTCGTTGGCGCGCCCTTCGCGTTCCAGATCGAGTTCCACCGAGAAGCCGGATTTCAGCGCCGCCATATGCTTGGCGGCCTCCGGATCGGCGTCGATGCGGCGTTCCAAGGCCTTCATTTCCTCGCCGACTTCGATTTCGTCGAGCTGCGGCGCCTCGCCGGCGACGCGGATGAACGTGACGCCCGCGAGTGTGCCGTCGGCGGCGAACGCGCCGTTGGCGAACGTGGTCGGCAGCAGGTAGTGCAGCACGAAATATCGGGAGATCAGCCGCGACATGTCCGCGCCGACCTTGTCCACATCCTGCGGCCAGGTACGGTCGAACAGGTCGACCACCGCGTCCAGATCGCCCCAGCCGATGGGACGGAAGACGATTGCCGATGCGTTGTTTGTTCCGGCACCCATGCCGGCGTTCGGGATTGCGGTTGCGCTGTTCGCAGCCATATCAAACACTCCTTAACTGTCGTTGCGTCCGGCATGTGCGCCCGCCCACACATGCTGCACGAGGGTAGCGGCGTTCCTCCACAACGCTGCCTGCATAGCGGTTTCTCCCGCAGGCAGGCCGGAAAGCGCCGCTCCCCCGCTTTCTTCGGTCAAGGAGCCATTGCGCACCGGCACTAGTCGTTGTCGGATTGCTGCGGAATTCCGTAGCTCAACTCGGCAAGGATCTCTTCTTCTGTTTTGTCGAGGGCGTCAAGCTCCCGATCGGCCTCGTGAGGCTCACTCACATAGTAGAGACAGGCGTCGATTGCATCCAACGGCACCCCTTCCATCGCCGCGAGCAGCAGGCGGTACAGGTCGAGCTGTGCGAGCTTCTCCTTGATTTCGTCCGGTTTGCGTGGTTTTACGCCGGTTTTCCAATCGACCACGGTGTAGCGTTTCATCTCGTCCGTTTCGTCGAGACCGCCGAAGAACACCGCGTCGAGTTTGCCGTTGACGATGGTGCCGAGCTGGGACATGTCGACGACGAGCTGGCGTTCCGCCCATGCTGGACGTCGTTTTGCCCACGGCGAAGCGACGAGACGACGCTGCCAAGCGGCCAGTTTCCGTTCGTCTCGCAATTGGGCGTCCTGCGATGGTGCGTCCTGCGATTGCACGCCGCCGTTGTCCGCGTCGACTTGCGTATCACCTATCAATGCGATCAGTTCCGCACGCGACTGCGCGGCCATACCGGCAGCACCTTCCGTACCACCGATGCCGTCGACGTCCGCATCCGCCATGATGAAACGCTCAGCCCATGCGTGGAACCGCGTGCCGAGCTGTGCCGCCGGCGAGGCGACGTGCGGAATCGGACGGACCAGACCACGCCAGTAGGCGCGGGAGTCACGCTCGCCCATGGAGCCGGCGCGCGCTTGCAGCGAGGTGACGTTTTGGCGGCCGGCAGCAAGGATACGTTCGCCTTTGGCACGCACGGCCTCGTCGAAGGCGTCCTGCGATTCGCCTGCGTCAGCCGCGTCCGGTTCCGGCATGAGATGTTCGTCGGCGACGAGCAGTTTGGCGAGACGCAGCAGTGAGTTTCCGGTTTCCGGCGATGGCGTGGCGGATTCATCGGCAACGTCGCCCTGCGTTCCCGTGGATTCAGCGATATTCGGTTCGTCGGATTCGACGGCACGTACCTGTTCGGCCGCGGCACGCAGCTTGTCGGCGACATCGGCGCTCAGATCGCACGGCCAAGGCAAAGTATGGTCGTCCGAGACCGGTTCGAGCGGCGTGTTCCACGCATCGCCCACCACGGCATTCTCGAAATCGCGGGCGTGTTCGCCTACGAAATAGCCGTCGGGCAGGTCAAGTCCCAGCGTGTGCGGGGAGCCGTCCACATCGTCGGACAGGTTGTCCGGTTCGCGTACCGCGGTGACGATTCCGTTCATCGAATCGCGCGTCTCCAGCCAGAAATTCGACGGCGCGGCGCTTTTCTTTCCCTCCGCCAGGCGGGAGTCGCGGCTCGTCTCGTTGCATCCGCTGTATACGAGCAGCGCCTCGTAGCGGGCGCGCGTCAACGCCACGTAGGCGAGACGGCGTTCGTCGGCGTGCAGTCGGCGGCCGTATTCCTCCTGTTGCGTCAGGTACAGGCTTGCCGGATCCATTCCTTCCATATCGTCGACGGCCATGGTTCGCAAGGTGCCGAACACCTCGTCGTCGATCACTTCCGCATCGTCCAATCCGTCGAGCGATTCCACGGGATTGCCCCCGATGGGCGCGTCGTGCGGGAATCGTGGCAGGATATCCGCGTCGGCGCGCACCGGAACCGGCACCGCGGACGGGTCTTCCAGCCAAGTGTGGGCTTTTTCGAAGTATTCCGGCGGCTCCCATACGCCGTCGCGCCGACCGCCCGGATGGTCTTCGTCCGTTTTGACGCTCAGGTGGTCGCCTTGACTGGACGGGAAGGTGCCGTCGCGCATGCCGACCACGGCCACGGCGTCCCATTCCAGGCCTTTCGACTGGTGCACGGTCATGAGCACCACATCGACGGGGGTATCTGGTGCGGTGGCGTTGTCGTCGGACGCGTCACGCAGCGAATCCACCCACGAGATGAACGCGCGCAGGCTTGGCGTGCCCTGCGCGGCGATTTCCTGCAAGTAGGTGTCCACCAGAGACAACATCGCGTCGAGTGACGAAGCGGCATGCGATGTGACACGATTGCCGGCATCCGGATGCCGCATCCGTTCGGCGAGCAGCAGGTCGATGTCCAGTCCGAGCGCGGTGATGGCCGTGCGTACCACTTCCGGCAACGGATGGCCGGCCGTGCGCTGCACCTGTTGGATGACGCGACCGGCGTGGATGACGCTCGCGGCTCCCGTACGGCTCAATACGCCGTCGACGAGGTGCCGCAGATCGCCGCGCAGCAGCACGTCGATCAGGAAGACGGCGTTGGGCACTTGGTCGCGGTAGGCGCGCACGGTGGCGCGGATGTCGGCGTCGGACGGATTCGCATCCGCCTCCACGATGCCGGCCGACACGAGCGCGCGGTAGCGTTGCGCGGTGTTGAGCCGTTCGGCAATGCCGGCGAGCGCCTGCAGATCGTCGGCGGACAGGCCGAATCGTGGCGTGGCGAGCAGCCGCATGAGCGCGGCGCTGTCGGTGTGGTCGCATACGACGTGCAGCAGGGCGAGGATGTCTTTGATTTCGGGACGTTCCAGGAGTGCGGCCTGGCCGACGACGAGTGTGGTGAGGCCGGCTTGTTCCAGTGCGTCCTCGTAGGCTGGCATCTGCGTTTTGGAGCGGAACAGGAGCGCCACGTGCGGACGGTTGTCTTTGGCTCCGTCGGCGAGCTCGTTTTCGGTTGGCGTGTGCAGTGCGATCGCTTGTTTGGCGAAGCGTACGATGGCGTCGATTTCCTGGCCGAATGTGGCGTAGCCGAGCACGCCGAGCGTACCTTCGGGGGCGTTGTCGATGTTGGCGAGCGGGGGCACGTCCACTTCGCGCATAAGCGAGCTGCCGCGACGTCTGGCGGGCAGGCGCAATGGTTTCGTCAGATTGTTGGCCGCTTCGAGCACCATGCGCGAGTTACGTCGGGTGACGGTCAGCGTGTAGGGCTTGTCGGTGGCGTCGTGGCCGAAGTCGTGTTGCAGCATGCGGAATGCGCCTGGGCTGGCTCCTCGCCATGCGTAGATCGATTGGAAGGGGTCGCCGACGGCGTTCACCGCGCTGCGATGGGTGGAATCGGCGTGGAACAGTGCGGTCAGGAGGGCCGCCTGCGTGGTGGAGGTGTCTTGGTATTCGTCAAGCAGCACGTGCGTGTAGCGTTTGCGGTAGGTGGCTCCGATGGAGGGGAATCGGGTGACGAGTTGGAATGCGGCGATGGTGAAGTCGCTGAATTCGGCCATGTTGAGGGCGCGTTTTTCGGCGTGGTAGTCGGCCACGAGGTCGAGTAGCAGGTCGCGTTTGCGGGCCGTGCCGGCCAACTTCGCGGTGTTGTGGACGCACAGTTGGTGGCATTGGGCGCGGTATTCGCGTTTGCGCGCTTCGAAGGCGGTGTCGGATTCCTTTTTCTTCTGTTTCGGAGCCTTGCCCACTTTCGGCTCGTCATCGGGAACGTCCTCGTCTTCAAGCGCTTTGGCCACTTGCGCCACGAACGCCTTATCCCATGCGCGCACGCGTTCCACGGCTTCGTCGAAGCTGGTGCAGTCGCTGCCGATCATGGCTCCTGCGATGGCGTTGGATAGGGTGAACACGTTGCCGGCGATGGTGGAGAATTTGCCGAGTTCGTCGCCGCCTTGGTCGAAGGCCATGAGCTGGTCCATGTGCTTGTCGAGCACGGTGTGGATGAGCTGCAGCGCTCCGGCTTCGCTCAATGGCTGCGTGTTTTGGTCGAAGCCGACGAGCAGGCCGTATTGGCGCACGATGGTTTGGAAGAACGCGTCATAGGTGGAGACTTCCGGTTTGAGGAAGGCGACGCGTGTACCGCGTCCGGCTTGGTTGCGTGTCACGGCAGCGGAGACGCGCGAAAGCAGTTCGGAGGCGGCTTTGCGTGTGAAGGTCAGGCCCAGAATCTTCTCGGGACTGATGCCCTGGTCGATGAGGGTGATGATGCGGCGGGTCATGGTGTAGGTTTTGCCGGAGCCGGCGCCCGCCACCACGACCACGTCCTCGTATGAGGGGGCTTGGATGACGGCGGCCTGTTCCGGACTGTCGGTGAATTTCGGCGTGGCGGCCGGCACAGTGCCCATCGCATCGCCCTTTGCTGTGGCCCCGTTCGTTGACATGCTTCCGTTCATACCGTTACTCCCGTTCATGCCACGGTCCTTTCGAATACGGTGTTCTGCTCGCCTTGGCAGGCCGGGCAGACCCCACTGCCGTACGTTCTGCAGTATCCGACGTGTTCCGCGGTCGGACGCGCGGTGATGCGGGTGGCCCGGCTCGCCGCGGCCGCATAGAAGACGCGGGCGATCATGGTCAGCGACCATACCGTCATCTTCGACCGCGATTCCAGAAGTTGCTTCCAATGTTCTTCGCTGACCTGCGCCGGCCGTTCGACGTCGTCGAGGCCGCTGGTGAAGACGCTGGCCATTTTGGGCACGTATTTGCGGGGTATGAAATCGCCCGCGTTGATGCTTCCGCCGGCGAACAGCGCCTGCTGGTGGTACGCTTCGTCGCCTTGCCCTTTGCGTGGCGCGGGGGCCGCGTATTCCATGACGTGGAACAGGGCGCTTTGGGTGATGTCCGGCATGGCTGCGATCGCCTGCGCGCCGCGTTTTCCGCCGTGTTCCGGGAATGCGAGGCCCAGCTGGTAGCAGACGAGCTGCAGGTCGCTGAACAGGGAGCGTCCATTCGGCACTTTGCCGGTTTTGTAGTCAATCAGCCGTACCTGTTCGCGGCCGTCTGCGGTACGGCGGTGTTCAAGACGGTCGATTCTGCCCGACAGGCGTACGGTGAGCCGGTCGCTCATGCCGGTTTCCGGCCAGCCGTCGACGAGCGCGCCCATGATGGCGATGAGTTCGTCGCGGGAGATCGGAGCGTTGCCGTCGATGGCGTTGTAGGCGTCGAGGATGTCGTCGAAGTCGAATCGCGCGGCGAACTGCCGTTCCGCTTCGGCATGGTCCAATGTTCCCACGGTGATGGTTTCGGTGTTGTTCGACGGGTATCCCGTACGGTTCGACTTGACGAAATATGTGGCGATGTTGCGCAATGCGACCGATGCTTTCGCGTCCTTGCCGAGCGCCTTGTACCGTTCCTCGGGGTCGTCGATGGCGTTGAGGTCGCCACGTAGGGTCTTGTATCGGCTGATCATCCATTGGGTGATTTCGTCGATGTTGTCCTCGTCGCTTACCGCGGTGTGGTTTTGGGGCAGGTCGAGGCCGGCTTCGGTGGCCTGTTGCGCGACGGCGTGGATGAGCGAGCCGAAGCTGGTGGCCGCGCTGCCCATGCGTGGGCCGGCGAAACGGTTCTCCAGCATCCAGCACACCGGGCACGCCCACAAACTGTCCACGGCGGATGGAGAAAGGGTGACCACGTCGGATTGGCCGTCTGTTTTTTCGATGGATTCCGGTTGTTCGATAAGCTTCGCCTTGTCGGCATGCTCCGTTTTCCCGTCAGATTCCATCTTGCCGTCGATTTCCGTCATATCGTCGGCTCCCGCATGTTCCGTAAGGAACGCCCAATTGTCGGGATTCGCGGCGGCGATGCCATGCGATGCCAACAACGCCAAGGCTTGCGCGGCATCGCGCGCTTGGGGGAAATCGGTCGGCGCATGGGCCAGCACGCTTCGCGCGGCGGCGACCAGGCCACGTGGGTCGGCCTCCAGTCCCGCGTATTCGCCGGCCTCGCCGACCGCCGTGTACACGCGTGTTTCCGCATCGGCATCCCGGTCGCGGTCGAACCATTCCGGCAGGTAGCCGTAGAGGAAGTCGGACGGCACATGGTCTTCGTTGAGGACCGCGCTTACCGTCACGCGCTCATCGGCGCGGGTGAGCGCCACAAGGAGGCTTTTCTGTTCGGAGGCGAGCACCGCGGCGAGCTGCGCGTTTTCGCGGCCTGCGGAGGTGACGATGTCGTCGGACAGTCGTCCATGCAGCATGATGTCGGCGAGCTCCTCCCCGCCGAACAGGGTGTTGCGCGGCGCGAGGTTCGGCCATTGGCCTTGTTGGAACGCAGGCATGAATACTAGTTTCCAATGTTTTCCGGCAGCTCCGGCGGGCGTGGTGAGCGTCACGGCCTGATCGATCGGCGCGGTGTGCGCCAGGGAGTCGGCTTCGATGGCGAGCGCGCGGACCTGTTCGATGAACGCGTCGATGGTGTGCGCTGCCGTCACGCCGTTCGATTCGCCGCCGGACGCGTAGCTGAACAGGCGCATCGCGGTGTCGAGCCGGTCGTTGGCCGCGCGGCCTTCGGCGTTGTTGCGCAACGCCGTTTTCTGCCAGATTTCGGCTTTGCCGAACGCCTGCCATGCACAGTCGAGCATGTATTGCGGTTCGTGGGATGTCAGGCGTGCCTCCGACCGCAGGGTATCGTCAAGCGTTTTCCACAGGCGTGCGAAGGCTTGCGCTTGGGGGTCTTTGCGGCCCAGTACGGAGGCGATCGCGTCGAGCACGCGGTCGGTGTCGCCTTCCAATAGCAGGATGTACAGCGCGTTCATGCCGAAGGATGGTTCGTCCGCGTCCTCAGCGGCACGCTCTCCCGTCATCAGCCGGTCGTCGGTGTCGATTGCCGGCAGGCCCATGTCGGCAGCGTTTTCCGTGTCCGACGCCGATGCCGCCGCGCGTGCGGTGTGGAAGGCTTCGACGTAATCGTTCCAATCGTCGATCAGCTGTGGCAGCAGCGCGCGTCCGGACGTGTCGGACGTGGTCGGATCGGCTGTATCGTCATGCAAAACCGTGGCCAGCGAGCCGAGCGCGTTCATCGCCGATTCGACCACGCACAGCCGAGCCGGACGTTCGCCGGGGGTGGTGATCAGCGGCGAGTTCATAATCGATGCGACGCGTGAGCGCACGTATGCGCCGGCCGTGTCGAGGTTCATGGACGAGGTGGCGATGCCTTGCCGTTTCAGTTCGGCCAGTTCGATCATGGAGAACAGGCCCTGCACGAACGGTTCGTCCTTGAGGGGGCGGGTCACGCTCGAATAGCGTACGGGCACGCCGTCGGCGCGTAGCCGTTCGCCGAACGTGCGCACGGTGGCGTTGTCGTGGGCGATCACGGCCATGTCGTTCCAGTCGCGGCCGTGTTCGAGATGTTCGGTTTTGATTTTCCACACCACGTCGTCGAGTTCTTCGACGGTGGAACGGTACATCGCGGCTTCAAGACTGCCGTCGCGCGTCTCCGGTATGGCGATGGCCGGCATTTTGCCGGGGCGGTTCGCCAGCGCGTCGTCGGTCGATTCCGTGCTGGCGATGGTCAGGCTCACGCGGCTCGCCACCGCGGCCAGGTCCGTGCCTTCGGCCATATGGGACGGTTCCAGCCGTACCAGTCGCGCGCCCAATCGCGATTGCGCCATGTTGAACAGATATTCAGGGTACGATCCGCGGAACGTCTGCACCGCCTCGTCGGGGTTGCCGACGAGCAACAGTCGCACGCCACGGTTGCGCAATGCGGTGAGAAAGTCGAAGCCGGCGAGTGTGGCGTCCTGGAAATCGTCGACGATGACGAGTTTCGGCAGGTCGGACGTTTCGGCTTCGTTCACGGCGGCCGCGGCGTCGATCATGAGCTGCGAGGCGTCGAGACGGTATTGGTCCGGATATGCCTCGTTGATGGCCTGGTTGTATTCGGCACGCAGCGCGAAGGCGAGCCGCCATTGCACGCGCAGTCGTTCGCGTCGTTCGTCAAGCGTGCCGTGTTCGTCGGCAGCGCGGGAAATCAGCGCGTCTTCGAGTTCCGGTTTCGCGCCGATCTCGTTCATGCGGGCAAGCATGTCGCGCAGCTGGTTGGCGAAGGCGTCGGTGGCGTCGTCCACCACCATGCCCGACCAGTCGGCGACCACGAAGTAGGTGCGCAATAGCGCGCAGGTGGAGCATTCGTCGCCGTGCTCGGCATGTTCGGCATGCCTGGCGAGCACACGGCGGATGACCACGTCCTGTTCGGCCCCGTTGAGCAGTTTCGGCAGGGGTTGTCCGGCATGCGATCGCACGGCGGTCATGATGCGGAACGCGACGGCTGGCAGGGTGGTGACGGGGCGTGCCTGCGAGATCGCGGACAGTTCGCGGATCACGGTGTCGCCGAGCCGGTCGGCCACCTGTCTGCCGGAGACCGTCATCACGGCGTACGCGTCGCCATGCCGCTTCATCGCAGCGACCAGCATGTCCAGCGCGAACCGGGTCTTGCCGCTGCGGGGTGCCCCCGCAACCAATGTCGCGCCATCGAGATCGTCCACATCCATCATGTCTCCCCAGCTTAGCCGAACGGTCCGGCCACGAATCGCATATCATCGTCCGAAGCCGTCCTGAAAACGTCATCGTGGACACCGCCATCTTTATATATGGACATCGATACCCTCTACAAAGTTTTTCGGACACCGCCACCAATAAGATTGACTAGCGGCGCAGCCCGGGAAGGTTCAACAGCGAACAGACGGCCTGCCCATGACGACGAGTACAGTCGAAGCATAGACGCAACGCACGGAACCGGGCAGGAACTACAAGAAAGAGGAAGCATGGAAGCCTCAAGGAGCATTCCCCCTCAGATTCCCGGCTACACACTGATCAAACGGCTGGGCTCCGGTTCCGAAGCCGACGTGTACCTGTACCAGCAGCTTTCCCCGGCCCGTCAGGTGGCCATCAAAATCAGCAAGAACACGCTCGACCCACGTGCCGCGGTCCGCTTCCGTTCCGAAGCGAATTTCATGGGGCAGATCTCCACACACCCCTACATTCTTTCCGTCTATGAGAACGGCGTGACCGTCAACGGGCGCGGCTACACCGTGTTCGAATACGCTCCGGGCGGCAATTACAAGACGTTCCTCGAGCATGGCCGTCTCACCGCCGACCAGATGCTCACCGTCGGCATCGATCTGGCGAGCGCGCTGTTCACCGCGCATCGCAAAGGCATCATCCATCGAGACATCAAGCCCAGCAATATTCTCATCAACGCGCACAATATGCCCATGCTCGCCGATTTCGGCATCGCCGGGTCCGTCTATGGGCGTCCGGGTGTCGGCTTCACCATCGCGTGGGCCGCGCCGGAGGTGCTTGCCCAAGGCGGTGGCGGCAATGAATCGTCCGATATCTATTCGCTTGGCGCCACGCTGTTCGCCATGCTGATCGGCCAATCGCCGTACGAGTATTTCTACGCCGATGTGCTGGGCGATTCCCAACGGCAGGTGCGGGCCGAACGGCTCAAGTCCGTCATTCTCAACAATCCGCTGCCCAAGCTCAACCGTCCCGACGTGCCGGCCGAAGTGGAACGGGTGTTGCGTAAGGCCTTGAGCCGTACGCCCGAGGATCGTTACTATTCCGCGTTGGAGTTCGCGCGCGACATGCAGCGCGTGCAACAGGCCTTGTATGGCCGTGCCGTGCAGACCACCGTCGAGGGTGTGCCGGATTATCCGCAGAACATGTACGCGCAGACTTCCACATTCGACCAGTCCGCCCCGGTTGCGAAACAGCATGCCCGGTGGGCGAAGCCGTTGGCCGTCACGGTTGCTGCGGCGGGGGCCCGGGGGGGGGGGTTCCCGAA
>OGQH01003005.1_pt1 | contig 10361 bp, 8 predicted proteins | sample 1553181 | NCBI WGS metagenome assembly OGQH01 (sample SAMEA2579946, study PRJEB22360) | human gut metagenome | biome: human gut; feature: human-associated habitat; material: faeces | place: Denmark | collected 2008/2010 | reverse complement strand
GAATTATTATTTAATGAAAAAACTGCTAAACTTGCTCAAAAACTACCTGTTAGAGTAGATATGTATAAGAGAAAATAACTTTTTTTAAGTTCTTTTCCTCTTTTTTGTTATAAACTACCTTTCTAAATCCCATTCCTTCCCTCTTTCTTCATTCTTTATCTGCTTTTCTGGATCTATAAAAGTATTTGTTTCCTTTTGAAAATCTCTAATTAAATTATCTTCTTCAGCAATATCGAATTTTTTACAAATCCAATGTATAAATTTATCAAGAGTTTCCCAGAATTTATTTATTATTTTATTCAAATATTTATTCTCTTTTTCTAATTTACGAATTTTACTTTTATATTGATTTTCTATATCATATGTTTTATATTCAAATTCTTTTTCAAGCTCATCTTTTCTATTATTGAATCTTAAATCAAGAGTATCACTCTTTTTCTTATATTCTTTTTCCAAAATCTTAACTGTATTGTTTAGTTCTTTGTTATCAGCAATTATTTTATCTCTTTCATTCTGATATTTTTCTGCTTCTTCAATTGTTTTAGCTTGTTTTGATAATTCTTTATGCAATGCTACATTATCTTGATACAATTCTTCAATAAGTTTATCTTTAGGTTTTATGATATCATTTAAAATCTTTTCATCTCTACCTATCATAACCTTTTTTATATCTTTTAAATCTGGAATTTCTGGTAATTCCAACTTTATACTTTTTAAGGTTTCTTTTGTTTTTTCAAAATTAGTTATGTTTTTATATTCCTTTACTGTGTAATGTTCTCTATTAGTTTCTTCTTTTGGTAATCCTCTTTTAAAATCAAATCCATTTGATACCATATACTCAAAAAAAGCATTTTGTAATTGTCTATAACTATCTTTAGCTTTCCAAAATTCACTGCAAGCAAGTTTATCTATATTATTGCCTTTTTTATCTGTTGTATGAACTACAGGCAAAAAAAGTAAGTGCATATGAGGAGATCTTTCATCATAATGCACTTTTGCAGATAAAATATATTGTTCACCTAAATCTTTATATTCACATACAAATTTATATGCTGTTTCAAAATATCTTTTTGTTTCTTTTTCTCCTATTCTTTTAAAGAAATCATTATCCGATGTTATTACATATTCACATACAATATTACTTACTGTTTTTATTTGACCTTTCAAGTCGTATTTTTCCCTTATTTTATCAATTTGTTTTTCATAATTAAATTCAGGTTCTTTTAATGCATAATTTAAATATGATTTTGTTTTATCTATATCCTTATTTGAATAATTTTTATTCTTTCTTTCATTATGGCGATATACTGCCTTCAAATTTTCCCTTTTATATTTTGCATTTCTAATTATCGCATAACTCATATAAAACCTCCTTGCTCGTGCTCAATAACACAAATAAATTTTATTTTTCTACTCTAATTTCAATTGTGTTGTAAACACACTACAACACTTTTTTAGCTGACTGCTTCAAAAAGTGTTAGTGTGGCAGGGATACCCCACACCCAAAGCCAAAAAAACTAAAGCATTTTTTATGTTCTTAAATAAAAATTTGCTAACTGCAATTTTTATTTAATTGAGCCCAAAAATAAATTTTTTGACTCAATCACTTTAGCAACACCCAAGTAGAAACCAGAGGAAATGAGCTAAAGTGAAAAGGTGCAATAATCCCTTATTTAAAAAAGGAATTATTACACCTATTTAATCAGAAACCGTCGGTCGTTCGCCTCGTTTCATAGGTAGTCTAGTAAGTAGCATTGCTACTATAATTGCTGATACTAATAAGCATCTTTGTTCATACTTGTCCAAACTTTTTACAATTATAAATCCACAGCCAAGTTTTGCCACCGAATACTCTTTTTTTATTGTGAGTCTGTGTTCTAAAATCTCACTCACGCACTTCATACCAATAGACTGTTAGCACTTATACGAATGAACTTTATAGCATCGGCTCATTACACCTATCACTTTTTAAGAGTTTGAGGCATTATCTCTTGCATAGAAAAAAAGACATCTGTAATTTTAAAATTACAAATGCCTTTTCTATTAAATATTTAATTTTCTTTGCCATCACGTTTTATTTTAAGTAAAATAAAACTGCAAGGTAATAAATTATGCCTACTCAAAAGAATAGGCACAAAATTTCTTATTTATTTAATTATCATTCCTAATCTAACAACTGGATTTCTCTCTGCCAAGAAAACCTTTTTTATTTCAATACTTTCTGGAATCGGGTCGCCGAGGGCTGCGACCCCTACATGTTTTATCGTTACCGTTCTGGAATGTTACATCTTTGTGTACTGTGCTTTTACTAATTCCAAATTTTTTAGCTGCTCCTCTTACAGTATCTTTTGATTCTATAATATAGTGTGCGAGTTCAACACTTCGCTCTTCTATAGATAACTTAACTGTTGAGGAATTTCCCATTACAGGTAAGTTATGTGTAACTATTCGTTTCATAAAGAAAAACCCCCTATGTGAATACTTTTGTTTAATTGTATTCGACATTGAAGGTTATTAGAACTTTTCTATTTTATTTCTTCTTTGTTATTATACACCTTATCTAAATATTTATCTGGATACATATTATCTAAAAATATATCTACTTGATTTTTAGCCGGAATATCATTATGTCTTTCTTTTTGTCTATTAGCAGCCATACATGAAATAGTAATATCAAAAGTCATAAATAGCATAAAAAATATAGTAAATATTCTAACTCTTTTTTTATAAATTAATGGTTCTATCTTTTGAAGCCATGGATATACTACTTTTAAAAATACTACAGCAATAATTCCCCAATAGAAACAATATAATATTGATGTTCTTCCATTAAGATTTAAAAACAAATCACTATAATTCCATGAAATAGTACCAAATAATATTTCTTGAAAAAATGAGCATAAATATTCTAAAGTTCCACCCATTATCATTCCAGCAAAAAATGCCTCTTTGGGATTTTTTATTTTGCTTACTAATAAGTAATAGGCTACTGCTCCCATTCCATAAATTTGTATAAATGGTCCATATACAAGACCTTGTCTAATAACAATTGTCCTAGTATATACTGCTCCGTATATCATTTCTGCAAAGAACCCAAATATACTTCCTATTACAAAAATCCAAAATATTTTTATTATAAAATTTATTATATCTTTTATCTTGTTATTTTTCTTTTCCATATATTTCCCCAATTACTTTACTTAACATTATTATATACTATAAAAATAAAAAAGCAAATACTTATCTAGTATTTTTCAAAATATTTATATTACTTCTTTAACATATGAATTGATTATAGTTATTTTTATAATTATATGCTATAATATATTTATATATAGGAGGCTTGTATGATACAAATTAGCAATATAAAAATAAGAAAAGATATATCAGATACAAAATTATTTGAAACAATAATAAAAAAATATAAAATTGAACCAAAAGATGTTGTCGAATGGCATATTTCAAGAAAATCTATTGATGCTAGAAAAAAAGACGACATCCATTATATTTATTCAATTGATTTAAAATTAAAAAATGAAAATAAATATAAAAAATTTAATAAAGTTAAAGAATTTAATATTCCTAAAATAAAAGCTATAAATACTGACAAAAAAAATGTAGTTATTGTAGGTGCTGGACCTAGTGGCTTATTTTCTGCGCTTACACTTGTTCAAAATGGTATTTCTCCTATTGTTATTGAACAAGGAGAATCTGTTGAAAACAGAAAGAATTCTGTTGATAAATTCTTAAAGAATGGAAATTTAAATGTACTTTCTAACGTTCAATTTGGTGAAGGTGGTGCTGGTACATTTTCTGATGGTAAACTTACTACTGGAATTAATAGTCCTTATTGTAAAAAGGTTCTTCAAGAATTTGTTAACTTTGGAGCACCTGAACAAATTTTATATCTATCAAAACCTCATATAGGAACAGATAATTTAATTAATATTATTAAAAATATTAGAAATTATATTATTTCTAAAGGCGGATCTTTTTTATTTAACACTAAAGTAGTTGATTTTAATATAATTAATGGAAAAATTATATCTGTTTCTTGCTTAAATAATAGCAATTTACAAGAAATTTCTGCATCTCATGTTGTTTTAGCTATTGGTCATAGTTCTAGAGATACATTTGAAAAGCTTTATGAAAAAGGTATTACTATGGAAAAAAAGAATTTTTCCGTTGGTGTAAGAATAGAACATTTACAAGAAGAAATTAACAAATCTCAATATGGAAGTTTTACTAATCTAAAACTCCCTCCTGCTGAATACAAATTAGCATATCACTCACCTAATACAGGTCGTTCCTGTTATACTTTTTGTATGTGTCCAGGTGGAGTCGTTATGGCTTCTTCTAGTGAAAAAAATACCATTGTATCAAATGGTATGAGTAATTTTTTAAGAAATGGAAAAAATGCTAATTCTGCACTTTTGGTAAATGTTGTACCAAATGATTTTCCAAGTGAATCTCCTCTTGCTGGAATTTACTTTCAAAAGGATTTAGAAGAAAAAGCTTTTGTTTTAGGAGGTTCAAATTATTATGCTCCAATTCAAAGAGTAGAAGATTTTCTTCAAAACAAAAAATCAACATTTATTGGAAAAATTGAACCTACATATTTGCCTGGTGTCACACTTTCTAATTTAAATGATATTTTACCTGAATTTGTTTCTTCTACATTAAAAGAAGGTATTTTATATTTTAATAATAAACTTGAAGGTTTTGCTAACCCCGACAGTATTTTAACAGGAGTAGAAACCAGAAGTTCTTCTCCCGTTAAAATTGTTAGAAATGAAAGCTTAGTTTCTAATATTATAGGGCTTTATCCATGTGGCGAAGGAGCACGGCTATGCTGGCGGTATTATGTCTGCAGCAGTAGATGGAATTAAATGTGCTATTGCTATTTTGGAGAATTAAACTTTCTTAATCTATCTACTGTTTCTTGTAAACTGTTTACTAAATAATCTATATCTTCTTTTGTATTTTCTTCTCCAAAAGTAGTTCTTAATGCTCCATATGCTAATTCTGGAGATAAGCCTATTGCTAATAATACATGAGACGGATTAGAAGAACCTGTTGAACATGCAGAACCGCTTGAAGCGCAAATCCCTTTAGCATCTAAATTTAATAATAAAGATTGCCCATCTACTAACTCAAAAGAAAAATTTGCATTACCTGGCAATCTTTCTTTTTTTGAACCATTTAAACGTACATTTGGTATCTTTTCTTGTACCTGTAAAATATAATAATCTCTTAATTTAGTTAAATATTTTTGATGTTCTTCTAAATTTATATTAGCAAGTTCACAAGCTTTTCCTAATCCAACAATTCCTGAAACATTTTCTGTTCCTGCTCTTTTATTTTTCTCCTGATGTCCACCATCTATAAATTTTTCAAATTCTATTCCGTTTTTTACATATAAAGCACCTGTACCTTTTGGTGCATATAATTTATGTCCTGATAAAGATAACATGTCTATTTGCATTTTTTGTACATTAATTGGTATATTTCCACACGCCTGAACTGCATCTGTATGAAAAACAATATTATGCATTTTTGCAATTTTAGCTATGTCATGTATTGGTTGTATAGTACCTATTTCATTATTTGCATACATAATACTAATTAAAATAGTATCATTTCTAATCGAATTAATCAATTGATTTATATCTACTATTCCATCTTTATTCACATTTAAGTATGTTACCTTAAATCCTTCTCTTTCTAAAGATTGACATGTATGCAAAACAGCAGGATGTTCAATTTTTGAAGTAATAATATGTTTTCCTTTAAAGGCTCTTTTATGCGCTATCCCTTTAATAGCTGTATTGTCACTTTCAGAACCTGATCCTGTAAAATAAATTTCATTTGCTTTACAATTAATTAATTTTGCAACACGTTCTCTTGCATTTTCTATTGCCTTTTTAGCTTCTCTTCCAATTGTATACATAGAAGATGGATTACCAAATTTTTCTTTTAAGTACGGTAACATTTCTTCTAAAACTTCATCTTTTACTCTTGTTGTGGCTGCATTATCAAAGTATCGAACATTCATTATTATTCTCCTTTTATTTGAACATTATATATTAATATTATATTCATACTTTAGTATCATATTGACAATATTTCTTTAATTTTATCTAATTTTTCTATTACTGCTTGATATCCATATTTATAACAACTGTCTAATTTTTCAATATCTAATAATCCTGTTTTATCTGTTTTTATAGTTAAAACAAAATCACTTGTTTCTAAATTTTCTTCTGATATTTTATTTCCCATAATATCAATTGTTCTCATTGCTAAATCCATTATATTACTATTTTCATCGATATCATCTGCTTTAAAATTAATTGCAATTACTTTATCAGCTCCTTGTTTTTTCACTTCTGAAACAGGTATATTATCTAACATTCCTCCATCCATGAACTTGTGTTTTTTAAATTCACATGGGCAAAAAAAAGCAGGGAAACTACTACTAGCTCGCACAGCCTTTCCTATTGATATGTCTGTTATATATTGATATTTATCTCCACTATTTTGAGGAATTTTATTTGTAAATATATATTCTTTTGCATCACTAACATCTACTGCTGGAATAACAAGTGGCATTTTTTCTATGTCCTCAATCTTTTTTACGCCTTTTCTTAAAGCTAAACAATTATAAGTTTCTTCTATATTTTTACCGCTTCTTAAACCCTTTATTTCTATTTTCTTATTTATCATAAAACTTCTAATTCCAGAAATAATTGGAGTAGAATTAATTCCTGCAATCTCCTTTGCATATCTCTTAAATAATATGTAAATATAATAAGGAGAATAACCTAAAGCATATAAAGATGAAACTAAGGCTCCTGAACTAGTTCCTCCAATCACATCTATTTTTATTCCATTATCCTCTAATGCTTTTATTGCTCCTGCATGAGCAATTCCTCTTATTCCCCCACCTGATAAAGCTAATCCTAATTTCAAAAAAACACCTTCTTTTTTTTATCTTATTTTTTATTATTTACTTTTTTATATGAATTTAATCAAAAAGAGTTGATTTATTTTCACAAATAAATCAACTCTTTTTTACATTATATTAAATTTCTATAACTTATTCTTATTTTGCATCAGTATAATAAACTTCTCCAAATCCATATTTTACCTGATAATAAGTTCCAATAAATGATGGTTCTATTTCATCTTTTAGATTATAAGTTGGCTCTACTACTTCTTTACCTTGTGTATTAATTGCTCCCCATTTTTCATCTTTTTGTACAGAAGCAAATCCAAATTCATTAAATTCTGTTACTTTGTCATATTTTGCTTCTACAACCATATCTCCATCTTTATTTACAAATCCCCACTTATTATCTCTCTGTTGTGCAAATAATACATTATTTGGATAAACTTCAGTATTTTTAATTTCGTTTCCTTCTTTATTAAAATACTTTTTCTCATTTTCATTATATATAACAATATAATTATCTTTTACCTCAATTTTTGCATCTTTCATTTCACATATTTTTGACATATTTTTATCATATAATTTTGTAATATTGTCTTTTGCAATTACTGATTGTATTATAGACGTATCTTGTACTTTTTGAAGTGAATCATTTTCAATTTGAATTTTTACATTATCTTTGTCATCTATTACACCTAACTTTGAATTTTCTATACTTACTATAAAATAATTGTCATATAAATATTCAATATAATTATATTTTTCTTCTATAATTTGCTTTCCATCTTTTCCTATTATGCCATATTTAGTTCCATCTTCACTATTAATTCTAATTTTATATTTTTCATTACTAGTATTCAATATTGCAATATTAGTATCTATATTAGCTTCTGTTCCATTACTATTATATACTGTTGTTCCTTGATTATCTTTTGCATATAAATAGACTCCTGTAACATCTATTTGATCGTATTGAGCTGGAACTATAATTTTTCCATCTAATGATGCAACTCCATATTTTTTACTTCTCTCTATTAATAATATTTGGTTAGTCGTATCATATGTTATTGATTGATATTCATTTTTTATAATTTCTTTATCATTTTTAGTTACACCAAACTGACCATTTTTGGCTCCTAACAAATAAGCATTATCATTATCTTCTATATCTGTTATTCTTGATAACTGATTATATTCAACTTTTAATATTAATTTTCCATTATTATTAATATAACCATAGCGATATCCTTCTTGAGTTTTATTTGAAACAATATATCCTGCAAATTTATACCCATTTTGTTCTGTATAATATCCATCAACAGTAATTTGTTCATATTCTATATTAATTAATTTACTTCCTTTTATATTTATAACACCATATTTATCATTTTGTTTTACTAATAGTTCTCCCTCTTTATATGGCAACCCATCAATTTCATCATAAATAGGTTTTGTTATTTCTTTTCCTTTAAAGTCTATTAATCCATATTTTCCATTTTTATAATATCTTAACACACTTTTTTCATACATTAAATCACTAGCAATGTTTTTTAGTCTAATTGGCTCCACTTTTTCGTATTTATTTAATATTTCCTCTTGCTTTTCATTTAAAACTTTTACTTCATTTGATTTATAACATATAAAAATAGCTTGTTCAGGATTTGGTATTTTTACGTCTTCATATTCAGTTTCAATTATCTTATTTCCGTTTTTATCTATAACTCCTGATTTTTCATTTTGTTTTAAAACAAAATAATTATATTGCTCTACCTTTGCAATTTCATATTTTTTTGCATTTTGCTCTATAAAATAATAAGATACTCCAGTTATAACTCCTATTAATATTACTAATATTATAATATTTCTTATAATAAATTTTCTTTTCATATGTTATACCCTCTTTCAATTATTCTTCTATTTGTTTTTCATTATTTTTACATGCTTTGACTTTTAATATTCTTTTATCTTCATATTTTTCTATCTTATAAGTTACTTCTTTAGTCTCTATTATTGGGTTTTCTTCTTCTTCAGGAATTCTCCCTAATTTTTCTTGTAAGAAGCCTGATAAAGTGTCATAATCTCCTTCTGGAATATTAGCATTTAAAAGTTTATTAACATCATAAATTGGCATACTTCCAACTATAATATAGGTATTTTCGTCTATTTTTTCAAATTCCTTTTCTTCTTTATCATATTCGTCATAAATATCACCTACAAGCTCTTCTAATATATCCTCCATTGTTATTAAACCTGCTGTTCCACCATATTCATCTATAATTATTGCTATTTGCATTTTATTTTTTTGTAGTTCTTTAAAAACTTCATTAATTAATCTAGTTTGTGATACAAAATAAGCATCTTTTACCACATTTTTAACTTTAAAGTTTTTCTTTCCTATATTTTTCAGAACATCTTTTATATATAAAATTCCTTTTATTTCATCAATTGTCTCATCATAAACTGGAATTCTACTATATCTATATTCTTCTTTTGAAAGTTCTTCCATTAACTCATCATTACTTATATTTATATCTACAGCAAAAATGTCTTTTCTATGTTTCATTATTTCAGAAGCAGTTATATCATTAAATTCAAAAACATTATTAATTAGCTCTTTTTCTTCTTCTTTTATTGTTCCTTTTTCTTCACCTTGATCTACCATCATCTTTATTTCTTCTTCTGTTACTGATTCTTCTTCATTTTCCCCTACTCCAAACAACTTAGATATTGAATTAGTAACCAAAGTTAAAAATTTTACAAAAGGTGATGTAATAATTGAAATGGCTCTAATTATTCCAATTGTTCCAAATGCTATTTTTTCATAATTTTTCATAGCTAGCCTTTTAGGAACAAGTTCTCCAAAAACTAATGTAAAGAAAGATAATATAATTGTAATAATTATAATTGAAATACTTTTCCATACTCCTAAACTAAGAAATGGCATACATTGAAATAATATCGGCGCTAGTTTTTCAGCAAATGTATCTGATGCAAATGCACTTGATAAAAATCCTGCTAAAGTAATTCCTATTTGTATAGTTGCTAAAAACTTGCTTGGCGTTTTTAACATTTTCTCAATTTGTTTTGCCTTTTTGTTTCCATCTTTTGCTTGTTTCTCTATTTTTGTGTCATTTAGTGAAATAAATGCAATTTCACTTGCTGCAAAAAATGCATTTAAAAAAATTAATACAGCTAAAATAATTAATTGTGATAACATTTAAATATCTACTCCTTTAAAAAATATCATATCCATTATATCTGTTTTTTATTTTTTTTTCAATAATATAACTATTAAGTTTTAGTTTTTTAGTTACAGTTCAGTAAAAAATGATTATGATGTCTAAGCTTCGGCTCACTATAACACTTAAATTTTATTTAATGTCTTTTCATTTCATTCAAAAAGAAAATC
>OGQH01002996.1_pt1 | contig 10401 bp, 7 predicted proteins | sample 1553181 | NCBI WGS metagenome assembly OGQH01 (sample SAMEA2579946, study PRJEB22360) | human gut metagenome | biome: human gut; feature: human-associated habitat; material: faeces | place: Denmark | collected 2008/2010 | reverse complement strand
TAGCGCCGAGAGTAGTTGGGGGATCGCCCCCTGTGAGGGTAGGACGTTGCCATGCAAATTATTGCGTCAGCCATTATGGCTGGCGTTTTTTTACGTTAAAAAGTATTTTTGACACAAATGAGCAAAAGCCGCTGTTTCTATTATTTTTATGATCAGCGGATGAATCGTCATTTTTATTGTAAGCGTGCCATAACGACACGAGTTTATAATGCTTGCAGCCCCATATGATAATTAACGATTTTTATGAATCATATGTGATAACCAAAAATTATGAGTCTAGGAAAAAGTCCCGTTTCTTGCTTGAATTAAATGAAATGCCGAGCAATGCAATCGGTTTGCGAATAACCTTTATCAACTGATCAATCCAAGAATTCATTCAAATTTACGGACAAACAGCTAATCTTTGATGATTTGTCCGTAATCGACAGCGATTTTACAAAATGCAGCGTCCGCTAAATCAGTGCTCCAAGAATTTACCGACAGTCTCTTTTAGTAAAATATACTCAAAAAAAACCGGATTAGATTTGCAATTGATTGCAAATCATCCGGGGGTTAAATTTGAGGAATATTTTTTCACGAGCCTTGTCCAATGATTTTTTTGTTAAATTCCTGGTATGACAAAAATAACCAAAAGAAGTCGTTTTTCGTGTATCAACCCCCATCAAAAAAAGGGCGTTTGTCGCAACCGAAGACAGGCATTTATGGGCAATTTCAAAAATAGCAGTTTTGACGTAATGCAGCTCTGTATTTTTCAAATAAAAAAGCATCGGCTTAAAAACCAATGCCTTTTTTATTCTGATCAGTCCAAATCTTTGCCGTTTGAAGCGATGACTTTTTTATACCAGTAAAACGAGTCCTTCTTATAACGTTTGAGCGTGCCGTTTCCTTCATCGTCTTGGTCAACATAGATGAAACCGTAGCGCTTGGACATCTCGGAAGTCGATGCGGAAATCAGGTCGATCGGCCCCCACATCGTGTAGCCCATCAGGTCGACGCCGTCTTTAATGGCCTCTTTCATTTGAATGATGTGCTTTTTCATGTAGTCGATGCGGTACGGATCGTGAATCTGGCCGTCCTCGTCCATCTTGTCAAGCGCACCCAGACCGTTTTCGACGATGAACAACGGGACGCGATAACGATCCCAGTATTCGTTTAAGGTCACGCGAAGCCCGACCGGATCGATTTGCCAGCCCCAATCGCTTGCTTCAAGATATGGGTTCAGCTCGCCCATGGCAAAATTGCCGCTGGCTTTTTCGACTTTTGAATCGCCTGACGTCACGGTTGACATATAGTAGCTGAATCCTAAATAATCGACCGTGCCTTTTTTGATTTCGTCTTCATCTTCAGGTTTCATGGAAAGTTCGATGCCGTTTTCTTTGAAGTAGCGGTTCATATATTCCGGATATTCGCCGCGAACCTGAACGTCGGTAAAGAACAGGTTCAACTCGTCTTGAAGTTGAGCTGCTCTGACGTCGCTTGGATTGCAGGTCTTCGGATAAGTCTGCATGCGCGCGATCATGCAGCCGATTTTGTTTTCGGGATCAATTTTATGACCGATCTGCACGGCTTTGGCGCTTGCGACAAACTGATGGTGAAGAGCCTGATAGCGCAGGTTGAGCTGTTCTGGCGTGCTTAGATTGCTGTCGACAGCACCGGTTCCCATGAATCCCCAGGTTGCTGCATTGATTTCGTTAAAAGTCATCCAATATTTGACGATGCCTTTGTAACGCTTGAAAACAGTTTCGGCATAGCGCACGAAAGCATCGATCGTCTTGCGATCGGCCCAGCCGTTTTGTTTGAGCGTCAAAGCAAGCGGCATCTCATAGTGAGAAATCGTGACAACGGGCTCAATGCCGTGTTTTTTGCATTCGGAAAATACAGAGTCGTAAAATTTAAGTCCTTCTTCATTTGGCGTCTTATCATCACCATTTGGAAAAATACGTGCCCAAGCAATCGACATTCGGAATGCTTTAAAGCCCATTTCCGCAAAGAGAGCGATATCTTCCTTATAGTGATGATAAAAATCGATGCCACGCCGTTTCGGATACAGCTCATCCGTTTTATCATCAATGGCTTCAGCAATGCTTTCTTTGGTAACGACGTTCATTTCGGAAAGATCCGTTCTGCTGGAAGCTTTCTTAACGACTTCTGCAGTCGTCAAGCCTTTGCCGCCGACGTTCCAAGCTCCTTCGAGCTGGTTTGCGGCAGTTGCGCCTCCCCACAGGAAATTTTTTGGAAAGCCGTCAGGAATTTCTTTTCGATACATTTTTGAACCTCTTTTCAAGTTAAGTTAATCCTATGAATTTTTGACCAGTAACAATGTCTCCCAAAGCCAGTTCAACGCCTTTGTAATCATCCGAATTCGTAATGATGATCGAAGTCGTCATGTCGTACCCTGCATTTTGCAACTCATTCAGATCAAATTTCGTCAGACTCTGCCCTTTATCGACATGCTGTCCTTCACAAACCAAAGATTCAAATCCTTTGCCGCATTTGTTGACCGTATTTATTCCGATGTGAATCAAGATATCTGCTCCTTTGTCTGATGAAAGCATGATGGAATGCCTGGTCGGAAAGACCGAGGAAACTTTTCCGGAAACGGGGGATTTTATCAAGCCTTCTTCCGGAATAATCGCTCCGCCCTTGCCCATCGAACCGGATGCAAAGACTTCATCTTTGACTTCTTCAAGCGGAATCGAACGACCTGAAACAGGTGCCGAAACTATTTCGTCGGAAACCTTTTTATGAGTTTCGGCCGATTTTTCGCTACGGGACAAATCCTTGTCAGTGCAAGTTTCATTTTCATAAAGGGTTGGAATTTTGACAATTATCGTCAAAACAAACCCCATGACCAAAGCAATGAGTGAAGCAATCCCAAAGTCGAGCACGCATTTCATCGAATGGGTTGCAGTGTTTGCGAAGGAAGGAAATGCGAAAACGCCCATTCCGCCCATCGTATACCCCGTAATGTCAGTCAGGCCGCAATAAGCCCCTTGAACTGCACCCGCGACGCACGTCATGACAAATGGCAGTCTCATCGGCAGCGTCAGTCCGTAAATCGCCGGTTCAGTAATCCCGAAGACGGAAGAAATCAAGGCCGGAAACCCGACTTGTTTGACTTTGACTTCTTTTGACCTGAACATGATGGCCGCCAAAGCTCCCGTTTGCGCAAAACACACGGCGGTCGCTGCAACCAGAGACGTCGAGCATCCCTTTTGAGCAAAATCAATCAATGCCAAAGGAACAAGCCCCCAATGAAGACCAAACATCACTAGCACTTGCCAAAAGCCTCCAAGAAGCGTTCCATACAAAACCGGACTGAAACGATAAACGGAAGTAAAGGCATGACCGACTGCAGCTGACAAGCCGTTGGCGACGGGACCGATTGCAAGAAGCGAAACCGGCACGCAAATCAGCAGCGTCATCAGCGGGACGGCAAACATTTTGATCATGTCAGGCATGATTTTTTTCATTTGCTTTTGGATGATTGCCGCAAACCATACGGCCAAAATAATCGGCACGACTGTCTGATAGTATCCGCCTGCAGGAAGCATCACGGGAATCCCCAAAAAATTCGTTGAGGATTTAATGCTCGTTGCAAGCGTCGGATAAACCATTGCGCATCCCAAAGCAAGTCCCGTGAATGAATCCAGTTTAAAATGGCGAGCGGCCGTAATTGCCAAAAATAACGGAAGATATTGGAACATTCCGTCGCCTGCCGCATTTAAAATGAGATAAAGTCCAGATTTCTGATCAAGACCGAAAACGACGGTCACGGCCGTCAAACCTTTCAAGATTCCGGCAGCACACAAAACGCCCAAGACTGGTTGGAAAATTCCGGAAACGATATCAACGAAACGATCAAACAGATTCATTCCTGAAGTCCCGTTTTCTCCGTCAGCTTCTCCTCTTCGCCGAACCCTGGCAATGTCCGTAACGCGAAGAATTGCATCATAGACGTCAGCAACCTGATTTCCGATGACGACTTGATACTGGCCACCTGATGAAACGACGGTCACGACGCCGTCCCGATTCTTTAAGTAATCCGTTTCGGCCTTGCTTTCGTCTTTTAGGGCGAAACGAAGCCGCGTCACGCAATGCTTCAAAGACTTGACATTTTGCTCTCCGCCAACGTGAGTCACAATGTCAAAAGCCAATTCATCATAGTTTCTACACATTATATTATATCCTCCTGTTTTGAAAAAACACTAAATTGATAGCGCCTTCAAAATTTAATTTCTTCTTGATTTGGATTGCACATACGCAACTTCATTATCCTACCGCAGGAATTCGGCAAGTATCGTTTTAAATGAGGAAAACTTTAAATTATGGGAAACGGATTTTATTTTAAGCCAGCATCATTAAGGAAATGCAGAGATTCCGAAAAAATGCCGATTTGATGCAAACGGATGCATAGGAAGACCGATTTTTTGAATTTTTTTTAAATAAATTGTAATTAAAGGGTTTACAAAACCGTAAAATGGGATATAATAAGAATTGTTGATGAAATCGGTTGCATAGAAAAGAATATTGTCTTGTGTAACGGGTTTGGAACATTGCAATTATTTTACTAAAGGGGTTTTGTACAGATGAAGGATTCAGTTAAAAAGATCTTCAGCTTCGAATTTTGGCAAAAATTCGGCAAATGTCTGATGGTCGTTATCGCTGTTATGCCTGCAGCCGGATTGATGATCAGTATCGGCAAGACGATTCCGATGATCGATCCGAGCGCGGCAATTCTCGTCACTGTCGGTGGCGTGATTGAACAAATCGGTTGGGGCGTTATCAACAACCTGCACCTGCTTTTTGCGTTGGCAATCGGCGGAAGTTGGGCCAAGGATCGTGCTGGTGGTGCCTTTGCTGCCGGTTTGTCGTTTATTTTCCTCAACAAGATTACGGGTGCCGTGTACGGAATTACGACCGACATGATTACGAATAGTCATGCTTACGTACATACGATTTTCGGAACGAAGATCGCCGTAGCTGATTATTTCATCAATGTTTTGGAAGCGCCCGCATTGAACATGGGCGTCTTCGTCGGCATCATTGCCGGATTCGTCGGTGCGACGGCTTACAACAAGTACTACAACTTCCGCAAGCTTCCGGATGCTTTGTCATTCTTCAATGGTAAGCGCTTCGTTCCGTTGGTGGTTATTTTCCGCTCTGCAATCGTTGCATTGCTTTTGGCAGCATTTTGGCCGGTTATTCAATCAGGAATCAACGGTTTCGGTACATGGATTGCCAACTCTAAGGAAAATGCACGTTTCATTGCACCGTTCCTTTATGGGACATTGGAACGTCTCTTGCTTCCGTTCGGCTTGCACCATATGCTGACGATTCCGATCAACTACACGTCGCTTGGCGGCACGTATACGATTCTTTCCGGCGCTCAAGCCGGTCACCAGGTGTTTGGTCAAGATCCTCTTTGGCTTGCATGGGCAACCGACTTGGTTAACTTGCATGGCGCAGGACATATTGCGAAGTATCATTACGTATTGTCCCACTGGACTCCTGCTCGTTTCAAGGTTGGTCAAATGATCGGTGCTACAGGTACATTGATGGGTCTTTGCTATGCAATGTACCGCAACGTTGATCCGGATAAAAAAGAACAATACAAGTCAATGTACGTTTCTGCCGCACTTGCTGTTTTCTTGACGGGCGTTACGGAACCGCTTGAATATATGTTCATGTTCGTCGCAATGCCGCTTTATCTTGTATATGCCGTAGTTCAAGGCTGCGCATTCGCAATGTCCGATCTCGTTCACTTGCGCGTTCACTCATTTGGCAATATCGAATTTTTGACAAGAACGCCAATGGCTATTAAAGCCGGACTTTTGGGCGACGTTTTGAACTTCATTTGGGTATCGATTCTCTTTGGCGTAATCATGTACTTCATTGCAAACTTCATGATCAAGAAGTTCAACTATGCAACTCCTGGTCGAAACGGCAACTACAATGATGGTGATTCGTCCGAATCGACCGGTGCTGCTACGACTTCTGACGGCAAAGCAGATCCTAATTCACAAGTCGTCAAGATCGTCAACCTGCTCGGCGGTCGCGAAAATATCGTCGACGTTGATGCTTGCATGACGCGACTTCGTGTCACGGTCAAGGATGCTGCCAAAGTCGGTGATGAAAACGCGTGGAAACATGCCGGAGCTTTGGGACTCGTCATCAAAGACAATGGTATTCAGGCAGTCTATGGACCTAAAGCGGACGTTTTGAAGTCTGACGTCCAGGATCTGCTTGATTCCGGCGTCGAAATTCCAAAGGTTGACGTTTCGGGAAATGCTTCTTCTGAAGAAAAGCACGTTGAATACAAAGGCGTGACAGAAAACGTTGCCAGCGTGGCTGACGGTGAAACGATCAAGATCACTGACGTCAAAGACCCTGTATTTTCCAAAAAAATGATGGGCGACGGTTTTGCTGTTGAGCCGACCGGCTCAGAAGTTTACGCACCGGTTTCAGGCAAAGTCACGAACGTCTTTCCGACAAAACACGCAGTCGGATTGTTGACAGACAGCGGACTTGAAGTGCTTGTTCACATGGGACTTGATACGGTTGAATTGAAAGGCGAACCTTTCGATGTCAAAGTAAAAGAAGGTCAAACCGTAAATACCGGCGATCTGCTTGCGGTTTGCGATTGGGACAAAGTCAAACAAGCCGGCAAGGGCACGACGATCGTGGTCGCATTTACAAACATGGATGCTGTCAAAGAGGTTAAGATTGACAAGCTTGGTCAAACTTCTGCCAAGACGGTCGTTGGGTCGGTTGAGCTTTAATAATAAATCGTCTCTATGGCAACCTGGAGACATAAAAGGCATTGGTAATTAGATAATCACTGTTCGAGCAACTATGGCTGGTTGAGTGAATCGTCTGTATCTATGCAAATTGTGGTTCGGACACTCAATATAGGGGTGTTTGTTCACAAGCCATCGACTTTAGCCGATGGTGGTTGACATACTAGGCCGGGGAATCGCGTTATTTCCTGGCTTTTTTGAAAGGAATACGCAAAGATGGCTAAATTTTTAACCTTGAATACGCACAGTTTGTTGGGCGAAAACGTTGAAGAAAAATTGAAAATTCTGGGCGATGAAATTTTTAGCGGCGATTATGACGTCGTATGTTTGCAAGAGGTGAATCAATTGATGACTTCCGATACGACGCAAGATTTGCCTGGGTATTGTCCTGTTGCAGGCGAAATCGCAATCCACGAGGATAATTACGGACTGCAGCTTGCGAGATACCTTGCCCAAAAAGGAACAACGTACTACTGGAGCTATGCATACAACCACGTCGGGTATGATCGTTTCAACGAAGGAGTTGCGATTTTTTCAAAAGAGCCTCTTGAAGCTTCAAGCGTGCTCGTTTCAAAAAGCGATGATCCATCGGACTATCATACGCGGAAGATGCTTTTTTGCCAAACCGTTGTCGACGGAAAGAAAACCTGCGTTGCCAGCGCGCATTTTTCGTGGCTCAAGGACGGATTCCTTGATGAGTGGGAAAATGCGGTAGAAGCATTGGCTGCTCAAGGAGAAAGTCTGGTAATCATGGGTGATTTCAACAATCCGGCAAACACGAAGGGCTATCAGGCAATTCTCGACAGCAAGCTTTTACTGCGTGACACGTATGCGGAAGCTGACGTTAAAGAAGGCGAAAATACGATTGAAGCAGACATCGATGGTTGGGAAGGCAACAAGGATGCTTTGAGAATCGATTTTATTTTTGCAACGAAAAATTTTGTTTCGCAAACAAGCAGAGTCGTGTTTGATGGCAAAAAAATGCCGGCAATCAGCGATCATTTCGGCGTTTCATGCGAAGCGACCGTAAACTAGGCATAAAAGAGGCCAGGAAAAACGATGCCTCAAATTGAAAAATCGGATGATTTGCAATCAATTGCAAATCATCCGGTTTTTTTGCGTATACGTGACAAGTGCTTGTTATGATTTAAACAACCCAAAATAGTTTGGCACGTTGATTTGTCAGTCGCTGCATTTGGCAAAATCACTGTCGTTTACGGACAAATCGCTGAAAATGGGCATGATGTCCGTAAATGGGCTGATTGAAAACTGGCGATTACGGACAAAATGGTCAAAAACGGCCGTTTGTCCGTAAAAATTCAGCCGTTTCGACCTTGTTTTTACGGACAAATGCTCCAAAAAGCCGGCTTTGTCCGTAAATCATCATCATAATGGCCAAAAATTTACGGACAAATCGCTGGAAAATGCCGGTTTGTCCGTAAAATGCGTTTTGCTTACGGACAAATCAGCCCAAAATGGCACTTTGTCCGTAAATTTGAGTGAGATCTTTGATAAATCAGTTGAGCAGCACTGTATTTAAAAAAGCCGAACGAAATCAGTCGCAACAAGACCGCCTTCGTTCGGCATTTCGTTTAAGTCAAGCAAGAAACGGGACTTTTTTCCAACATCTTTGAATGCGACATTTTGGGCGATATAATTCTTTTTTGATGAAAGCGCTTAAAAATAATGCTATAATGAGCATGTGTTAATGAAGTACAGTTTTCGTAAACGAGGTGAACAACATGTATCATTCAAACGGAAATTATGAGGCATTTATGGATGCCAGAAAACCCGAAGGCGCAGAAAAAAAGAGCGCATATATCGTTGGCGGCGGTCTTGCCGGACTTGCAGCAGCAGTTTTCATGATTCGTGACGCGCATATGGAAGGAAAAAAGATTCATGTTTTAGAAGAAGAACCCGTAGCGGGGGGTTCTCTTGACGGAACCAATCGTCCGGAATACGGCTATATCATTCGCGGTGGGCGCGAAATGGAAAATCACTTTGAATGTCTGTGGGACATGTATCGGTCGATTCCTTCGTTGGAGATTCCCGGAGCATCTTACCTCGATGAGTATGCCTGGCTTGATAAGGATGATCCAAATTCCTCGAACTGTCGCCTGATTCACAATCGCGGTGATCGCGTTCCAACGGACGGGCAGTACGGCTTGGGCAAATGCGCAAACGAAATTGTCAAACTTGTGATGACTCCCGAAGACAAGCTTGAAGGAATCAGCATTGAAGATTACTTTTCTGAAGAGTTCTTCAAGACGAATTTCTGGTACTATTGGGCAACGATGTTTGCGTTTGAACGTTGGCATTCGGTAATTGAAATGCGGCGTTATGCGATGCGGTTCATTCATCATATCGATGGATTGCCTGATCTTTCGGCACTCAAATTCAACAAGTACAATCAATACGAATCGATGACAAAACCTCTTTTGGCATATCTCAAAGATCATGGCGTCGACTTTTGGTACGATACGCAAGTTGAAAACGTCATCGTTGAAAAAGACGGTGAACAAAAGGTTGCAAGAAAACTTGTCTACAAGCAGGCCGGAGAGAAGAAAACTCTGGATTTGACGGAAGACGACCTTGTGTACGTCACGAACGGCTCAATCGTCGAAAGCTCAACTTACGGCACGCATCATAAAAAAGCGCCCGTAACGCACAAGCTTGGCGGAAGCTGGACATTGTGGAAGAACTTAGCGGCTCAAGACGAAGCTTTCGGTCATCCTGAAGTATTTTGCGAAAACATTCCGGAGCGCGCATGGTATGTTTCGGCAACGATGACGATCAAAGACGCGCAGCTTGAACCATACTTTGAACGTTTGACCAAGCGCAGCATCCATCAGCACCGCGTAAATACCGGCGGAATCATTACCGTCACTGATTCTGGCTGGGTTTTGAGCTTTACGATTCATCGTCAGCCGCACTTCAAGGATCAAAAGGAAAACGAGACCGTCGTTTGGATCTATGCCTTGTTCTCAGACACGCCGGGCAATTATATCAAAAAGCCGGTCGTTGAATGCACGGGCGAAGAGATTACCCAGGAGCTTCTTTATCATCTGGGCGTTCCTGATGATTTGATCAAGGAATATTCAGGAGAAAAGCACGTTAATACGATTCCCGTTTATATGCCGTATATAACTTCATATTTCCAGATGAGAAAGAAGGGCGATCGGCCCGACGTTGTGCCTGTCGGTTCAAAGAATCTGGCATTCATCGGAAACTTTGCCGAATCACCGACAAGAGATACGGTATTTACGACGGAATACTCGGTCAGAACGGCAATGGAAGCAGTTTACAGTCTGCTCAACGTTGATCGCGGCGTTCCGGAAGTCTTTAATTCCGTTTATGATATTCGCGAATTGCTCAAGGCAACGTACTATTTGAACGATAAGCAACCATTGGACAAGATGGAGCTGCCGGTTCCGAAGTTCGTTTTAAAAGGTGCTTTGAAGAAAGTTAAAGGAACATGGCTCGAAGAATTGCTTCATGATGCCAAATTAATGTAGTTGTCAATTGGTCCTCGTCGCTTGACGGGGACTTTTTTGAAAGCGTGCAAGGAAACACGTTCTTTTAAGGACGTGATGAATTGCCT
>OGQH01002988.1_pt1 | contig 10429 bp, 8 predicted proteins | sample 1553181 | NCBI WGS metagenome assembly OGQH01 (sample SAMEA2579946, study PRJEB22360) | human gut metagenome | biome: human gut; feature: human-associated habitat; material: faeces | place: Denmark | collected 2008/2010 | reverse complement strand
GATGGTTCCTCCCTTGTTTCGGCGGCCCGCCCCAGCCGGCATCGAATGCGTCCAACCTGTATTCTCGTTCTTTCAGAATGATATGGCGTATTGCGTGGCAAATGCCTTTGAACAGGAACAGCCCATATTGCTTGACCAATTCAAGAACAAGACACCTTTTTCGAAGCATCTGACATCTCTGATCAAATACGCGGATTTTGGCATCAGCGATGTGAAAAGCGTTCCGGCGAACATCCCCTCGGATATCTGGCATCAGTTCAAAGAGCAGATGAAGACTCAGATCGGAGCTGATGAGGGAAAGCTCGAGGAAGCATTCAACATCAAAAACGCAACACAGTTGCAATTCACCCATACCGGAGAAGATTCGTCCTCTGCCGGCTTCGGTCTGGATAACGAGTCCAGGGGCACCGTCGCCGCGCTGTCGTTCTTCTCGCTTGCCCTTCGTCAGCTATCAAGGCCCACGGTCACGCTTATCGACGAGATTGACACAAGCCTGCACCCAACCCTGGTAGCAGAGCTGGTGGCGCTGTACACCGATCCGGCAACGAATCCCCACGGCTCCCAACTCATTTTCACGACCCATGACGTGTCATTGATCAATCAGTCGGGTTCGTCGAACCGCCTACTGCAACCCGATCAGATATGGCTTGTGGAGAAAGACAAAGACGGCGCCTCGGAACTCTTCCCGGTAACGGAACTTGGTATTCGAAAGGAAGAAAACATCGGCAAGAACTACCTCAATGGCGTGTATGGCGCCACACCGAACCCCAGTTTCCATACCGTGTTCGCACAGATCATGAATGGAGACGATGACTGATGGCGAAGAAGCGAGGCGTTCCCGTGCATGGTCGCAAGTCCGCACGTTTCCACAGGGCACGCAAGAAGCGTTATCTTGTCGTAGCTGGCGGAGCTGTTACCGAAAAGCAATACTTCAAGCGGCTTGCCTCCATATATGACGTCGTCATCGAGTACCAACAGAAGAACGAAAGCCCTGAACATCTCGCAGATTTTGCGCGCAAGTTGAAGGAAGAGGACGAACGGGATATCTCCACAGATTGCTATGAAAAAATCTGGGTGGTAGTCGATGTTGACGACTTCCATGGCCACAGCCAGGCCGCGAAAATTTGCAAGGACAATGGAATCGAACTCATCATTTCCAATCCCTGCTTCGAGGTCTGGCTACTCGATCATGTCAGTGTCTGCCCACCGAGCTTCACACTGACATCTACTGTCGAATCGGCTGCGGCGAAAGCCGGCATTGTCGGAGGAAATCGCAACAAATACGTCAATGTTGAACTCATTGACAGCGAACATCTCGATGCCGCCATACGCAATGCGGAGCGACATAACACAGCGGGAAACAGACAAGGGCGCAATACGCTTGCACCTCATCACGAGCAGGAATACGCCCCTTGGACCGATATGCCAAAAGTAATCGAAGTACTGCAACAAGCTTCAGATAACAGCAAGTAACAGCTCGCCCATGGCATGAGCAAGGAACTTTGTTGCTGTTGTCTTCCCGTGCATGATACATAAGACCATTCATTCAGCGAGAGTACAAACCCCACGAACCGATGTTGAGTCAGATTGCTGGTCTCCGCACAAGACCTGCTTTGAAGCATTGGATTAGAAACACTGCGGAATAAACGGCCGCCTGAGCCTTCTCCTTAGAGACCACTCCAGAATCCGGACCGCCGTGACGGTCGGGCTGACTGTTCATCAGACCACTCATAAGTAATTGGATGACACCGCCAGGAACATTGTTTTCTTCCCGCGCCTCGATCTGGAATTCCCAATGTTGATCCCGCATGACCCGTGACGCCTTGCTCAGGGTCGAGTCCTTGTTGTTCGGCTCCACCATGGGCAAAGCTATCGACTCGACGGCCTTGATGGCGGCCGCGTACGCAGCGGAATAGTTCGGTTCACGGCCAAACATGTAATGCCACGCTTCGGAAAGCTGCTGTCCGTATCCGCTCGATGAATCCATGGCATTATCCACCATCTGCTGCATAGCCGGATCCACACGCTCTTCCAATCCGCAGATTGAATTCCGCTCTCCCACCCTCCATTTGGAACCAGACTCCTCAAGTATGGTATCGAGGTTTTGAATATGGGAATGGAATTCCTCACTAGAGGGGAATATACATTGTTCATCTCTCATGTCTTCATCCAACTTCATAAGAAGAAAATCTGTGTATTGAAGACCAATCAAATCAGCATTCATACTCTCTTCGAAATACTTATTAGGGGCAACATCACAAAGATGAGATTCTTGCCTAGTACGTCGGTCGAACTCCTTAATCAGTTCATAACGCGTATCTTCATCAAGCCACTTTTCACCATATATCGAAGTACCACCACAGCATAAAAGCAATTCCGCCTGCATCATCCAATCGATGAGGCTTTTCTTCATATAGTCCGGAACACCGTCCACAAGAACCGACGGTTTTCCCTCTTCCATGCCAAACGGAACCCAGCTCATCCCTTATCTCCTCCAAATACGCATACATGGTAAAGCGACTTGACTTTGCTTCACTCACCAATGGCACTCATCAAGCTCTCTTACAGCATAACCTTCAAGACCCCCTACCATCTCTCCACTTGGAGTCGTCCATGGTGCGATATTCAGTGCGGACGTCATACGTCTTATTCCGATTCCAGGGACTGCCAATTCTCCGGCGGCAAATCAAGTTTGAGGTATTCATATGGGTTCGTTTTGATTTCGGAAAGGATGCCCTTGGCATCGCGAATCCAGTTATTGCCCTTGTTGTCCCGAAAAGCAATGGCCGATTCGATACGTGCATGCATCCCTTCGCCAGGATAAGGAACATACGTAGCGAATTTTCCCGGAGGGACCGTACCGATACAAGCAGTGAAATCCGTTCCGCTCAGATAGTCGGAGCCGGCCCCTTGATATGTTCCGGAAGTGAGCACGACATCATAAATTGGCTGATCCGAACCATTATCGATAGAGACCTTCATCAAAGACATATTCTCTGTTGTCTGGATATTGCCTTTTGCATCATGCATCACCCAGGACGATATCTCATTCGCCTGCGCGAATTTAGCAATCTGCTGATCATGATCTTTCGTGTAGTTATACGATGCAACAGCAATAATGATAGAAGCAGCGGAAATAATAACTGTAAGAAAGTCGGCAACGTTATTAAGCCCTGGATGCTCAGTACTCAAGAAAGTTTTCAAGAAACCCCACACATCCTTGACTGTTTCCTTAACCTTTTGCCAAATACAGCATATACACATATCCCTCAAAATACGCGCCGCATCGAGACATCCATAAAAATCAGGAAGCACCCTTGAGATGGATATCTCTCGAGAATAAGCTCTTCTGGTTGGGGACGAGCATGATCTCGCCGTCGGCGATGCCCTTGAGATGCTAGCTGTACGGGCTCTTGCCGTAACGCTCCGCGGACTCCATGAGCTGGTCGCGCGTGATCCAACCGTTCTCGAAGGCGATCTCCTCCACAATCGCAATCGGCAGACCTTGCAACAATAAACGCAAGGCAAGCAGCGCACTACCTCGAATCTATAATGTTTCTTCTTCACCCTTATTAATCAATGTTTTATACTCTTCAATCAGCGTATCCACAATTTTCGGAATGTCTGTCCATGGCGCATAATCCCCGCTAGAGGGTCTGCTGTCTCGTATTCGACGATGTTGCTCACTCATATGCTTTTGTGCATTTTTAGCCGCCGCGGCATACTGCTCGGCTATCGCTTCCTGGCGAATGTGCTTGGGATTATTTCGATTTCGGCTCATGTCAATCAGCCCAAGTCGTTTAGCGAGCTTCTCGCATTCCGAAGTCTGAGTGTATGACAGGGGGCATGGCTGCTTGTGATCAATCAGCCACACGTCAAAGCACGGATTGGAGATGATTACTTCGACACCGCTTTGACGTCCTTTGTCTACAGCAGCACGCAGTTTATCACCGTTTTTGCCGAAATCGTCCACATCCGTCACCGCCCACACTACTGCGAACGGATCATATGACTCTTTCTTCGCATCTTTCTTGTCTTCGTGCAACAGCCTTGCCGCGCCCTCTACAAGAGTTTTGGGATCGACTCCGTCTGCTTCCACACGAACCGGATCATCCACTTCGCCGCTTTTAATTCGAAGGTTCTTTACATAGTCTCCGAACAAATGCCGTCTGACATATTGGAAGTATTCCACTTCTGTGACAATGCCTCCACTGTAGATGAGGAACCGTTTGTTTCTCGGCTTTAATTTCCCCCGGTGCCCAGCATTTGGCTTGTGTACCACTGTTCCTCCCTTCAGACGTTATTCATTCATCCCGTTGCCAACGCGCAACTATCTATTGCACTATGCCTACATATCAGCGTTGGGATTCTTTTCCGGCGTTTTTAGCATTGTCGAAATGCTCTTTCACGGTCGCATACAGATTCGGTTGTGCAAGACCTCCATATACGCCATGACGGTAGTTCTTCCCAAAATTCTCCTTGGAGTTCGGACTCCAGTCCATCAGCCAATTCAGCGTGGATTCGCCTGTATTGGGGTCTTTCTTCACGATCCATATCTGATCTCGGTCCAATACCCGGTCGTCGGTACCCGACGCACTGATCAACGTCTCGTTATGCGTAGTAAAGATCAGCTGCGAGTTGTTAGGATTCGTTGCCGGATCCTTATACAATTTGATGATTTCAGAGAACAGACTCGTACTGATGCTGACATCCGGCTCATCAAGTAATGTGATCGAAGATCGCTCCAGCGAATCAAGCACCCAGTCGAACAGCAACATCACGTTTTTGGTACCTTGCGATTCCCACTGTTCCGAAAGCTGACGGATCACGCCCCTCCCCTGATGGCTGAACAGTACGCGAGGCATAAAATACTCGGAGGAAGGTGATGAGCTAGAGGAATCGCCCAGTGGCTCATCGCCTGCTGGGGCCGAACTGCCCGATATTCCGCTTTCCGCCAGTTTTCGCAGTTCTTCCAGCAATTCTTCCGGAACGTCTTTTTCTTCGAAATCGACATCGGTTATACCGAGATCGGCCACTCTGATCAGTTTCGACAGCAACAATGCCCGTCTTGGATTCTTGCGGATTCGATGCACGAAAACTCCGAAGGAATTATCAAAATCTACGGCGGGATAGCACTGGATGCCATTTGCGATAGTGTCATATGCAGGCATCACACTTGTAATGTTCAGTGCTGCCGCGGCCGAAAGGAGAAGCGCGTTCTCCCGAACAAGGTGGGCAATCTTTCCTATGTTGTGGAATTGAGCGCCGATCTTGGTCTTCTTTCCGTCTTCACGTTCGAATATCACGGTGCGCCGATTAGTTTCAGAACGGAACATCCACAGCACTTCCTCCCGCACCTTGTGGGCATCGATACTGAACCAGTATTGGTAGCGGTTTTCGTCTTTGGCGATGAATTCGATATAGAACGTCGATGGCTGTTTTGCGCTTTCGTTATCCAGCAAAAAAGGCTGTGTATTGATGCCTTCGCGAGGTGCGAAACTGTTACGCACAAAGTTAGAGAAAAAATTCATGCATTTGAGCAGATTCGACTTGCCGGCAGCATTATCACCATAAATGACAGCAACCGGGGAAATCCGGTTCCATGCCCCTTGCTCATCTTGTGCACTATGTTGACCTTTGCGGAGCATGGTAAATTCCTGCTCGCTCTTAAAACTCAGACAATTTTCAACAGTGAAATTGAGCAGCATTCATTCCGCCCCTTGGTTTTCTGATTTTTCTCTACTGCAACGATATGATACATGAAACTCAGCAAATCTCAATCTTCAAGGCTCTTTTTGAACTTTATTATCAAAATTTAGCCTGAAGATACATAAACACACAGCTACATCACTACGTATGCCACGCCAGAATAATCCAGTCAAACGGCCGAATCCAGTCTCGAACACGTGCCGGTCAATCTATACAACACCTCAGGCATGGTTCCATTCCCTAGTTTTCAATCACAGCTCTTAATTTCGCATGACTTCCGCAAAACCAAGCCTACAATCCGATTCATTCCATACACCTTTTAAAATGCGCACTGCGTCAAACTCCACCGTCCAGCACAATTATCAACGAGGCACCCAAAGGAAGCACACGCCCAATACACATAACTGCAGAAAATAGCGACTCACTGGTTGGATGTTACGGACCATTCCGTCACACCCAACCAGTGAGCAGATCACTTACGCTTTGGCCCCGCCTGTGCCAATGCCGAAGCAGCCACAGATCTGTTACGTTTACTCAAACGTCCATCACCATCGACCGACAACGCGAATATAGACGCAACATGGCATGGCAGAAATACACAAGCGCTCTGTTCTGAGCTTTTTCGCCACTGACAAGGCCTGTTATGAAATGCGCTTCCGCGGTATGAATAATTTCAATTAGGGTACAGTTTCCACGCTCTTTCACAAGGGAAAAACACACAGCGGGAGATTGATCGAGCGTGTTTTCCCGCCACTTTTGAATTAAAATTTAATAAGCATATATGCATTCCGGAGAAGGAGATATGCGTTGGGAGAGGTATTCCAGGAGATCATCAGCAGTATCGGCTGGCTGCGGGCCCACAGAACAGTCCTACCCAATGATTTATACATCTGGATACTGCTGCTCCTGGCGATAGGAGGATGCTGTTTCCTGACATCGCATGCAGATCAACAATCACGACCGGACCTCGGACAGCAAGCCGCCAGTTCCAACGACTCGTCCGATCATCCTGACACCCTGCCGCAGGGCGATACCCCGGTATTGAAAACCCCTCTCAGGAAATTGAACAATCGGCTGTATCGACATATTTATTGGCCACTACTCATCAGTGGGATTGTCGGCGGAATCGCCTGCTGGCTATCATCACCAGCTTGGCTTATGTGGGCGCTGACATTACTGGCCTGGGCACTTGTTTTACTAGTGCTGTTTGTGCTGATATCACATGCCCGGCAGCCTTTGAAACAATGTGCATTAAAGATTCGGCTGTGGATGCAAAAAATATCAGAGCATACGTTTTGGAACATCACGATTTGGTCGATATGCGCCATTGCCCTCTTCTTCATATTTGCCGCTTTCTTCACGGGAGGCGATCTCAATAAACTCACCGATCCCGAATCCGGGCCACGTCTCGTAACAACTGTTATCGCCATGCTAGGCATTATCACCGCCGCTGGTGCTTTGGTAATGAAATACCAGGATGAACAACGCAAGCGTGCCGATGAGGGACGGAAGAAACGTGACGAGCAACGCAATGAACTCTCGGCGGCATTGGAACGTATGGGCAGCAGCGATTCAGCCATGTCTCGACTGGCAGGCGTGCACACTCTAGTAGATGTGGCGGATAAATACGAACAATACCGGGCAGAAGTCGTTCGCATCTTATGTGCCTATCTGCGATCCGATCATTCGGAAGATGATCCGGCTATTGAATCCGCTGTGTTGGAAAGCTTGCAGGATCACTATGCGGTTAACGAGTCGTCAGATTGCCAATGGTCCGATTATCCCCTCGACATCCATGGTGCAACTATCCGCAACCCATTCGTCTTCACTAACTGCAGATTCAAAACCCTCAATCTAGATAACGCAACTTTTAATCAAGCTATGCAACTCAAGAATTGCAAATCCGAAGAAATTGAAACAAATGATATAAAAGTTTGTCGAAATATACACATCAGTAACGTCATTACCCAACAACCATGGAACATTAGACTGGCAGAAGGAACAAACATAAATTATTTCATTGTATACAAATGCAAAATCAACGAAATCATTACACACGGCAACATCCATATACGTTCATTTTCCATTTATCACGATAGTATAATTGAATATGTTTATTTAAGAAGTACAAAAGAAATAAAACATTTTATCGTTAAACAAAACTGCAAAATACAAACAATTACAATCCCTAATTGCAGTATAAATATATTCTATATATCAGAAGATAATATAGTTAATAATATTGAAATTCGAAACAAAACTATAATTAATCAAATCGCAATTCGAAATAACAGCAAGATCACCGATAGGATTGATTTTTCCCATGGAGAAATTCAAACTCTAAGCATGGGGGATAGTTGTGAAATCAATACCATTGATACAACCAATGGAAAGATTAGAGCACTCGAAATGCACAACGGTACGATTAATACACTACGCATATCTTCAAGTAACGAAATAGACACATTTAGACAGAAAGACGGGAAAATCATCTGTTTAAAAGCGCCGGATGATTTCCGTTTCGAGTTCCAAAAGGGGATAATACAAAAGACCATTATTCAAACCAATAATCGGAGTGTCGGCAACGATAAGATCGCCCTTGATTATTTCAAGAAATATTCCAATCAGGTCTTTTTCGATACTGATAAATCTATATAGCAGCAATGTTGAAATCCTGCGCGTTTCCTTGGAACAAGAAGATACAGACACATCTTGCGGTGTGTAGATAGATACAGTGGTGCCGCACCAAAGGCTTGGAATACCACCTAGCGACGTCTGCGATAAGATCAGTGATCCGGGGACTGAATCAGTTTCATCCCCAAAACCTTGAAAACTTCTTCCTGTATCGCGTCATTCGCCAGGCACTGTTCGTCACCACCATTAACTAACGACGCGGGCATTGTTTTGAATCACTCTGGAATAAAGCAACTAATAAGATTCGCAAGCATTCTTAATCTAATAACCTAATTCGTTTATCCCTAAATAAACCGCATATTTAGAACCCTCTTATGTACGCAAATGAGTGATTTATTCCACGCTGACCAACATCAGCATTGAAATAAAATCACTCCGTACTATCCGGGGAATAAACTCGAGTCGCTTTGTGAGCCAACAAGCGGGCCCGTTTCTTCCTCGCACCTTTTGAGGAGTAAATACGATAATCTATATAGGCATGGCCCGTCATTCGCAACGAATCTTCTTGAAGCGAATCGTTATCAATCCACCGCAAATCTGCTTCTTGTATGTCATCAGTCGTGACTGAATAGACTCCACTCGAAGCAAGTCCCCTTCGAGTAAATTCCTCATAGTGCTGTCGAGGATTCACTTTCGAAGAACGAGCCGTCGAAAGTTCACCATCATCATTTTGTGTCGGCATAAAGGCTGCGGACGAAAGAACCCCATTTACGAAAAATTTTGGATTCACGTTCCTGAAACAGGCATCAGAAGAATTTGTTATATCCTCTTCGCCAGGATCCAAGTCAGGCCATTCTTGAGTATCTTCAGACATCTGATTCGCTTCCAATCAGCCAGTTCAAAATTTCTTTTGGACGGCAATCTACAGGAAAGACTTTCTCACAGTCTTCGTCAGGCTTATCAAAATTAAAGGCACTAGTCGTTCCATCGGTTTCGAAATCAACTTCAAACTCAAGATCTTTCCATTCAATTTGAAGTCCACCATCGATTTGAGGGAAAATAGCTAAATCAATTATCTTTGGCTCTGAATGTGCATAGGAAAGAATTCCATCCAAGAATGATTGAGCACTTCTAAAAACCTTTTCTTCAATAGGTAAGCCTTGAGGATGCCCATCACATATGCCATACCATCCCTCTTCAAGATGAGCAAGCTCCTCCATTTGATTTAAGATTTCTTCAGGCAAAGCCTCTTTAATACCATGCGTTTGTTCTATAGATTCGATGCTATTGTCATCGTTCATTTTGCAAACAACAGACAACGAACACATACGCGCTCGATCCCTATTATCTAAAAATTCATAGAACTTATCCCAATATTCCGCACCGGCCTTCGCGCTGATTTTCTTCTGCGAGTTATATATTAGGAAATCATAAGTAAATGTCTCCCCCTTATTGGAACTCATTCCAATAAGTTTGCCATCAATAACTCTCTCAACCAGTGGACTTTTCTCATTAAGACGAGCAACAATATCTCGCCACTCGTTATCAATATCAACACTATTACTTTTATCAGTATTAGCTAAAGTGAGTTTCTCATTTTTATTTAAGTAAGATCCTAATCGATACAAACGAGGAAGCGACTCAGAAGGAAAATCTTCAGCAGCATAGAGATCTCCATCCCGCTTAATATTTGATATGGTCTTATTAATCAGTTTTCTTGCATCTTCAACACAATCGTGATCTTCATCCCAAAGTAAAAGCTGTTCCTTTTCTTCCTGAATGCGAGATAGTTCCACCACCACGCATCCGTGCTTTATCCCAGTAATTCGAAGATCGATTTCTTTCAAAAAACCATTGGGCAATTTTTTACACTGAGGATGTTCTCTTTTATAGAGGTGATCGGCCACATCAACAACTAAATCTTTATAGTTCTTAAGTTCCTCAAGAACCGAAATTGGAAGGCCTTCTGCTTCTTCGAAACGCCCCCCTGACATCGAGTATCGCCCAAAAGCTGTACTTGACTTTCCCATATGCCAAGCCACCACCTTTCATCTCGTTTTTCCAAACCACGAAAAACGAAAGTCGC
>OGQH01002985.1_pt1 | contig 10431 bp, 8 predicted proteins | sample 1553181 | NCBI WGS metagenome assembly OGQH01 (sample SAMEA2579946, study PRJEB22360) | human gut metagenome | biome: human gut; feature: human-associated habitat; material: faeces | place: Denmark | collected 2008/2010 | reverse complement strand
GAACTTCTCTTGACACGTGCGTTTTCTTCATCTTCTGTTTCTTCCTCATCATAATAGTCGTCATCATAATAATCATCTTCACTTTCAAAGCCCAAAAAGTGCTTTACTGTGTTTAAAAAACCCATTTGTCTGTATCCTTTCATAAATTACTTATTTTGAGAATAATCTCTTGCACCGAATATGGCACTGCCGACACGAACCATATTTGCTCCGCATTCAATGGCAGTTTCAAAATCCCCACTCATACCCATTGATAGGTATACCATATTAACATTATCATATTTTTTTTGCTTTATGTCAACAAAAAGTTGTCGCATGTTGTCAAAATGTAATCTGTTTGTAACAGAATTGTCAGTTTTCGGTGCTATTGTCATCAAGCCTTTAACTTTTACATGTTTTAATTCGCCGGCATATTTTAACAAATCTTCAACTTCTTCTTTTGATATACCCGATTTTGTTTCTTCGCCGGAGATATTTACCTGTATCAAAATATCCATATCAAGATTATGTTTTTCCGCCTGACGTTCGATTTCGTCCATAAGTTTGATTGAATCAACCGAATGAATAAGGCAAACCTTATCAATGACATACTTAACCTTGTTTGTCTGCAAATGACCTATAAGATGCCACTTTGCAGGCAAAACGCTGTCATATTTGTCCCTTACCTCCTGCGGCTTATTCTCGCCGATGTCCGTTACACCAAGCTTTATTGCTTCGTTCATCATTTCGGCAGGGTGAGTTTTTGTAACGGCAACAAGCGTTATATCTTCACGTTTGCGTCCGCTCCTCTTAGCCGCCGCACTTATTCTCTTTTCAACTTCTTCAAGATTTTCCGCTATACTCACTTTTATCATTCCTTTACCTATCTTTCACCGACAACAATTCTCTCCATCTGTGAAAGTTTATTTTCCGCGTTGTCTGTCGATTCGATTATTGCATATCCGGCGTCTGTATTTGTAAACAAGACATCGCAATAACAGTCATGCTCTCTGTTTTCTTTTATTCCTATGACCTTCTTAGATCCGTCGTCTTCCGTTCTGACAGACTGTATCGGTACTTTGTAGCCTTCATAGCTTTCAAAAATCAAGTCCACATCCACAAGTCTGTAAGAAAATGCACTTTCAAGATATGTCGGGCATTTAACCGTCAATATAACTCTGCCGTTTTCTTCAGCTGAAACGGAATTTATACTGCCCTTAACAACTGCGTCCGCCATATTGTTAAACCTAAGTTTTACGTTATCGCCGACTTCTCTGCCTTCTATGGTGTCTGACGGTATATCCATCATAACGTACCAAACGTGATTATTAACAATTTTGCACACCGCACCGCCGGCATTGATTTTATTGTCAATCTTCTGTATCTTCGGTGACTGCGACAAACCTTCAAAATATGAAACATCATAATTTTCTATGTCATTCGGAACAAGCTCCGTTTCGTATCCGTCTACATAAGTTGTAAACACACCCGAAATCTGTGCATAAATATCCTCTTTGTTTACGCCGATACTGTTTAAAATCTGCTCTCGCTGATTTTCAAGTTCCTGCTCTGTGTTGTCCTCCGCAAGCTGATTGCTTTGTCTTAGGCTGTTAATATCCTTTTTGTATTTTGCAATAGAAAGAATATCGTTATCCTGCGCCGCGTCAATTATATCATTTTCACGCTCGTATATGTTATTCTCCAAAGTGTTTGAATCGAGCGTTGAAATTGATTCTTCACTCTTTTCTGTTCTTGTCTTTTTTATCTTGTTGTCAACAACGGTAAGTTCTTTAATGCTGTCATCGCTGACATCGCCGTAAAACAAAGAACCGATTGTACTGTCTTTGCTGACTCTCTCACCCTCCGCAACGGAATGATAAGCCGTTCCTGCACTGCGTGAATACATAACCCATTCATCGCGTATAATAAAACCATTTGTATTTATAGCATTTTCTTTCGTTATATAGCTTAATTTCTGCGTGTTTATCGGTGTGACGGCATATTTAATACCGTATCCGACCATAGCGGCTATCGCTATACAGATTACTGTGATAAAGAATTTCTTCATCTGTTATTTTCCCCTTAATCCACAAAAATGTTTTGTGGTTTCTGTCAATATAATTATATTATATAATTTTTTTCGACTAAATACAATAGCAAACATCATTTTTGTGATTTAAAATATAAAATAGCCGATGCGGCGTCATATTTTTCACCAAGTATTGACAACTTTTCTTTCACAAAATCACTTTTACCCTTTTCAAGCACATCAACAATCCACGTCATAAACAGCCGTTCATCTGCATTTTTTATTTTTTCAAACACACCGCCCGATATTTCGCCGTTATGCTGACGGACATATTCAAAATATTCATTCATAACCGCACCGACAAGTTCATCAATCGTATACAGTTTGTACGGATTTACGCCGAATATATTCGCCGCAATTTCAATACCCTCAATAAGCTCCTTTGAATATAATCTTCTTGCAGCTGCGTAATCTCTTGCTTTAAAACTGAATAAAACGCCGCTGAATTTGCCGAACGCTTTCATACAGTCGTAATATCCGTCCTGTATGCTTTTTCTTATTCCGTCCCTGTCAAAATCAAACGTCCCCGTCTGCGGACGTGAGCATTTAATATTTATCACATTTTTACCGGCAAGATTAAAAGTTCTGTAAAACCCCACTCCCTTTACATCTATCGCAATAATATTGTCAATCCCTTTTTCAAGCAGCATATTAATCGGCATATTGTTTGACACACCGCCGTCTATAAATTTCTTTTCGTCAATCGTCCTCGCCTTAAATCCCGGAAAGCACGCACTCGCCATAAGGTATTCGGTCAGTTTACCGTAAGGTATGTCTTTGATAAAATAATAATTTTCGCTTTTCTCCGAAAGTGAAAAAGTCGCTATACCGAAATCAATTTCGGAATTACGAATTTTATCCTCGTCGACTATTTCATTTAACAGATTTTCAAGCGGTGACATATCAAGTCCGTTGTTACTGTAAATTTCTTTTGCGATTTTCATTAAGTTTTTGACTTTAAAAAGATTTTCGTCATTCTCCATTTCCTTCGGCAACAATATAATATCGTCAATCGCAATTTTGTTCCATAATCTTTCGGCTTTTGTTTTACTGCCTTGCACGAAAAGCGCACCGTTTACCGCACCGATTGAAACACCCGACACCGCCGAAACTTTAATTTTAAGTTCTTTAAGCGCTTTCCATACACCAATCTGATATGCCCCTCTGACACCACCGCCGGCTAAGACAAGTCCGTATTCCATATTTGTCCTCCTACCCAATGCAAAATTTGGTGTGCATTTTCACGCACACCAAATAAATTAGCTGTTATATAGTTTTGTATAAAATCCATTCTTGGCAATCAATTCATTGTGAGTACCCTGTTCAATAATTCTGCCCTTGTCCATAACAAGAATCAAATCAGCCTCACGAATTGTTGAAAGACGGTGAGCGATAATAAAGCTTGTTCTGCCTTCCATCATCTTTAGAAATGCCTTTTGTATTCTCTGCTCTGTCATTGTATCGACATTTGAAGTTGCCTCGTCAAGAATAAGTATTTTAGGATCTGACAGCATCGCACGTGCAATAGTCAAAAGCTGTTTTTGACCGCTCGACAAATTTCCGCCGTCCTCTGTAATCATTGTATCATAGCCGTTCGGCAAACGCTTGATAAAGCCGTGTGCAGACGCAGCCTTTGCGGCATTTATAATTTCTTCTTCTGTCGCACCCTCTTTACCGTATGCGATATTTTCTTTTACAGTACCCGCAAACAACCAAGTATCTTGAAGTACCATACCGAAATTCTTACGCAAGCTGTCACGCTGAACAGAATCAATAGCCTGTCCGTCAACGAATATAGTACCCTTATCCACACCGTAGAAGTTCATCAAAAGATTTACGATAGTTGTTTTACCTGCACCCGTAGGTCCGACTATTGCTACTCTTTGACCCGGTTTTGCAGCAATATTCAAGTCTTTGATAAGTTCTTTATCCTTATTATATGAGAAATCAACGTCTTTAAACATAACTTCACCGTTTTTAACTTCAAGTTCGGGTCTGTCCTCGTCGGGCGTTTCAGGCTCAATTTCGCCAAGCGCGAAAATTCTTGCCGCCGCTGCCTGTGCAGATTGAAGTTGAGTTAAAATACTTGTCATATCATTAATCGGACGTGCAAACTGTGTAGCATAAATCAAGAAACTTGATATTATACCTACCGACAAATGTCCGGCAAGTGCGGCAAGTCCGCCAAGAACGCCGACAGAAATATACGCAAGGTTATTGATATATCTTGTAGTCGGATTGACAAGCGATGAGTAGAATTGAGCCTTTTGACCGCAGTCGTAAAGACGTGCGTTTATCTCGCCGAATACTTCACTGCTCTTGTCCTCATAACCAAATGCCTTGACAACCTTTAAATTGCCGACCGTTTCCGAAACATAACCGTTAAGTTCACCGATAGTCTGTGCCTGTAATCTGAACATTTTACCCGAATTGGTCGCAATCGCTTTTGAAACGAATATACAAATAATCGTAATAACAATAACACAAAGTGTTATTCTCCAGTCAAGCAAGAACATCAAGACAAGCGAACCGACAACCGTTACGATACCCGAAAACAGCTGTGTAATTCCCTGCAAAAGACCTTCGGAAACTGCGTCTATGTCGTTTGTAAGACGGCTGATAATATCGCCGTGTGAATGACCGTCAAAAAATTTAAGCGGCAATTTTGAAATCTTGCCGAATGCGTCTTTACGCATTTTTTCAATCGAATGGTTTGAAAGTGCGTTTGTAAACACTGTCATTCCCCATGTAAACAAAGCATTAAGCACATAAACCGCAAAAAGTATTCCTATAATTTTCGCAACCATAGGAAAATCTACGTTATTTTCGCCTTTGATAAAGTCGATAGCTCTACCCGAAATATACGGTGCAACAAGCATAAATATGTTTGCAAGCAATGCCGATATTATAACCAAAATAAGATATTTTCTGTTACCCGCAATATAAGAGTTAAGCTTTGAAAGTGTTTTATTGTTTTTCATCATTTTACCCCTTTCTTAGTCAAGCTGTTCCTGTGAGTAACAAATTTCCCTGTAAATATCGCAAGTATCAACAAGTTCTTTGTGTGTACCTATTCCGACAATTTCACCGTCGTCCATAACCGCAATTCTGTCCGCGTCTTTCACCGAATTTACACGCTGTGACACGATTATAACCGTCTGACTGTCGGTATTTTCTTTAATAGCACGTCTTAAATTTGCGTCTGTCGCATAGTCAAGTGCGCTGGCGCTGTCGTCCAAAATAAGTATAGGCGAATTTTTGATTAACGCACGTGCGATTGTAATACGCTGTTTTTGACCGCCCGAAAGGTTGTTACCGCCTTGTGAAACGAATGTATCAAAGCCTTTTTCAAGTCTGTCGATAAATTCGGTTGCCTGCGCCGTATCAGCCGCATGACGCATTTCTTCCAACGTTGCGTCTGCCTTTGCCATATGAAGATTGTCCTCTATTGTACCCGAGAAAAGTGCCGCTCTCTGCTGTACAACCGCAACAGTCTTTCTAAGCGTGTCCTCATCGTATTTCTTTATATCCACGCCGTCAATAAGCACTTCACCCTTTGTCGCGTCATAAAAACGCGGTATAAGGCTTATAAGCGTACTCTTACCGGAACCTGTACCGCCGATAATACCGATTGTTTCCCCCTTTTTAATCGTCAAATTAATATTATCGACAGACGGTACTTTACTGCCTGTATATGTCAATGATACGTTTTTAAATTCAACCGCATTTTCACCGTTTTGAGTAGTATTCTTTTCGCCGTATTCAATAAGCGGCTCTGTTTCAAGAACTTCCCCCACACGCAAAGCCGACGCATATGCCTTTGTGTACAAAACAACAAGGTTTGCAACGACTATCATAGCGTTTAGAATTTGCGTAATGTAGTTGATAAACGCGATAACTTCACCCTGTGAAAGATGACCTGTGTTTACACGAATACCGCCGAAATAAATAACCGCAATAGCCGCAAGATTCATTATAATAGTAGTAAGCGGATTGGTAAGTGCGGCAATTTTACCGACTCTTATAGCTGTATTTGCGTAATCTGTATTTCTGTCGTTAAATCTTTCTTTTTCACGTTTTACGCCTGCAAACGCACGAATTACACGCACACCGGAAAGATTTTCACGAAGTACCAAAGTAAGCGAGTCAAGCTTTTTCTGAACAGATTTATAAAGCGGTACTGCCTTGAACATTACAAGGAAAAGTACGAGTATAAACAGCGGTATGACAATCATAAATATAATCGACAGTTTTAAGTCAATCATAATCGCCATAACAAGTCCGCCGACGCACAGAAACGGCGCACGGATTACAAGACGTATAAGCATTGCAACCGCCGATTGAAGTTGAGTAACGTCACCTGTAATTCTGTTTATAAGTGACGGAGTACCAAACTTATCAAGCTGTGCGAATGACAGTGTACCGATTTTTTTGAACATCGCATTACGCACATCTGTACCGAATCCCTGTGACGCGATAGACGCACTGTACTGGCATATAAACGCAAATATTACACCGAATGTCGCAATGACAAGCATTAATATACCCATTTTAATAATATAACTTCTGTTACCCATGTTAACTCCGTTATCAATCAGCAAAGCCATAAGAGTCGGAATTAGCAACTCCAACACCGCCTCGGACAATTTAAAAAACGGTCCGACTGTAAGCTGAAGCCTGTACGGTTTCAGAAACGGAAATAGTTTTTTCAATATAAAACACCTCTTTTGTGAAAAATCAATATCCTTTTTATTTTATCACTTTTTCTAAAAATATTCAATGAAAAATGTGTATTAATATTAATATTTTCACTCGCCTACATTCGTAATATGTAACGGACGTATCTTTATATATCGGTATGACGACAGCGGTCTGCAATCCGCATCATACGAATGTGCCGCAACAAGAATTGACTGCGGTGTTCTGTTTCCTGCGTCAACCACAACCGGAGAATGGTCAAATCTTTCTTTGTCGGTAAATTGCAGCTGAATAATGTCGCCGTTTTGAATTTGTGATAAATCGGTTAATATCGCTCTCGGTCCTGCACCGCGGTTGGTAGTTAAAAATCTGTATAACTCGTCAACTCCTGTCCATGCCGGCGCTCTGTTATTTACAGAAATGTAGTACCAACCGTATGTCGGCGTATAGTTCATAACGCCACTGCCGGCATATATGCACTGCGACGCAAAGTTTGTACAATCACCGCCCAAATCAGAAAAATCATAGTATTTCGGATTTCTTCCGTATGCCCACTTTTTCGCATATGCAACCGCATTCGCTCTGTTATATTCCATAAATATCATTCCTTTCTTTTTGTATATTAATATAATATGGAATATAAGCGGTTTTGTTAATGGGTGATAAATACCACCACTCCGTCACTTCGTGCCACCTCTCCTCAAGGAGAGGCTTTTAAGGCGCCCCTTGAGGGGAGCTGTCGTGAAACGACTGAGGGGTGGCAAGTATAGATAATAGATAAATTCGTAGGGGACGACACCCACGACGTCCCGTATGTGCGATTATTACATCAAAACAACAACGAAAGGAAATAAAAATATGAAAAAAATTATAAAGCTGATACCACTAATGCTTATACTTGTTTTGGCATTGACATCGTGTCAAAAAAACGCTGAAAACAGCGGCAAACCAAAGGTATACACATCATTTTATGCAATGTATGACTTTACGAAAACAATCGGAGGTGACGATATAGATCTAACAAACATAGTACCGACAGGAACAGAGCCGCACGATTTTGAGCCGACTGCGTCTGATATGGCGAAACTTTCGGAGGCTGACATATTTATATATAACGGCGTCGGAATGGAAAGCTGGGCGGACAAAATAATCGAAACACTTCCGCAGAACGTAAAAGTTATATGCACATCGGAACAGATACCGACAGACGGAAACGATCCGCATATTTGGCTTAGTCCGCAGAATGCAAAATTGCAAATGCAGGCAATATGCAACGTGTTGTCAGAGGTGGACAGCAAAAATGCACAGAACTATATAAACAGACTTGACAGTTATCTAACTCAAATTGATGAGGTAGACACCGAGTACAAAAATGCCGAACTTGACGGTAAGACGATATTTGTAACACACGGTGCGTACAGCTATCTTTGCAACGATTACGGTATGAAACAAGTTGCGCTTGAGGGGGTTACAGGTGACAGTGATCCGTCACCGTCACAAATGGCAAAGGTGGTTGACCAAATAAAGAGCGAGGGCATAAGCTGTATTTTCTATGATCCGCTTGAGGGTGACAAAATGGCACAGGCGGTTGCGAATGAGGCTGATATTCAGGCACTTCCGCTTTATACTTTTGAGGGTGACAGCGAAAGTCGTGACTATGTAACGGTTATGAAAGCAAATCTTGAGGAACTAAAGAAGGGGATTTAAAATGAAAGCATCAAAACAGATTTCAGAATCACTTCCGATTATGATACTGCTCACATTGTCCGGTGGATTTATGGACGCATACAGTTATCTTTGCAGAGGTGAAGTTTTTGCAAATGCGCAGACGGGTAACATACTTTTGTTCGGTGTTAATTTGTCAATGGGGCATTGGAGCAAGGCACTCCAATATGTGTGCCCTGTTTTGGCATTTGCGATTGGTATTGCGGCGGCAGAATTTGTGAGAAGAAAGTTTACAAACAGAAAACACGTTCACTGGCGACAGATAATTGTATTTTGCGAGGCAGTGATATTATTCGGCGTAATGTTTATACCGCAGGAACTGAATTTGCTTGCAAACAGTCTTACATCGCTTGCGTGCGGTGCACAGGTTGAAAGTTTCAGAAAGATACAGGGCAACGGTATGGCGACTACAATGTGCATAGGTAACTTGCGTATGGCAACGCAATCGATATGTGATTATTGGTTTACAAAAGACAAACCCGCAATGGAAAAAGGATTTTTGTTTTTCGGCATAATTGCAATATTTACGATAGGTGCGATTATGGGTAACGTATCTGTCAGATTATTCAGCGAAAAGGCTATTTTGGTAAGCAGTATATTGCTGATAACGGCGTTTTCGATTATGCTTATTAATAAGGAAGATTGAGGATAATATGGAACAGGAAATTTTAAAAATTGAAAATTTGTATTTTGATTATTCCGATACATCTGTATTGCGTGATGTGAATTTTACATTACATAAGGGTGATTTTCTCGGTATAATCGGTGCAAACGGTGCGGGAAAAAGTACACTGATAAAAATAATTTTAAAAATTTTGCCGTACAACAAGGGTAAAATAACACTTTTCGGAGAAGATTTATCGAAGTTTAAAGAAAATTATAAAATCGGTTATGTTTCTCAAAAAGCAAATTCGTTTAACAGCGATTTCCCTGCAACGGTTAAAGAGGTTGTAATGGCAAATCTGTACAGCAGACGCGGACTTTTTAAACGCTACAGAAAAGAGGATTACGAAAAACTAAGTACAGTGCTTGAAAAAGTGGGAATGTCGGGATACGAAAACCGACTGATCGGTAATTTGTCGGGCGGTCAGCAACAGAGGATATTTATTGCAAGAGCGTTGATTTCAGAGCCTGAACTGTTGCTTATGGACGAGCCGACAGTCGGAGTTGATGCGAAGTCGGTAAAACAGATTATGGACATAATAAGCGAACTCAACAAACAAGGAATGACGATTATTATGACAAACCACGATACTCCGGAACTTGTCAGAGTATCGGACAAACTTTTAATATTCTGCGAACACGGCAACGGCGAATTTGTAAGCCGAAACGACCTTACAATGCAACAGATAAACGAAATATTTGCAGGAAAGAGGGTGCATCATCATGGATAATATTTTTCAGTACGCATTTATGCAAAGAGCATTTGTAGTTGCGGCAATAATTGCGGTGATTGCACCGTGTATAGGCGTTTCGATTGTACTTAAAAGACTTTCGGCGATAGGTGACGCAACGTCACATTCGGCATTGGCAGGTATCGCATTCGGACTTTTGCTCGGAATTAATCCGATTTTGGGTGCGGTGATGTTTTCGATTTTTGCGGTTATCGGAATAGAGGTTTTCAGAAAATCATTCGGCAAATATTCGGAATTGCAACGGTGGTTGTTATGTCGGCGGGTATCGGTCTTACGGCGGTGTTGTCGGGATTTATAACCAATGGCTCAACCAATATAAACAGCTTTTTGTTCGGCTCGATAGTTGCAATAAACGATTTTGAATTGTACTTAACGATTGGACTCGGCATAGCGGTTATTATAACTTCAATATTATTGTATAAAGAATTGTTCTTCGTTACGTTTGACGAAGAGGCGGCAAAGCTTGCGGGAGTGCCTGTCGGCGGGATTTATCTTTTAATTTTTTTATTTAAGGGCCTTCTCCTT
>OGQH01002983.1_pt1 | contig 10434 bp, 7 predicted proteins | sample 1553181 | NCBI WGS metagenome assembly OGQH01 (sample SAMEA2579946, study PRJEB22360) | human gut metagenome | biome: human gut; feature: human-associated habitat; material: faeces | place: Denmark | collected 2008/2010 | reverse complement strand
TTTGTTGCTCAGGAACTTATAAATAAAGTTAAATTATAGTGTTGCGGAATTAAGGGACAAAAGGGTTATTGAAACTTTTTGGACGGGCTATGGTGCTCGGGGCGCTCCTGCTGGTTTTCGGGCGCTGCGGGTCCTCCGACGACGACACCCCGGCGAATATTTCCGCGCTGTTCCTCGATACGGAGACGACCACGCTCGCTGCCAAAGGCTATGCGACCGACCCCCGGCTCGTACTGACGGGGCCCGTAGGTACGGTTTACACCGTCACCGTGACCGAAGGCGGCAGTTGGTGCTGGACGTCGCGCAAGACGCAAGCCACGACCAAATCGGCGCAGCTGGTCGCTGCAAGCGAGGTCATTTACCTCTACCTGGACAAAAACGAAACGGGCGCTTCGCGCCGGGCTGCGGTCGATGTCGTTTTCGACGGCGGACACGAATTCACGTTGACGATCGACCAGGCGGACTATTCGGTTCCGGCGTCGATGGATCACGCGTGGGCGGAATTGCCCGCCTATGTCGAAGTCCCCGATTACCGTTACGTAACACATTACGCGCCGCTCTCTTCGACTGTGACGGCACGTAACTTTACGATCTGCTACGACACGAAGAAACGTATCGCCAACTGGGTCGCCTATCCGATCCATTCCTGTTACCGGGTTGGAAAATATGAGCGTTCTAATGCATGGAAATACGATCCTGAAGTGCCGGAGGAATTTCAGGTCGATTTGAGCCGCGGTTCATATAATGGGCGGCCTATCCGCGGGCATCAGTGTATGTCCTACCATCGTTATGTCAGCTATTCTTCGCTATTGAATGAGCAGACGTTCTATTCGACCAATATTATGCCTCAGGATCCTGATTTTAATAGCGGGTCGTGGGGGGATTTGGAAGATCTTACCCTGAAATATATTTCATATCCCGATACCTTGTACAATGTTACGGGAACTTATGGGGTACAGGGATATACGACGGATAAAGAGGGGAATCGGGTCGCGATTCCACAGTATTGCTGGAAGGTGCTGCTACGTACCAAAAGCGGCAGGACGGGGAAGCGGATCGACCAGATTACCGATGCATCGCAATTGGCGGCAATCGGTTATTGGGCTGAAAATTCCTCAACCACGACCGGGAATATAAAACAATATATCACGAGCGTTGCCGACATCGAAGAGAAAACGGGTTATAAATTCTTTACGATGCTCGACGAGGCCATTGCCGCCGACGTGAAGGCACAGAACAATCCCTCGGACTGGGGTATAAATTAATCTGAACTATATGAAGAAACTGCTTTTTACCGGGCTTTTCGCAGCGCTGATCGTCGCCTGCTTCGCCCAGAAACCCTACAAGGTCGTTTTCTACAACTTCGAAAACCTCTTCGATACGATCCGCAACCCGGAGATTTACGACGAGGAGTTTACGCCCGAGGGGCCCAAGAAGTGGAATACGCCCAAGTACACCAAAAAGATCAATAACCTTTCGCGCGTGTTGTTTGACATCGCCGCCATCAACAAGGACTACCCGGTGGTGATCGGTGTTTCGGAGATCGAGAACCGCAATGTCATGGAGGACGTGATCGCTACGCCCAAACTCGCCCCGGCCAATTACCGCATCGTGCACTACGATTCGCCCGATGCCCGCGGCGTGGACGTGGCGTTCTACTACCGTCCCGACGTGTTCAAGCTCGAGGGCAGCGCCCCGATTCCGTTTACGATGGAGAGCCTGCCGAATTTCCGCACGCGCGACGTGGTGACGATGTGGGGGACGATCGACGGGGAACCGTTCTATTTCATGGTGGCCCACTGGCCTTCGCGCCTGGGCGGCAAGGAGGCTTCGGCACCCAAGCGCGAGCGCGCCGCCGAGATCATGCGCCATGCCGCCGACTCGGTGCTGGCGATCAACCCCGCGACCAAGGTCGTGATGATGGGTGACTTCAACGACGACGCCACCGACAAGAGTATCACCGAGGTGCTCGGCGCCGAAGGCAACATCCGCAAGCTCCAACCGGGCGGATACTACAATCCCTTTATCGACATGCTGAAGGCGGGCATCGGTTCGCTTGCCTACCGCGACCAGTGGAACCTGTTCGACAATATCGTCGTGTCGGAGAACCTCGCTACCGGCTCGACGGGTTCGCTCAAGCTGGAGCGTGCCCCCAAGGGGAAATATTACGGCAATATTTTCCGTGTCCCCTATCTGTTCCAGCAGGAAGGCCAGTACAAGGGCTACCCGCTGCGTACGTTCGTGGGCAACAATTTCCAGGGGGGATACAGCGACCACCTTCCCGTATTCATTTACATCGGTAAATAACCCAACAAAGTAATTATGAAGATCAGAGCTTTACTTGTTATCCTGCTCACGCTGGCCTGTGCCGGGGCGTATGCCCAGGACGGGGGCGTCAAAGGCAAGGTCGTCTCGCGTGACGGCCGTGTCGCACTGAGCAATGTCAAGGTGGTCGTCGAACCGCTCGGCGTCACCGTCATGACCGACAACCACGGTAATTTCAATATCGACCAGCTGCCCAAAGGGGAATACCAGTTGAAATTCGAAGCCCCCGAGTTCGAGAACCTCGACCTGGCGATCCGTGTCGACAAGATGGTCAAGAACCTCAATTCGGTGGTGATGGCCCCCGATGTGCAGTATGTCATCGACGACGCCGTGTTCGCGGAGTTCGACTCCGATACGGCGGCCGACGGGCAGTCGCTGCCTTCGTCGCTTTCGTCGTCGAAGGATGTCTTCAACAACATTGCCTCGTATAAATTCAGCGAGATGCGTTTCAACGTGCGCGGTTACGATTCGCAGTATTCGAGCATCTACCTGAACGGCATCCGGTTCAACGACGCCATGACGGGCTATGGCCCCTGGTCGTTGTGGAGCGGCCTGAACGATGCCACGCGTAACCAGGAGAATACCGCCGGGCTGCGCTCGTCGGGCTACGGCATCGACGGCATCGGCGGTACGACCAATGTCAATGCGCGCGCTTCGCAGATGCGCAAGGGCTTCCGTGCCAGCGTCGTGAACGGCAACTCGATGTACCGCTTCCGCGCGATGGTTTCCTACGCTTCGGGCCTGCTCGACAACGGATGGTCGTACGCCTTCTCGTTCTCGACCCGCCAGGGCGGCAACTCCTATGTCGACGGGGTGTACTACAATGCCTACGGTTACTTCGCATCGGTCGAAAAGCGTTTCGGCGGCGACCGCCACAACCTGGCGCTGACCATCCTGGGCGCACCGACCGAGCGCGGAGCGCAGCAGGCGTCGACGCAGGAAGCCTACGACCTGTTGAGTAACAACTATTACAACCCCAATGTGGGCAAGCAGGACGGCAAGCTGCGCAACTCGCGCGTGCGCGATTACCACGAGCCGATTGTGATGCTCAACTACGGGTTCGACATTTCGTCGAATACCAAACTTGCCGCCGCGGCTTCGTTCCGCTTCGGCAAGAACGGTTATTCGGCCCTGACGTGGACGGACGGCCCCGACCCGCGCCCCGACTACTACCGTTACCTGCCCAGCTTCTACACGAACCGTATCCTCCAGTTGTCCGAGGGCATCGAGAGTTCGGGTCTGGGGACGTACAACGACCTTGCGCTGCGTTCGATGCGTGAGTGGATCACCGACCCCAGCAAGAGCCAGATGGATTACGACAACATGTTCCGCATGAACTACAACCGCAACAAGTCCGGGGCTTCGGGCATCTACATGATCGAAGAACGCCATACCGACCAGCGCGATTTCAACTTCGCGGCCAACATCGCCCATACGTTCCGCAACCAGTCCGTGCTGCGCGGAGGCCTGACGGCGCGTATCAACCGCACGGAGTACTACGACCAGGTGAAAGACCTGCTCGGCGCCGACTACTGGCTCGACGTGGATAAGTTCGCCCTGCGCGACAACGGCAACTACAACCCGCTGCTTTCGCAGAACGACCTGGATTATTACCTCAAGCACGGCGAGGCCCGCCGCGTCGGGGAAGGCGACAAGTTCAGCTACGATTACTACGCCAACCTGCGCCAGGCACAGGTCTGGGCGCAGTATTACGCCTCGTTCGGCGGTTTCACGATGAGCCTCGGCGGCGAGGTCGGCTATACGGCCATGTGGCGCGACGGCCGGCTGCGCAAGGGACTCTTCGCGAACAACTCGCTCGGTAAATCGAAGACGCTCGACTACCTGACCTACAAGCTCAAGGGCGAGTTCTCGTACCGTTTCTCGGGTGCGCATGCCATCGACGCCAATGTGGCCTACATGGTCAATCCCCCGCAGTTCCGCGACGCTTTCGTTTCGGCGCGTACCCGCAATACGACTACGCCGGGCCTCGATTCCGAGAAGGTACTCGGCGTCGACCTGTCGTACAACCTCAATCTGCCGTGGATCACGGCGCGCGTTTCGGGTTACTATACCTCGGTCGCCGACCAGTCGAAGGTCATCTCGTACTATGACGATACGCAGTCGTCGTTCACCAACTTCGCCATGAGCGGCATCGACAAGCGTTACTACGGCCTCGAAGTGGGCGTCGTGGTTCCCATCTGGGGCGGCATCTCGTTCAACGGCGCCCTGAGCCTGGGCGACTACCGCTATACGTCGGACGCTAACTTCACGCAGACGCGCGACAACAGCGAGGAGGTGCTCCGCGGCGACAAGGTGCTCTGGGACGACCTCTACGTCGAAAGCACGCCCCAGACGGCGCTCAACCTCGGCCTGAGCTACCGCGGCCCGCGCAACTGGTTCGCCTCGGTCGATTTCAACTATTACGACCGTATCTACCTCTCGATGAACCCCGCGCGCCGTACCCGTGCCGCTTATGCCACGGTACTGCGCCCCGACGAGGCGGCACAGCTTCCCGGCGCCGTGAAATACACGGCGCTGATGAACCTGCGCGAGCAGGAGAAATTCGACTCGGCCTATACGCTCAACCTGAGCGTCGGCAAGAACTGGTACATCCACCGCATCTACCAGCTGGGCTTCAGCCTCGAGGTGAAGAATATCCTCAACGACCAGACGATCCGTACGGGCGGTTACGAACAGATGCGCCTTTCGCGCCGTACCTATGTGAACAAGGAGGGTGCGGCCGCCCAGCCGATCCAGTATTACGTGCCGTTCGATTCGAAGTACTTTTACCTGCTGGGGACGACCTATTACCTGAATGTATATTTCCGCTTCTAATACGATATGACGATTATGAAAAAGATATTTCAGTTATGCGCCGTGCTGGCCGTGATGTTTGCGGTTACGGGGTGCTATAATGATTTCGATGCGCCGAAGCCTGCCAAAGTCTATACCGACGAGGATTTCGCGGGGATGAAGCATATCTCCATCGCCGATGTGAAACAGATGTTCCTCGATGAGCACAAGTCGCTCGGCGGTACGGGCAGCAACTCGAGCTGGGGCGATACGAAGTACGTACAGATCGGCCAGTCGCCCGACGGGCTGGATTACTACATCAAGGGCAAGGTGCAGTCGAGCGACGAGGAGGGTAACGTCTACAAGTCGCTCTACCTGGTGGACGATTCGGGTGCCATCGAGGTGAAGCTCACTACGGGGCTCTATTTTACCTATCCGATGGGGCGTTTCGACAAGGCCACGGGTACGATCCCCTCGAACTGGGTCTATGTCAAGGTCTCGGGTCTCTATATCGGCAACTACCGCATGATGCTGTCGCTGGGCGAGGGGCCTACCGATTCCTACAACAAGGTGGGCGAACATAAATTCTATGCCAACTCGAACATCGAAGACCCGACGGAGATCCGCAAGCGCGTATTCCTCGGCGGGGAGACGCAGCTGGAGCTGGGCAAGGAGATCCTCGAGATCACCGAGGCCAACTGCGACGATTTCTTCGGCCAGAACGGGCAGCAGTATTTCGGGCGCCTGGTGATCCTGCGCGGCGTTACGTGCCGTTACGGGACGGTAGGGTCGAACATCTATCCCGCGTGGATGTATACCGACATCCGCCCGGTGATGAACAAGGTCTGGTATCGGTGGGCGTTCAGCAACGCTGGTACGAACCTCTACGGTTCGGTGCTTTTCACCTATGACAGCACCCTGCCTTCGACGACCAACAAGAAGGGTGTCTATACGGTGCGCACGAGCGGTTATTCGCGTTTCGCCCAGTATCCCGTCGTCCGCGACGGCGCGAAAGGCGATATCATGGCCATCTTCGGCATCTACTCCAAGGACTGGACATACAACTACGGCGCTTACCAGTGCACGGTCAACTATTTCGACGACATCATGTTCGATGAAGACGCCTTCCTGACGGAGGCGGAAGTCGAGCAGCTGACGCCGGCCGACTCGTGGGTTACGCCCGACACGTCGGACGACGAGTATACCGAATAACCCGCTCCGGCAGAAACGACGGCCGCCCTCGGAAAGGCGGCCGTTTTTTCGTTGCCGGCGATACCGGGAAGCGTTAAAATCCGTATCTTTGCCCCGGATATTCACTCCTGACCGATGAAAGATTTTGCAGCCATAGATTTCGAGACGGCCAACGGCCGGCGTACGAGCGTCTGCTCGGTGGGCGTCGTCGTGGTGCGTGGCGGCGAGGTGGTCGACACGCTTTACAGCCTGATCCGCCCGCGTCCTAATTTTTACAGCCGTTTTACCACGGCTATCCACGGCCTCAGCTACGAGGATACGGCCCAGGCGCCCGACTTCGCGGCCGTATGGAGCGAGATTGCACCCCGCATCGAGGGCAAAGATAGGGAGTTGCCCCCCCGCATCGAGGGGCTGCCGCTCGTGGCGCACAACTCGCCCTTCGACGAGGGGTGCCTGCGCGCCGTGTTCGAGTTGTACGGGATGCCTTACCCCGGCTACCGGTTCTATTGTACGTGCCGCGCTTCGCGCAGGACGTTCGGCAGCCGCCTGCCCAACCACCAGCTCCATACCGTGTCGGCGGCGTGCGGTTTCGACCTTGCCAACCACCACCATGCCCTGGCCGATGCCGAGGCGTGTGCGCGGATCGCGCTGAAAATCCTGTAACGGGGTTCCTGTCCCGAAACAGAAACTCCCGGCAACAGCCGGGAGTTTTCGTATTTTCCTGTTGCCGGGTCAGAGCCCCAGCTCCAGCTGGAAGCGGATTTCCCAGCGGTTGTAGTCGGGGTCGAACGATTCGCTGCGGTGGTTGTACGACATGTCGGCCTGTACTTTCAGGCTGTGGCCGATGATGTAACGGGTAATGCCTACGGTCGTCTGGTTCCAGCGCTTGTACCCCGCAAAGGGTTGTACCTCGTGCTCGGGGAAGAGCGTCGAATTACGCAGGGCGACCTCCCATTTCTTGTCGAACAGGTAGCTGGTCTGTATGTTGAGCCCCTGCCCGCTGTATACGAAGGCATTGCTCTGGGGGTCGAACAGCGGTCGGTCGCAGCTGCGTCCCATGAAATCGGTATAGAATGCGAAGCCCCGGTATTTGAGGATGAAATCTGCGAAATAGGAGCCGATGTTGCGGGTCGCGTCGTCCGGCATGACGGCGCCGCGCTGGCCTTTCAGGCGCGATGCCTTGTGGTTGTAGGAGTAGGCTCCGGCCACGAGTATCTTGACCTGCTCCTCGCCTTCGAAATCCCCCTCCATCACGTCGCCTTTCGACTTGAACCGCCCCAGCGGGTAGAGCTCCAGCCGTCCCGTGTAGGCGAGCCCGCCGTTGGACGAACTGCCCCAGTTGCGGCCTTCGCCCAGCGTCACCGAACCTTTGGCCGAGAGGTTGAAGCCCTCGCCCCCGCGCATGTTGTATTCGCCGAAGAACCCGAAATCGCGGTCGAGGTTGAACTCGCTGTTGACGATGCTGCGGTCGACAAATTGCAGGGCGCTCGAAGAGTTAATGCGCGCCCGGTTGGCCTTGATCTTGGTCTGCCCGAACCCGATGTTCCACTTGGGACTCGGGACGTAGTAGACGATTGCGTCGCGGACGATGTTCATATTGCCGTTGGGCAGCGGTTCCGTGTCGTAGGAGGTGAATCCCAGCTGAACCGAATAGACCAGTTTCGGGGAATAGATGTACCCGTCGAAGCGCAGGCGCAGGCGCTTGACCTGCGCATCGGTTTTCGTGAGCGTGAAATCCTTGTCGAACGAGAGTCCCACCATGTTCTGCATCCGGAAGCGCATTGTCAGCGAGAACCAGTTGCTTTTGGGGCGGAACGTGATGCCCTTGCCGACTTCGAGGTTGGGCATGTTGCGTACGCGCTCCAACAGTTCGTGTTCGTCTTCGAGCGAATCGGCGGAGATGAATTCGGTTTGCCTCAGCGGCGAGCGTTCCTGTGCTGCAGCGATTGCGCAGCTGCACGTCAGCAGGAGCAGAAGGAGTGTCTTTTTCATGTCGGTCTTGTCTGTCTGTCTGTCTGTCTGTCTGTCTGTCTGTCTGTTTGTTTCGTTTTGTTTTGTTTCGTTTCGGCCGGGTTCGGGCAAAAATACAAAAAATATGCTCTTACCCGGTTAAGTCGCTGCAAAGTTGGGCGGTAAACCTGAAAAGAATATGAAATAGCCGTTGGAATCTTCCCGAAAAGGAATTAAATTTGTGGTGCGGCATCCGTGCACGGTTTCCGTTGGCGGCATGTTGCCGGACGGACAATAAACCTGCCGGTTTTACGTTTTATGAAACGACAGAAAAATTAAAGACCATGACAACGACAAAATTCAAGGGCACGCCCGTGCATATCGACGGCGAATTCATCCGGGCCGGCGTCCAGGCTCCCGATTTCGAATTGGTAAGGGGCGACCTTTCCCCGCTGAAACTCAGCGACCTGAAAGGCAAGCGCGTCGTGCTGAACATATTTCCCAGCCTCGATACGGGCGTCTGTGCGACTTCGGTGCGAAAATTCAATAAGCTGGCATCTTCGCTGCCCGACACGGTCGTCGTGGCCGTGTCGAAAGACCTGCCTTTCGCGCAGTCCCGGTTCTGTACGACCGAGGGCATCGCCAACGTGGTTCCCGCGTCGGATTTCCGTGCTGCGGGTTTTGCCGGCGCCTATGGCGTGCTGATGGCCGACGGCCCGCTGGCCGGGTTGCTCGCCCGTGCCGTGGTGGTGATCGATAAGGCGGGGAAGGTGGTTTACACCCAGCTCGTGCCCGAAATTACCGAGGAACCCGATTACGATGCGGCCGTCGAGGCCGTGAAAGCCTTATAAACTTAAATAGTAAAGAAATGATACGATTGAATGTTTTTATCCGTACGACGGATTCCAACCGCGAGGAAGTGGTAAATACGGCCAGGGAACTGGTGGCGGCTTCGCTCAAGGACGAGGGCTGCGTTGCCTATGACCTGTTCGAAAGCACTACGCGCAATGACGTGCTGATGATCTGCGAGACGTGGAGCGACGCTAAGGCGCTGGCTGCGCACGAGCAGGCGTCGCATTTCACGACCCTCGTACCGCGCCTGCACCAGCTCAGCGAGATGAAACTCGAAAAGTTCGTTTTCTGATGCCTTGTACGGGAACACATAAAAGCCTCTGTTTCGATACAGGGGCTTTTTTTGCCTTTGACTGCGGCGAAACCCTGTCGTAACCGCCGTCCCGCAGCCTGATCCCCGGATACCAAACGATAACCAAAACACATCTAACCCCATCAAAACAAATAATTAACCCGCGCTTTTCAGCTCAGATTCGACTCTCATATTTAATTTTTTTATACTAACCAAATTTTATATGACTATGCGAACTAATTATTTGTTGTTCTTTGCAGTTCTTCTGGGAGCCTTTCCCGCGGCCGGGGCACATGCCGCAGCCGATTCCCTCTCGACCGGCGTGGTGCTTTATTCGCCCTATACGAAGATCGTCGTATCGCCGGGAGCTTCCATCAATTACAGCGTCGACCTGATCAACAACGGCCATGAAATCCGAACCGAGAACATTGCGCTCGGCGGCCTTCCTTCCTCCTGGAAATACGACATCAAGTCCGGAGGCTGGAATATCGAGCAGATGGCCGTCCTGCCCGACGAAAAAAAGAATTTCACCCTTACCGTCAACGTCCCGCTGAAGATCAACAAGGGAAGCTATAAGTTCCATCTCTCGGCGGGCGAAGCCCGGTTGCCGCTCACCATCGTGGTCTCCAAACAGGGGACTTACCAGAGCGAATTCACGACCGATCAGCCCAACATGCAGGGCAATTCCAAATCGAATTTCACCTTCAGCACCACACTCCGCAACCAGACCGCCGACCGGCAGCTCTATGCGCTGATGGCCGATGCCCCGCGGGGCTGGAACGTGGTGTTCAAGCCCAACTATAAGCAGGCGACCTCGGCGCAGGTCGATGCGAATGCCAGCCAGAATATCTCCGTCGAAGTTACGCCCGCGGCCAATGCCGAGGCCGGAACCTATAAAATCCCCGTGCGTGCCGTCACCAATTCCACCTCCGCGGAACTGACACTCGAAATCGCCATCACGGGGACGTTCCAGATGGAGGTGACTACACCCAAGGGGTTGTTGAGCGCCGACATCACGGCGGGCGATACCC
>OGQH01002981.1_pt1 | contig 10441 bp, 9 predicted proteins | sample 1553181 | NCBI WGS metagenome assembly OGQH01 (sample SAMEA2579946, study PRJEB22360) | human gut metagenome | biome: human gut; feature: human-associated habitat; material: faeces | place: Denmark | collected 2008/2010 | reverse complement strand
TCTGAGCGTGGGCATCATCACCCAGCTGCGCCTGCCCCGGGCCGTGATGGTGGTGTTGCTGGGCGCGGCACTCTCTGCGGCAGGCTATCTGCTGCAGACCTTTTTTGCCAACCCCATCGCCGGGCCTTTTGTCATGGGCATTTCCAGCGGAGCCAAACTGGCCGTAGCACTGGTGATGGTGGTGTTCCTGAACCATGGCCTGCTCTCCAGCTCCCTCACCCTGATCCTGGCCGCATTTGCGGGGGCTATGGCCGCCATGGCCTTTGTGCTGGCGGTGGCCCGTTGGGTGCAACGCATGAGCATTCTGGTCATCTGCGGCGTCATGATCGGTTACATCTGTTCCGCTGTCACCGAGTTCGTGGTGGCATTTGCACAGGACTCTAACATCGTCAACCTGCACAACTGGTCACAGGGCAGCTTTTCCGGCATGACCTGGGGCAATGTACAGGCGGCGGCACTGGTGGTGCTGCCTGCGCTGGCAGCAGCTTTCTGCCTCTCCAAACCCATGAGCGCCTACCAGATGGGCGAAGCCTATGCCCAGAGCGTGGGCGTGAACGTGAAGCGTTTTTCCCGGCTGCTGGTACTGCTTTCCAGTCTGCTGGCGGCCTGTGTCACGGCCTTTGCGGGGCCCATCTCCTTTGTGGGCATTGCAGTGCCGCATCTGGTCAAGCAGCTGCTGGGCAGCGCAAAGCCGCTGGTGGTGCTGCCGGGCTGCTGCCTGGGCGGGGCCGCCTTCTGTTTGCTGTGCGACCTGATCGCCCGCAGCCTGTTTGCTCCCACGGAGCTTTCCATCAGCGCGGTCACCGCCGTGTTTGGTGCGCCGGTGGTCATCGGGCTGCTCATCCGCCGGAACCGGGAGGGCGCACAATGAAGGAATTTCTCTGTGAAACGCAGGAGCTTGCCATCGGCTACGGCAAAATGCCGCTGGCCTCCGGCATTGCACTGGGGGCAAATCCGGGGCAGATCCTTGTCCTTGTCGGCCCCAACGGTGCGGGCAAATCCACCCTGCTCAAAACACTGGCCGGACAGCTGGCCCCGCTGGGCGGCACTGTGCTGCTGGACGGGCAGGACCTGACCGCCTACACCGGCACGGCCCGGGCGCAGAAGCTGGCCCTGATGCTGCCTCACACCCGCCGCACCGAGCTGACCACCTGCTTTGAGTTTGCCGCCGCCGGGCGCATCCCTTACACCGGGCGGCTGGGCATTCTGTCCGACGCCGACCGGCAGGCCGTGCAGGATGCACTGGAAATTGCCGGAGCTGCGCATCTCGCGGACCGGGACTTCAACTGCATCAGTGATGGGCAGCGTCAGCGTGTTTTGCTGGCCCGTGCCATCTGCCAGCAGCCTAAAGTGCTGCTACTGGACGAGCCCACCTCCTTTCTGGACATCAAGGGCAAGATCGAGCTGCTGACCATCCTGCAGAAGCTGGCCCATGAACAGGGCCTTGCGGTCATCGTAAGCCTGCATGAGCTGGACATGGCACAGAAGATCGCGGACGCAGTGGTGTGCGTGTTCCCGGACCATGTTTCCGGCGTGCTGACCCCGGATGCCGCCTTTGCCCCGGACAACATCCGTGCGCTTTATGCGCTGAGCGAAGCGCAGTACACGGCCCTGTTCGGGCAGACAAAACCTCAAAAGCCCACGTTCGAGCACTACGTCCGCAGCGGGCAGAAGCTGCTGCGCTGCGGCTATACCACCGGCACCTGTGCGGCGCTGGGGGCAGCGGGCGCAGCCCGGCTGCTGCTCACCGGCCATGCGCCGGAGACGGTGGCCCTGCGCACCCCAAAAGGCATCGTGGTGGAGGTAGCACCCCTGTTCTGCCGCCGCACCGACACTGGGGCCGAATGCGCCATTGAAAAGGACGGCGGCGACGACGTGGATGTGACCACCGGCCTGCCGGTGATCGCCACAGTGGAACTGCTGCCGGGCTGCACGGACATCCGCATCGACGGCGGCAGAGGTGTGGGCCGGGTGACCAAACCCGGCCTCGACCAACCCGTTGGTGCCGCCGCCATCAACCATGTGCCCCGGCAGATGATCGCCGAGGCCCTGCGCCGGGAGGCTGAAGCCGCCTGTTATACCGGCGGCTTTGCGGTGACCATTTCCATCCAGAACGGCGAGGAAGTGGCCCGGCGCACCTTCAACCCGCACATCGGGGTGGAGGGCGGCCTTTCGGTGCTGGGCACCAGCGGCATCGTGGAGCCCATGAGCCAGCAGGCCATCCTGGACACCATCCAGCTGGAAATGAACCAGGCTGTTTTGCGGGCCGGTACCCCAAAGCGGCTCATCCTTGCCCCGGGCAACTACGGGCTGGACTACCTGCACGACACCTACCCGGCCTTTGCGGCCATCCCGGTGGTCAAGACCTCCAACTTCATCGGAGATACGCTGGATATGGCAGCTTCTGCCGGGTTTGAACAGGTGCTGCTGGTGGGCCATGTGGGCAAGCTGGTCAAGGTGGCCGGCGGCATCATGAACACCCACTCCCACACGGCCGACTGCCGCACCGAGCTGTTCTGTGCCCATGCCGCCCTCTGTGGGGCAAGCCGGGAGCTGTGCGCGGCTTTGTACGCCGCCGCCACCACCGACGCCTGTCTGGAGCTGCTGGACGCCGCCGGACTACGCGCCCCGGTGCTGGAAAGCCTGCTGGATGCCATCCAACTGCACCTCGACCGCCGGGCGGGTGAAGCCTTCCGGGTGGGTGCAGTGCTGTTTTCCAACCAGCACGGGCCGCTTGGCGCAACACAAACTGCAAAGGAGCTGCTTGAACAATGGAACAACGCATGACCGGCACCCTTTACGGGGTCAGCGTCGGCCCCGGCAATCCGGAGCTGCTGACTTTGCAGGCTGTGCGTCTGCTGCGGCAGTGCCCGGTGCTGGCTGCGCCGCAGACCGCTTCCGGGCAGATGCTGGCGCTGGACATCGCCCGCCGGGCGCTGGGCAACGAGCTGGACGGCAAGACCATTCTACCCCTGCAGTTTGCCATGAGCCGGGACGCCGCCGTGCTGCGCGCCTCTCACGAGACCGCTGCCAGCGCAGTGCGGCCTTTTCTGGATGCCGGGCAGGATGTGGCCATGCTGAACCTGGGTGACGTGTCCATTTATGCCACCTTTGGCTATCTGCAGGAGATCCTGCAGGCGCAGGGCTATGCCACCGCGATGGCGGCGGGTGTGCCCAGCTTCTGCGCGGCAGCAGCCCGGCTGAATCAGCCCCTTACCGGCGGCATGGACGCTCCGCTGACCATCGCTCCCGGTAGCCGGGCCGACGAGGTATTGGACGCCCCCGGTACAAAAGTCCTGATGAAAACCGGGCGTCAGCTGCCCGCCCTGCTGGACACCCTGGACGCCTACGGTGCGTTGAGCCGCAGCGCCCTCGTGTGCAGCTGCGGCCTGCCGGATGAAACGATCTTCCCCGACCTTTCGACTGCGCGCCCGCCGCAGGATGGCAGCAAGGCCGGATATTTTGCAACGGTACTGGTAAAGGAGTAACTGCTATGGTACACTTTGTAGGCGCGGGGCCCGGTGCCCCGGACCTGATCACTCGGCGGGGCGCAGCCCTGCTGCAGGAGGCTGATTGCATCATTTATGCGGGCAGTCTGGTCAACCCGGCCCTGCTGGGACTGGCAAAACCCGGCTGCGCCATTTACAACAGCGCCGAGATGACGTTGGAACAGGTGCTGGATGTGATGCGCACCATGGAGGCAGACGGCAAAATCACCGTGCGCCTGCACACCGGCGACCCCTGCCTGTACGGGGCCATCCGGGAGCAGATGGATGAACTGGACGCCGACGGCATCGCCTACGATGACACGCCCGGCGTGTCCAGCTTCTGCGGCGCGGCGGCGGCACTGAATGCCGAATACACCCTGCCCACCGTGAGCCAGACCGTGATCATCACCCGCATGGAAGGCCGCACCCCGGTGCCCGAGCGGGAAAAGCTGGCCAGTCTTGCCGCCCACGGGGCCACTATGGTGATTTTCCTGTCCATCGGTCTGGTGGACAAGGTGCAGGATGCTCTGCTGCAGGGCGGTGCCTACACGCCGGACACCCCCGCCGCCGTGGTATACAAGGCCACCTGGCCGGAGCAGAAAACCGTGCGCTGTACCGTGGGTTCTCTGGCGCAGAGCGTGCACGACGCCGGCATCACCAAAACAGCGCTCATCGTGGCAGGCGATTTCCTTGGCACCCGGTACGAGCGCAGCAAGCTGTACGACCCCGGTTTTACCACCGAGTTCCGCAAGGGGTCCGACCAATGACCCGGGCCTATCTGGCCTTTACCGACACCGGTCTGGCACTGGCCCGGCGGCTGGCAGACGCCCTGCCCGGCAGTGTGGACCGCTGCGGCAGCGGCGGCGTCTCCCTTGCCGGGTGGACCGCCCTGCAGTTTGCGCAGAGCGACGCCCTTGTTTTTGTGGGAGCCGTGGGCATTGCGGTGCGGGCCATTGCGCCGCACTGCCGCAGCAAGGCGTCGGACCCGGCGGTGGTGGTACTGGACGAATGCGGCCGCTTTGCGGTGCCGGTGCTGTCCGGTCATCTGGGCGGTGCCAATGACCTGGCCCGTGCACTGGCCGCCGTGTGCGAAGCCGTTCCGGTGATCACCACGGCCACCGACGCCCACGGCATTTTTGCGGTGGACGAGTGGGCAAAGCACCAGAACTGCACGGTGCTGGAAGCGGAGCGCATCAAGCATGTCAGCAGCAAGCTGCTGGCCGGGCAGTCGGTGCGGTTTGCCGCTGAGTTTCCCGTGCAGGGCACCCCGCCCGCCGGGGTGGATCCTGCACGGACCCCTGCCGAAGCCGATTTTGCCCTTACCCTCTCCCCTGCCGGGGACGCTTTGCATCTGGTGCCCCGCATCGGGGTGCTGGGCATCGGCTGCCGCAGGGGGACATGTGCCGAGCAGTTGGAAGCCGCTTTTACTGACTTCTGTGCCCGGCACAGCCTTGCCCCGGCGTGCATCGCGGCGGCGGCCAGCATCGACCTGAAGGCTGACGAGGCCGGGCTGCTGGCGTTCTGCCGGGCCCACGGCTGGCCCATCACATTTTATTCTGCGGAGCAGCTGCGGGCACTGCCCGGGCCGTTCACACCATCTCCCTTCGTGCAAAGCGTCACCGGGGTGGACAACGTGTGTGAGCGGGCCGCTGTGCTGGCGTCCGGCGGCTGCATCCGCATCCCGAAACAGGCGGGCGGCGGTGTGACCTTTGCGCTGGCGCTGTGCCCCTATGCCCCGGACTGGAGGTGGCAGAATGGCTGATATCGTATATGTGGTCGGGCTTGGCCCCGGCGACCCGCAGTTTTTGACCGCACAGGCGCAGAGCGCCCTGGAAGAAGCCGAGGTGCTGTGCGGCTATCCGGTCTATCTGGATCTGGTACGCCCCTATTACCCGGAAAAAGAATATTATGCCACCGGTATGACCAAAGAACTGGACCGCTGCCGCTGGGCACTGGAAACTGCCCACAGCGGCCGGACCGTGGCTCTGGTGTGCAGCGGCGACGCCGGAGTGTACGGCATGGCCAGCCCCCTGCTGGAGCTGGCCGAAGGCTGCCCGGACGTGACCGTGGAGGTGGTGCCCGGCCTGACTGCCGCCCTGAGCGGCGGCGCGGTGCTGGGTGCCCCGCTGGCCCATGATTTCTGTGTGCTCTCTCTTTCCGACCGGCTCACCCCGTGGGAGGTCATTGAAAAGCGGCTGGCCGCAGCGGCCATGGGCGATTTCTGCATGGCGGTGTACAACCCTTCTTCCAAGGGGCGGCCGGACTATCTGGCCCGAGCCGTGCGCATCCTGCTGCAAAACGGCAAGGCCCCGGACACCGTCTGTGGACTGGTGCGCAACATCGGCCGGGAGGGCCAGAGCGCTCAGGTGCTGACGCTGGCCCAGCTGGAGCAAACGCCCGTGGATATGTTCACCACCGTGTACATCGGCAACCGTAACACCCGGGTGCTGCAGGGCCGCATGGTCACGCCGCGGGGGTACCGCGTATGAGGGCAGTGGTGTTCAGCGGCACCACCGAGGGCCGCATTTTTTCCCGGCAGCTGGCCCAGCTTGGGGCGGACGTTCTGGTGAGCGTGGCCACCCCGCTGGGCAGCGAGGAACAGGGCAGCTTTGCCGGCATCACAGTGCACTGCGGCCGGTTGACCCCGGACGAGATGGCCGCCCTTGTGCAGAGAGCCGACCTGTGCGTAGACGCCACCCACCCCTATGCGGTGGACGCCACCCGCAACATCCGCACGGCCTGCCGCACCGCCGGGGTGGAATATCACCGGCTGCTGCGTGCGCAAAGCCCCCTGCCTGCCGGGAGCATGGTGTTCCAGTCGGCGGCACATGTGGCGGATTTTCTGGTCCAAACGCAGGGCAATGTCCTGCTGGCCACCGGGGCCAAGGAGCTGCCTGCCTTTGCGCAGCTGGCCCCGGAACGGCTGTACCCCCGTGTGCTGCCTACACTGGACGGCATTGCCGCCTGCGAGGCCGCGCACATCCCCCACAAGAATATCCTTGCTTTACAGGGGCCGTTCTCCTACGCGCTGAACCGGGCCCTGCTGGAGCAATTCTCCATTCGCTTTCTCGTGACCAAGGACGGCGGGGCCGCCGGTGGCTTTGCCGAGAAAGCGCAGGCTGCCGCCGACACCTGCGTCCAGCTCATCGTGATCCGCCGCCCGGCCGAGACCGGTGAGACGGCAGACCAGATCCTGACCCGCTGCAGGGAGGTGCTGAAAGGATGATCACACTCATTGGTATGGGCTCCGGCACCCCCGGCAGCCTGACCGCACAGGGTCTTGCCGCCCTGCAGGGTGCCGACCGCATTCTGGGCGCAAAGCGGCTGCTGGCCACACTGCCGGAGGGCTGCACCGGAAACCGGCAGGCCCTGTACAAACCGGACGAAATTCTGGCCTGTCTGGCCGCGCACCCGGGCGAGGAAATTGCGCTGGTGTACAGCGGCGATACCGGGTTCTACTCCGGCGCATCCCAGCTGCTGCCCATGCTGCGGGCCTTTGGCATCTCCTGCCGGGTGCTGCCCGGCCTTTCCAGCGTACAGCTGCTGGCCGCCGCCGTAGGCCGCCCCTGGCAGGACTGGACTCTTGTTTCTGCCCACGGCTGTGCCTGCGACCCGGTGTCTGCCTGCATGAACCATAAAACCGTATTCTTTCTCACCGGCGGGGCCGAGACCCCGGCCACCCTGTGTGCCGCACTGACCGCCGCCGGGCTGGGCGATGCCCACGCCCTTGTGGGCGAAAACCTTGGCACGCCCGACGAAAAGATCCACTTTGGCACCGCGCAGGAACTGGCCGGGCAGACCTTTGCTTCCCTGAGTGTCCTGCTGGTGGAACATGCCGTGCACCCGGAACGCCGCACCCCCGGCCTGCCGGATGAGGCCTTCATCCGGGGCGAGGTGCCCATGACCAAGCAGGAAGTGCGGGCCGCCGCGCTGGCCAAACTGGCCGTGCGCCCCGCCGACACCCTGTGGGACGTGGGGGCCGGTACCGGCAGCGTGAGCGTGGAGCTGGCACTGGCCGCCCCGCAGGGGCATGTGTATGCGGTGGAGTGTGAGCCGGACGCCTGCGCCCTCATCCGCCGGAACCGCGAAAAATTTGCGGCGTGGAACCTCTCCCTCATTGAGGGCCGTGCCCCTGCCGCACTGGAAGCCCTGCCTGCCCCGGATGCCGTGTTCATTGGCGGCACCAAGGGCAGCATGGCCGCGGTGGTGGACACGGTTCTGGCCAAAAACGCCAATGCGCGCATCTGCATTGCCGCCATTGCGCTGGAATCCCTGAGCGCCGCCATTGCAGCCCTTACGGCTCATGGCCTTTCCGCTGAGGTGACCCAGCTTGCCGTGAGCCGTACCAGACCGGCAGGCAGGCTCCACCTGCTGACCGCCAACAACCCCATTTTTCTGATCACGGGAGAACGCAAATGATGCAGTTCGTCATCGCCGCACCGCGTTCCGGCAGCGGCAAGACCACCTTCACCTGCGCCCTGCTGGCCGCTTTAAAAAAGCGGGGCATGGACCCCTGCGCCTTCAAGAGCGGGCCGGACTACATCGACCCCATGTTTCACCGGTCGGTGCTGGGGGTGGAGAGCCACAATCTGGATCTTTATCTTTCTGCCAAAAATACGGTACGGGAACTGTACGCCCACTATGCTGCCGGGCACGGGGCTGTGGTGTGCGAAGGGGCCATGGGTTTTTACGATGGGCAGGGCCTGACCACCCGCGCCAGTGCCTGGGAGCTGGCCGATGCGCTGGACCTGCCGGTACTGTTGGTGGTACAGCCCAAGGGGGCCAGTGTGACGCTGGCAGCAGAGATTCAGGGCCTTGTGCATTTCAAACCGGAGAGCCACATTGCAGGCATCCTGCTGAATGACTGCTCCGAAAAGCTCTTCCGGATGCTCAAGCCCCTGCTGGAAACCGAGACCGGCCTGCCGGTGCTGGGGTATCTGCCCCGCCTGCCGCAGGCGGTGGTGGAGAGCCGCCATCTGGGCCTGAAAACCGCCGGAGAGATCACCGATCTTGCCCAGAAGATCGGCCTGTTGGCCGATGCGCTGGAAGCAAATCTGGACTGGGCAACGCTGGAAGCGCTGACCGAACGACCGGCTCCTGCCCCGGTGCCGCCGCCTGCTCTGCAAACGGCGGGCGTCCGCATTGCTGTGGCACAGGATAAGGCATTCTGCTTTGCCTACGCCGAAACGCTGGACTGCCTGCGCACTGCCGGGGCAGAGCTGGTGTTCTTCAGTCCGGTGCACGACACCGCCCTGCCGGAGGACATCTGCGGGCTGTATCTGCCCGGCGGCTACCCGGAACTGTATGCCCGGCCGCTGAGCGAAAACAAAACCATGCGCGATGCCATCCGGGATGCCGTAAATGGCGGCCTGCCCACGGTGGCAGAGTGCGGCGGCTTTCTGTATCTGGGGCAAACGCTGGAAGATGCCAGCGGTACCGCCTGGCCCATGGCAGGCGTTCTGCCCGGCAAAGGCGTCAAGGTGGGGCGGCTGGTGCGGTTCGGCTATGCCGACATGACCGCCAAAGCCGACAGCCTGCTGTTCCATACAGGAGAGCATTTGTATATTCACGAATTCCATCACTGGGATTCCACCGACAATGGTTCGTGCTTTTCCGTTTGGAAAAGCGAAAAAGTACAGTGGGAATGCGGATTTGCAAGCATGAGTTTGTACGCCGGTTTCCCGCATCTTTACTGGGCAGGCACTCCCCTGCCCCGCCGCTTTGTAAGTGGTGCGAAGTTCTATCAACGACAAAAGAGAAACACACATGACTGAAACGGAACTGAAAACTTTACTTTCCGGCATCACCCCGCCGGATGAAGCTGCCCGCGCCGCCGCCCACGCCCACTGGGCCGGGTTGGCCAAACCTCTGGGCGGGCTGGGCGCACTGGAAACTTTGCTGGAAGATGCCGCCGCCCTCACCGGCAGTGCGGCGCTGGATGTTTCCCGCCGGGCTGTGCTGGTGCTCTGCTCCGACAACGGCGTGGTGGCTCAGGGCGTGAGCCAGACCGACCAGAGCGTGACCCGCGCAGTGGCGGAGAATCTGGCTGCCCGGCGTACCAGCGTGTGCCAGATGGCCCGTACTGCCCACTGCGATGTGGTGCCCGTGGACATGGGCATGGCCGGAAACCCGGTGCCGGGGGTGGCAGACTGCCGCATTGCCGCCGGTACTGCCGATTTCACGCAGGGTCCCGCCATGACCCGCGCCCAGGCTGTGGAGGCCGTCGGCCGGGGCATCCGGCTGGTGCAGGAGCAGAAAGCTGCCGGTGTGCAGCTGCTGGCCACCGGCGGAAAGGGGACTGGCAACACCACCACTTCCAGTGCGGTGGCAGCGGTGCTGCTGGGCCAGCCGGTGGAACGGATGACCGGCCGGGGAGCCGGTCTTTCGGATGAAGGGCTGGCCCGCAAGGTGGATGCCATCTGCCGGGGCATCCTGCGCAACAAGCCGGACCCCACAGACCCTCTGGACGTGCTGGCCAAGCTGGGCGGCTTTGATCTTGCCGGGCTGTGCGGCGTCTTTCTGGGCGGTGCGCTGGAAGGCGTGCCCGTGGTAATGGATGGCTTCATCAGCGGCGTGGCGGCCCTGTGCGCCGTGCGGCTGTGCCCTGCCGCGGCCAAAGCGGTGTTTGCCAGTCACTGTTCCTCGGAGCCTGCCGCCCGTCTGGTGCTGGATGCACTGGGCAAGGCCCCGCTTCTCACCGCCGGGCTGCATCTGGGCGAGGGCACCGGCGCTGTGGCCAGCCTCCCGCTGTGGGACATGGCACTGGCGGTGTACGACCACTGTTATTCCTTTGCGGAGGGCGGCATCACGCCGTACACCCCGCAATGCTGACGCTGGTCATCGGCGGCTCGGCCAGCGGGAAAAGCGCCTTTGCAGAGTCGCTTTGCCTGCAAAGTCCCCTGCCGCGCACCTACCTGGCTACCATGCAGGTGTGGGACGCTGAGTGTGCTGCC